>Ga0114922_10004455_pt1 | contig 12971 bp, 8 predicted proteins | sample AartaG_FD_100975 | JGI IMG/M metagenome (GOLD analysis project Ga0114922, IMG submission 100975) | Deep subsurface microbial communities from Aarhus Bay to uncover new lineages of life (NeLLi) - Aarhus_00045 metaG | ecosystem: Environmental > Aquatic > Marine > Oceanic > Sediment | place: Aarhus... | reverse complement strand
TTGAATTCTTTGCTTGCGTCGTTTGAGTTTTTTTGTTATTTTCTTTTTCACTCGAAATGCCTCCTTGCATCTGAATATTGCTTTTAGGTTTAATTTACTAAAGTCCTTTATAAGCAAAGATGCGGGGCATTTCGAGCATTTTTGTCAAGCCACGCAAAATAAAATTCAAGATGTCACGCTTGTATAGAGACTAGATTTGTAATCCAACGAAATGGTTGCTCAAGTAAACCTTTGGGGATGATGAAGTATTTGTAGCTGCCCACATCTCACCGGAGTCCTCCAGGGTTTGCCGGTCGCCACAATTCTTTGCGATCAGCTAAGGTGCCGCAGCGGGTAGAACCGTCACCCCGGTCCAGTAATGCGGCGGCTCTTTCTTGAGTTTGACGGTGAACTTGAGCCAGATCCCCACTTTTTCGGATTGGCATACGAACGCTACGCTGAGCTCATCCAACGGTGTCACGGAACTCACGGTCAGCTTGCCCATATGGGCATGGATGCCGAGAGGTATTGTCATCCTGTCTTCAATCGACTTCTCTTCGAGCGACGCCGACGAGTAGTTCTCAACCATGAAACGGCGCATCGACTCCTCATCGCCGGTGTTCATCGCTTCTACAAAGGCTCTCGCTCGGCGCGCGGCGATGGTCTCCGGCCACTCTACTCCGCAGTGGGCGCCGGACGCGTAGGATTTATACTTCATTCGCCGGTGAATGGCATCTTTCATCTTCCTCAGATACGGCGCGGCGGGAGGGCCGATGTTCGCAGCCGCTACGACAGCCAAGTCCTCGTTCGGGTAGAGTTGAACCATCGCAAAGAATGTGCCTACGGTCCCCTCGTGTCCGTCCCGACGTTCACCCTCGTCTTCTTTATTGACTACCCAGCCTCCCATGTAGTGTTCGCCGGGTGCAGGAGTGTGCAGCCGACGGACGGTTTCGGCCTTGAGCACTCCGTCCATTCCACGCAGCCCCTGTAAATGAAATGCCGCGTAACGTGAAAGATCCTCGATGGAACAGTGCACGCTGCCGGCCGGTCCGTAGTAGTCCTCGCCAGACAGATCTTCGCCACAATCCTGGACGTTGAGGTTCGGTGGCGTCCCCACGTGGCCCAACGGTTGATTAGGGCTATCTTCGGTCGCCGGCCAGCGGAACCCGGCTGAACGAAGCTCAAGCGGTTCGAAGACGAGACTACGCATCAACTCCTCCCAGGTTTGTTTCGCAGCGTGCTCAGCCATGTATCCGGCGACGACGTACCCCGCATTTGAGTAGGAGTATTCGCCTGGTTTGAAGGGCTTCTCAGTCAGAACTTGCCGAACCAGCGCAGCTCGTGCTTCGGCCGGCGGTCGCCCCGGCTCGAATCCCTCGGCAAGCTCTTCGGCAGAGGCCATAGCTGGTACACCCCCACGATGTTGCAGCAATTGTTCCAGCGTAACGCTCCGATACTCGCTTCGCATCGGGATGTCGTCCAAGACTTGCCCGATGGTCATGTTCCACTGCAGTATCCCGTCTTCCACGAGCTTCCCAATCATAGTGGCCGTAAAGGATTTAGCGACCGAACCGAGATGGAATCGATCACCGATTTGAACCCGATCCGATTGGTCAAAACGACGGACGCCTGAGGCGGCCTTCTCGACAATCTGCCCACCGCGCACGATTGCGGCGGCCATCGCCGGTGCTCCTGCGTCGTGACGTACCTGTTCGACAAGATCGTGTAGATCCTGCCATTCGGTGTAATCATTCATGATCCTGGCAACCGTTTCAGGCACCGGACCGATTCTCAGGTTGGTGATGTCATGTGGAGGCTTCGGTGAAAGCTCAATCCGGAATTCCGCCAACCCATGGGGTTTCGCGGGGGCGATGACACCGACGATGAAGTCACCCTCCGCGATGACCGAGCGCACCTCGAGCTTTTTAAGCATGCCGCGAGTCTGAAAATGATCGGAAACCACCTTTTCCAGGGAATTGTCCCTCAGGTAGCTATCGGAGAAGTGCTCTTTGACGAAACGCCGCAGAGAGTCCTTTCCGGGAGTGTTATATGCTTCCACGTATGCCTTCGCCCAGCGCCCGGCTCGCGTGTCGGGCCAAGCCATCTCTTTGTTACCGGGATTGGCGTTGGTCTGCGCCCGCGTACCGCCTGCCAAGGTGACGACAGCCAGCACCGTCACGCCCACGAGTAATGGAGGCCGTATACTCATTCGGCTGTTCTTGTTTGTCATCTTGTCATCTCCGTATACTAATTCCTTACTATTGCGTCACAGTGAAGCAGCGTATTGTTAAAGAAAACACATTACATGCTATTTTTTTCATGGAATCGAGATGCGGGATTGTCAAGGTTACAAGCCTAAGGCATCCCATACCATATTGCTTAGATTATTGCCCATTATGGAATTTGGCAGGGCATTGGATAGCATCACGTATCCAACGCCCTTGTCAGGTATTAAGGCGATATAAGCGCTAAAGCCCAAAGCATTGCCACCATGCTCTGCCACAAGGTATCCGCGCTGCTTGGTTAGAAACCAGCCGAGGCCGTAATCAGCACCGGGCATAATGCCTCCAACATCAGCGCCCGCGATATGTTTCGTCCAGGTTTCCCGCAGCTCTTTCTCTTCAATCAGACGTTTTCCTTCATACACACCTTCACAGAGCAGAAGCCGCAGCCAGTTTGATACGTCCTTCAAACTTGAGTTGATCCCGCCTGCGGGAGCGACAACATTCATGTTGATAAAACTGGCCACTTTGAATTCTTCGGCTTTTTTCATATAGCCGACGGCTACATTTTGATTGTTCAGTATTTCGCTTATGGAAGAGCTCGAGTTCTTCATTCCGAGGGGCTTGAACATTTTTTCTTCAAGAAGTGAATCCCAGTCGGTTCCGTATGCTATTCCCGAGGCCACACCTGCCGCAAGCATGCTGATATTGCTGTAAAGATGCTTCTCACGAAAGCGGGCCATGGGCTCGTATTTAACTGCGGCCTTAAGAAGTGATGCCCGGGTATAGGGCTGTGACTCATCTTCCGGCCCCCAGTTTGGATCTTGACCCCAGTTCACAGACTTCCCGGTGAGTTCGATATGGAAAAAGCCAGTACGATGAGACAGGAGATCCCGAATCGTCACCTGATCCCTATTGTTATCACTTTTGATTCTGAGTTTGAATTCGGGCAGGTATTTGATGATAGGATCATCCCATCGCATTTTTCCTTCAGTCACAAGCATGGAAATGAGCGTAGATGTAAAGGGCTTGGTACTCGATCCGATAGGAAATATGGTATCTTCTGTGACGGGTATCATTTTCTTCCGGTCTGCAAATCCGAAAGCTCTACTGAGAACAATTTTATCCCTTTTGACTACGGCAATTGCTAATCCTGGAATATTGTTCTCCTTGCGTTTTTCTTCAATTTGGCTGCAGAATTTTTTTAGCCTTTCCTGCAATTCTAATGACTTCGCTTTTTTTGTCTGTGCATACCCTTTGGCTATACAAGCTTCATTAAAAAGTAAATATTGAATGTTCAGAATGATCAATAATCCCAAGGCGAAGTTCATAGAGTCATACTTTTTGCTAATCATAATCCTAATTCCTTTCTATTGAGTTACAGTTAAATAGCGTATTGTTAAAGAAAACACATTACATGCTATATTTTATCGGTGACACTTTTTTATCCGCAAACGTTTTATTTTGGGCGTGACAATCGTCCTTAGCGGTAGAGTCCATAAAACTTGATGAATGATTCTATTCCCATGTCGAACGGTTACAAAAACATTTCGAAAGCCTTTCGTCAAAAAAACGCAAAAAAAACAAAAAAAATATAAAATCGATTAGTAAGCGGTGTATAATTTCGAAATGAGCGCTTTCATAATAAAAAGGGTTTGGGACAATCCGGTGCTGCGCCATTCTTTTTTCTGGATCATTGCATTTGCAGCACTGTACTTAAGCATCTTTATATTGGGAAGTCACCGCATTGCCTTTATAATCTGCACGGCCGTTATTGTGCCGGGTCCAATTCCGGTATATGGTCATTTCCTTGCGCAAAAATGTTTTTTTGAAAAGAAAAAATACATTCACTATTTCGCTTCAATTGTTCTGATAGTAGCAGTGTCAGGGTTTCTAATCGAATTTGTATTTATAACGATCGAACGGGATCCCGGTTCCCACATTAACGGATTCGCGGTAGCTTTTGTTTTAATTGTCATCACTTCAGGCTTGAAATATTATATTCAGGGATTAAGACAGCGCTATCTAATCCAGGAGGCTGAGTTCAAGCAGGTCAAAACGGAACTGGCCTTGCTCAAATCACAGATTCAGCCCCATTTTTTCTTTAACACACTGAATAACCTCTATGCTCTGAGCCTGGATAAATCGGATCGGGTTCCTGAAGTGATAATTGCACTTTCAGAGTTGATGCGATATATTCTGGATTCGTCAAAAAAGAAAGAGGTTCCTCTGGCTGAGGAAGTTAAATTCATTGAGAATTACCTGGGACTTGAAAAGTTACGGTTTACTGAGAGCGCTGACATTAGATTCAACGTCCTTGGGGATACGAGTGGAAAAAAGATTGCGCACATGTTGTTCATATCCTTCGTGGAAAACAGTTTCAAACATGGTATGATGGAGCCACAAAGAAATGGATACGTTCATGTATCATTAACGATTCGCGAAAGTGAATTGGAATTCATCGTCGAGAACAGTAAGAGTGATTTGGTTCAGAGAAGAGAGAAGGACAGCAATCAGTTGGGGCTCAAGAATGTTAAAAGGACACTGGAGCTTCTCTATCCGAAGGCACATCGATTGACAATTCTGGACGAGGAGAAACGATATAGAGTTGAGTTGAAGCTATGGTAAAGAAAATAAAATGTATAGTAGTGGATGATGAACCGCTGGCGCGGAAGGTTTTGAAGAAGTATATCAATAAAGTTCCGTCATTGGAGCTTGTAAAACAATGCGGAAATGCAATGGAGGCCACAGCATGCCTCCATGAATTCTCCGTTGATCTGATGTTTCTTGACATGAAGATGCCGGAAACGACGGGGATGGACTTTATAAAAACCCTCTCCGCCCCTCCAAAGATTATCGTGACGACAGCTTATTCTGAGTACGCCTTGGAAGGCTATGAGCACGCTGTAGTCGATTATTTGCTTAAGCCCATCTCATTCGAACGATTCCTTAAGGCTGTTAATAGAGTCCAAGAGACTGTTCAAAGCCCAGGGAGAGTGCAAGCCACACCACGCAGTGATGCATATCAGAAAGACGAATTTATTTTTCTTTGGTCCAACAAGATCGAACACAAAGTTAAGTACGCTGCGATCAGATATGTCAAAGGCTACGGAAATTCCGTAGAGGTATATACGGATGATGAGATGATAACGGTATGGGAGACAATGAAAACCGTTGAAGAAAGTCTACCCAAGAGCGCCTTTCTTCGGGTTCATAAATCTTTTATCGTTGCTATAGATAAAATTGACAGGATTGAGCGAAACAAAATATGGATGGGCGAGACAGAAATCCCCATCGGCAAGTATTATAAAAAGGATGTAACACAAATGGTTGCCGCCCACCGTTTTAATGCTGAGAAAAGCTGCAAAACACCCAAATTTTAAGGTGACATCTTGTCACCAAAATGACACCACAAATGCCAAATCTGGTGATTGATAGAAACACCAAAACTTAGATTTTGACCAAAAAGTAAATATTTTTTTGGAATTTTATATGTAACATCGGATTAAGTAGACGGTGAGAAAATTGTATATTCCACAGTCTGTCTTAATCGTTTTGAAAGATCAATTCTCAAGTAAAAGTTACCAACACAGTCGGTAATTTTAATCTTTAAAAATCCACCAGGTCTCTGAGGTATATCGCAGGGAAATGAAGCTTCACTGGAATAGCAAATCATATGGTCAACGCTTCTACAGAGCAAGAATTCTTGATTTTTCAAGGTAATTTTGATAAGATAATTGACGTTGTAATGAGAAAATTATGTTGTTTAAGAGTCTACTCGGGAAATTTCAGTTAATATAGATTGGGACTAAAGACCAGGGGATTTGGTGTCGGGTGTGTTGCACGACACTGTCAAAATACCCGTGAGGACTGACAATAAAGCCATGTCCGAGGCCAAACATATTAGCCGATACACTCTTGTATTCCCGGCCCTGACGATGCTTGTAGGACTGTTGTTCTGTGAGGCATGCAGCGCAGAAGTCGTAATCAATGAGATCCATTCGGATCCGGATGTGAAGACGGAGCTGGTGGAATACGTGGAGCTGCACAATACCAGCGGGCAGGCTGTTGATTTGTCCGGCTGGCATTTTAGCGATGGCATCTTCTATACTTTCGACGAAGGCGTAACTCTGCCTTCAAACGGCTACGTTATCGTTTGTCAGAGCCCGAGCAATATCTACGCCAAATGGGATTCGAGGGCTTTCCCCCTGCCCAGGCATACCGTATTCGGAGCTTATGGGGGTAAACTGAACAACGATGGCGAGCGGATTGTTCTCTGTAATGCCGACGACACAGTGATGGATGAGGTTGATTATCAGCTTGGCTTTCCCTGGCCCACGGTCGGCGATTCGGTGCCCGAAGACCTACCCGGCACCGGGTACTCAATGCAGTTGATAAATCCGCTGTTCGATAATGATCTTGCGGGCAGTTGGCGCTCTGCCGCCCCAACGCCGGCGGACGAGAACAGCGGTGTCTTCGCCGACAACATCCCGCCTCACATCAGGCAGGTGAGACACTCGCCCAAACAACCAAGGTCCGGCGACATTATGACCGTCACGGCGAAGGTTACAGATTCCGACGGAGTGAACAGCGTCACTTTGCTGTACCAGTTGGTGAATCCCGGCAATTATTTCAGCCGCGAGCACACGCGACACTACGAAAGATGGATCGCCGTTGACATGCACGATGATGGAATCAAGGGCGATCTAAACACAGGTGACAGCATCTATACGGTGCAGCTTCCGGGATCATTGCAGATCCATCGTCGCCTTGTCCGCTACTGCATCAAGGTGACGGACAGCCTGGGCAGCAGCCTTCTCGTGCCGTATGCCGATGATCCACAGCCGAACTTTGCCTACTTTGTTTACGACGGTGTTCCTGCATGGAAATGTGCCGTTCGTTCGGGTAGGTCTGTGGTCGAATACGGCACTGAGGTCATGTGTAGCCTGCCAGTGTACCACTTAATCAGCAGGGCTGAGGACGTCCACGAGTGTCAGTTTGTACCAATTCCCGATGCGAGGTGCAATCCCGAAGCAAGCCTCTACAAATGGACCGGCACACTCGTTTACGATGGTGAGGTCTATGACCATATCCGCTATCGCGCGCGGGGGGGCTGGGCAACGTATGAGTTCGGCAAAAACCGCTGGAAGTTCGATTTCAACCGTGGCCACTACTTTCAGGCTCGCGACAACTATGGCAGGAAGTACAAGGAGAAATGGGACAAGCTGAACTTCTCGGCCTGCTTCCAGTTTGCTAATACGCGCAACCGTGGTGAGCACGGCATGTACGAAGCAGTCACGTCAAGACTGTTCGCCATGGCATCCGTGCCCGTATCCAATATGAATTGGCTGCACTTCCGGGTGATTGATGGCCTTCAGGAGGCCAACCCCAACGACCAGTATGAGGGCGACTTCTGGGGTTTATATTTGGCCATAGAACAACCCGATGGCCGCTTTCTCAAAGTGAACGGTCTGCCGGACGGAAACCTTTACAAGATGTACTTCGCCTGTAGCGGCAGCAGCGGCAACAAGAACAACCAGGGGCCCACCCAGGTCACCGACCATAGTGATGTCATCGCGTTTTGCGAAGCATATCGGAAGTATCCTTCCGATCGACAGTGGTGGCAGCGTAACACCAACCTGGAGGTCTACTACAGCTACCGGGCAATCTGTGACACCGTCCATCACTATGACCTGACGGACCGTTGGAACTGCTTTTACTACCACAATCCCGAAACCGATCGCTGGTGGATACTCCCCTGGGATTTCGATCACACCTGGGATACGGACATATACACGCATGATGATGAATATTGGAAACAGGTGTTGGATTCACGTCTCTTCCAGGGCCACCGCGTAACGAATCCGGCGACGTACCACCGGTTTCCAGATTGTATCATTGCCTTCCAGAACCGGGTTCGTGGCTTGAGCGATCTCCTTCTCAATGGCGACCAGTGTGTTCAGCTTATAGATGAATGCGCCGCCCTTATTTCGGATCCAACCGGTGGTCCGTCTTTTGTCGATGCTGACCGGGCCATGTGGGATCATCATCCCCGAACCGCGCACCCCGGTACCTACTACCAGAGTTCTCCTACCGGTGATTTTACCGGTATGGTCCAGCGGATGAGAGACTTCGTCAGCGCCGGGGGATGGAGCTACAATAGGATCGTTTCAATAGCCTCCGACAACGATATTCCCCATACGCCAATAGTCACATCGACATGTCCCGTGGATTATCCGATCAACGAGCTGACGTTTAAGACAAGCCCATTCAGCGATCCGCAGGGCAGTCATACATTCGCAGCGATGAAATGGCGTATTGGTGAAGTCTTCGCCGATTCACAAGAGGATACGACTCCACTATCCGATCGAGGCCCCGGCAAATACGAAGTTGAAGCCATCTGGGAAAGCAAAGAGATAACCGATCATCAAGAGACCTCCGTGGGCATTCCCGCCGGTGTTCTCAGTCCCGGTCGAAGCTATCGCGTCCGATGCCGGATGAAGGACAATACCGGCCGTTGGAGTCACTGGTCAGAGCCGGTACAGTTCGTAGCTGGTGAACCGGTGTTGCAGGGTGCGGTGGCCGATCTACGTATTACAGAGCTGATGTATAATCCGGCGGATCCGCCGGACGGCTCAGACAACGATGACTATGAGTTCATCGAGATGAAAAACATCGGCAACAGCACCATCGCTTTAACACACGTCTCTTTTGTCGATGGAATCGTATTCGACTTTAAAGACAGTGCTGTCACCCACGTCGGGCCGGGACAGTTTGTTCTTATTGTCAGCAACAAATCGGCCTTCGAGTCGCGCTATGGTCAAGCCCTTTCTCCTATCATTGCCGGGGAATACTCGGGTAGACTTTCCAATGGGGGTGAACGCGTGGCATTAGTCGATTACTGGAACGGTACGATCGCGGAGTTCGAATACGATGATGGTGATAGCTGGCCACCTCTCGCCGACGGGCAGGGCCACTCTCTGGTGCCGCTGGCGTCGGTGTTGGTCGAACAAGGCGATGGCTCCTTAAGTTATGCCTCAAACTGGCGGGCCAGCAACAACGTAGGCGGCTCGCCCGGCACGGGTAATCCATAACCCGAGGCCAACATGGCCTTCGGATAACAAGTGGAGATTGATGTTAAATGTAATTCTTTTGCAAAAATACAAATATTTTTTGACAATTTTAAGTGTTATATCGGATTAAGCAAACGGTATAGATGAATGTGGCGTGAGAACTTGTGTGATTAAGGAAAATTTGGTATCATAGTACAACGAATATGGAGGTATGGAATGAAATTGGCGTTCAAGATTAAACCCTAAAAAATGGAGGACTGAATGATGAAAAAACGTATGGTTTTCTTTTCCTTATACTTCTTCTTTGTTTTACAAGTGGGATTTATTCAAGCCGATGAATGGGATGAACGAGCGGACTATATACGTGAAAATTACACGAAATATGAAAAACGACTCCCAGTGCGTGACGGCGTAAAACTCTTTACTGCTATCTACACACCGAATGAGACCTCGAAAGAATATCCGATACTGTTGTTACGCACTCCCTATAGCATTAGTCCTTATGGGCCCGACCAATACAGAAGACAGATCGGTCCTCATAAAGAATTCGAGAAAGAGGGATTTATCTTTGTTTATCAAGACGTGCGCGGCCGTTTTATGTCGGAAGGTGAGTTTGTTCATATGACTCCGCATGTTGCAGATAAGAAGAGCAATTCTGATACGGATGAGAGTACGGATACTTATGATACTATTGAGTGGCTTTTAGAACACGTCCCCAACCATAACGCTAAAGTCGGTCAATGGGGAATCTCTTATCCCGGATTTTACACATCCGCCGGCTCTATAAACTCCCACTCCGCCTTAAAAGCGGTCTCTCCTCAAGCGCCAGTTTCTGATTTTTATTGGGATGATGTTTACCATCACGGTGCCTTTCTGTTAAATCATTGGTTTGGATTTCTAAATCGTGTGCCGCAAAGACGTAAAGGGCTTATTGATAAACGGCCAGATCCTATCTATGAGATTGAAACTACAGATGCATATAAATTCTTCATGGACGTGGGACCATTGAAAAATGTGAATAAATCATATTTCAAAAAGAAATCCAAATTCTGGAATTCTGTTACACGCCACACTAATTACGACAAGTTCTGGCAAAAACGTAATATCCTTCCTCATCTGAAGAATATCAAAGCTGCTGTAATGGTTGTCGGTGGTTGGTACGACCGTGAAGATTTGTTCGGACCCTTGAATACGTACAAAATGATTGAGAAACAGAATCCCGATACATTTAATATATTGGTCATGGGGCCCTGGTATCACGGAGGTTGGCTCGGTAGTAAAGGCAGTGAGCTGGGAGATACAGATTTTGGTTTTGCTACCTCTGAATACTATCAAAAGAACGTTGATCTGCATTTTTTCAAGCACTTTTTGAAAGATGAAGAAAGTGAATTGAACCTGCCGGAAGCCTTGATATTTGAAACCGGAGCCAACCGCTGGCGACGATTTGACCAATGGCCACCGGCATCCGCCGAGAAGACAAGTTTCTATTTCCACAAAGACGGCAAGTTATCTTGTGATAAACCCGATGAAGACTATGACGCTTACGATTCCTATATTAGCGATCCAAACAAACCGGTTCCTCATACAAGAGATAATTCAAGGTGGATCAATAACACGTTTTATTCAGAAGACCAGCGATTTGCATCTCGGAGGCCGGATGTATTGGTGTATCAAACAGACGTTCTTGAAGAGGACGTCACGTTAGCGGGGACCATCCAGGCCAATCTCTTTGTTTCAACTACTGGAACGGATTCGGATTGGATTGTAAAGTTGATTGATGTCTATCCTGACGATTTGGAGGAAAAATCTGCTCAACAAACCTTGATTCGAACTGAAGCGTTTCGTGGACGTTTCCGTGAAAGTTATAAGATGCCCAAGCCCTTCAAATCCAATGAGATTGCCAAGATTTCATTTGAATTGTGGGATGTTTTGCACACGTTTAAGCGAGGGCATCGGATTATGATACATGTACAAAGCACGTGGTTCCCATTTATCGATCGCAATCCACAAAAATATGTGCCGAATATTTTTGAAGCGGATGAAGGTGATTTCATCAAAGTTACCAATCGGGTGTATCGATCTAAAAGGTATCCCAGCCGTATTAAAGTCGGTGTTTTACAGCAAATATTTTAATGCAGAGGATGACCAATGAAGTTGATTTTCTTTATTTTCTGCCAACAATACTTTACATAGAAAAGAGTAGGGCACGTTGGCTAATGTGTCGTAATCCCTGTGTTGAAATAACCAAGAATCCATTAAGCTCTAAGGAGTTAATTATGTGCGATCCAAAAAAGCAATGTGATAAACCAGAAAATCTGAAAACAACACCGGAAGAATGTACACCAGAACAGATAAGAGAATGTCACGGTGTTGTCGAGGATCATCCCTGCATGGAAGAGCAAGGGAACGAGTGACTTAGAATAATAGAAACTGAATAGTCGCCGTCACTGATTTTTTTCACCTTGCTTGTAACTCAAGTTTACTGCACATTCACGATAGTTTAACCTGCTCGCCTTACCCAGAAACTATGGATCGCCGAACTCCTGGCTTGCCAATGGTTGTTCCACACATGTGCGATGTGCAGAAAGGTATCAAAGTTGGAAGATATCAAAGCTTCAATAACTTTGCCGCTAGTAGTTCTGATCCGATTTGAACAAATCTGGCGCAGGTCTGCTCTTTAACACTCTCCTGCAGCTTCTTTCTGCCCACCGGTGTAGTCAAATCCTGCCCACAAAGAGGCCGGCATTCTGTGTCTCCTAACTCTTCTTTGAATGCCCTATAGATCCGAGCAACGGCCTGAAGAGTTGACATCTTCTTCTTAGAATACCCACTCTCCTTTTGTGCTATCGCAAGGGAGAGCACCATAGCGCACCCGCTAAGAACACCGCAGGTTTTTCCTTGCAGGCCAATACCTCCAGCTAAACCCAATGCGATATCAGGAACTAGGTCACTCTTGACGCCTAACGCTTCACAACCGGCCATTAGGATCGACTCACAACATGTCAGCTTGCCGGGGATAAAGTGCTGGTATGCGGTTTTGGAGAGCTTGTCAGGATCAATGTTTCGCTTTCCTTCTTCGATACTGGCATGTGCCGTGTGACAGGAGGGGTAATGAAGCAGCACTAGCACTAACTGTTACCCCTGTCACACAGGTTCTTAGAAATTCACGTCTTTTCATAGCGTGTTTCCTTTCGAACATAATTGGTTCAAAGCATTCTCTGTTTTCTAACAAAGTCTAAACGAGGACACAGCAAAGTTCAAGACAATCAGCCATATTATTCATAGGAAAGAACTTCAAAGATATTTGTTTTCTACCATTGGGCTTGGATTTTCCACACGGTATCAGCCAGGAAAAGTGCCCGTTTAAGACAAATTTGTCAACAGTAAATTCCTATGAACAAGAACATTGTACATGAACATCGGGCTGTAAAAAAATTTCAGTATTCCTCGAAAAGTCAGCTCTTTCAAGAGCTGAAAACTCTCAGATTTTCAGGGGACATTATGTATCCAAAATGACACCACAAATATCAAATTTGAGAGTTGATGGAAGCATTAAACCTCAAATATTTGAATAAAAAAAAAGATTTTTTTATTCTTATCGGATTAAGTAGTGCGACCAGCTAAGGCTGGCGTGTTCAGAAGGAGTAAGTCTTTCCGGGGCAGAAGCCAGAGACCCCGTAGCCTGGATGGCAGGAAG
>Ga0114922_10004454_pt1 | contig 12971 bp, 10 predicted proteins | sample AartaG_FD_100975 | JGI IMG/M metagenome (GOLD analysis project Ga0114922, IMG submission 100975) | Deep subsurface microbial communities from Aarhus Bay to uncover new lineages of life (NeLLi) - Aarhus_00045 metaG | ecosystem: Environmental > Aquatic > Marine > Oceanic > Sediment | place... | reverse complement strand
CGAGTGATTGAGCGTGGGGACTGGCTGGGCGTACTCTTCAGTGAACATCCAACTGGCACGCACCCAGTCGAGGCGGAAACCAGAGTTGATCTTGACCAAACCCGGCAGATAGGTCTCCAGCAACTGCTCCTTGCTGTAGCCGAAGTAAGGATGGTCGGGCGGTAGGTAGTCGCCGCAGTAGACCAGGTGGTCGCCGCCATAGTGCTCGGGGCTGACGTAATTGGTGTGCTCGACCAGTCCCATGAAGGGGATGTCTTCACCCTTGGGTAGGTTGATCCAGTAGTGGCCGTCGGTCAGGCGACGCTTGAGGGCCAGGATGAGTGCCACCGCGCCCATTGATTTGAGCCGCCCCAGTTTCGCGATGTAGTCAGAGGGGAGATCGGGGGCCAACCGCAGCATTTCCTGCGGGGAACAAGTAGCAACGACCCGCTCGTACTCACCGACGCCCGCCGATGTCTCCAGCCGTAGGCGACCATCGGCGGCGGGACGGATAGCCCGCACTGCCGTCTCCAACCGCACCTCTCCGCCCTGCGCCTGCACCCGCTCGACCAGCAGATCGGCAAAGCCCTGGAACCCGCCGACGAAATAGCCCAGCCTGGCGGTGCGCTTGTATGCCCTGGCCCACATCCAGGCCATGTTCACGTCCCGGTAGTTATCCTCGCCGAATTTGCTGATGAGCAGTGGCTTCCACCACACCTCGTAGGCTCGCTCACCGACCATCCGGCGCATCCACTCATGCGCCGAAACGGACTCCAGCTTAAGCCAATCCCTGGTCAACGTCAAATAGAATGCCACCAACCCGACCCGCAACCGGTCTAGCAGCGACAACGGCGTGAACTGAAGCACGCGGATGGCACGATGCAACTGAGAAATCGGGATGAACTTTAGCCAGGGAACAGGGCTATCAAGCGGGTAGAGTTTCCCCTGGTAGTAGATGGAGGTAGTGGGCCACGGGAAAAAGAGCCTATCGCGGGCTCCCAGTTCATCTATCAGGCGGACGACGACGACGTCGGAGGCGAACCAGTGGTGGTAGAAACGGTCGAGGTGCCACTCCCACCGCTCGTCGCGGAAGCCCGCCGCCAGCCCTCCGGCATAAGGCCGCGCCTCGTAGACGGTGACGGCGTGGCCTCGTTTCGTCAGATCGTAGGCGGCCGCCAGACCGGTGACTCCTGCGCCAATGACGCCGATGTTCATAGGCGGACCTCAAACTCGCACCGTCTCACTTGCCCGGCTGTCCAGCCAGCGTCCGGTCCAGGTCAGCCTTTCTGAGACCGCTGCGCCACATAAACCACAGCCCGGCAAAGGTCTCCGTGCACCATAATACAGCGTGCAGCAACGTCTGGTAACTGATGGCCGTGTTCCCGAGGATGCCGACACGGGTCAACACCAGGATGGATGGGGCATCGAAGGTGCCCAGGTTGCCCGGTCCGGAGGGCAGCGCCGTGGCCAGATTGGCCGCGCTACTCATCAACAGCAGGTGGTGGAGGTCAACGCCGAAGCCGAACGAGTTCATCAGCAACCGGTAGCTGAACGTCTCCGCTGCCCACACGGCGACGGAGAAAACCAGGACCAGCGTCAGCGTCAGGACAGACCTGATGGAGGCAAAGCCACGAATGAAGCGTCCGGCGACATCGCACAATCGCGAGCGGAAACGGTGTGGGATGAGACGTGCAATGAACCACTCTGCCAGGCGCTGAACGGGGCCAGGCCACAACACAATCGCATAGATCAGCGCCAGAGCAGCGCCGAAAACCGCTACTGCCCCCCACACGACGTAGCGCAGATAATCGGGGATGCCTCCGATGAAGGCCACCAGGATGAGGAACAGGATCATTGTCAGCCCATCGAAGACGCGCTCGACCACGATGGAGGCCAGCCCGGCAGCAGCAGAGATAGAGTTGCGCTGCTTGAGCAGCAGCACGCGCACAATCTCACCGGTGCGAAAGGGATAGATATTGTTTGCTCCCCGGCCCATAGCCATCGTTGGCAAAAGTTCTCGCAGGGGGATGTGACGCTCGGAGGAGAGAAGCGTCTGCCACCGGGCGGTACGAGTTGCCAGTGCGAGGAGATATAACGCCACCGCTGGCGCAATCCAGAGATAGTGAGCCTGCCTGAAGGCCAGCCAGACCTCCACCGGCTGCAGTTTCCGGATGGCGATGTACAAGGACACGCCGCTTACTATCAGGCCGACGATGACCCTCCAGTTGACGCGGCGCATACGTTCTGCTCCGACTTTCACCTGCCCCCTATCTGTCATTGACACCTTGTTGTCGTCAGTGAGTCTCTCTCAGGCTTGCCATTCTACCACACCTCTCCCAAACGACAACACCGGCCGGTCTCAATTGATAGGCCGGCCGGTCCGCACCTGGCACAGCACGTTCCACCTCGTCGTTCCCGGGCCTCCTATCGTCGCTCAACCTGCCGCCCGTGCCTCCCGCTGCCGCAGCGCCTCGTAGAGCACCACCGACCCCGCCACGGCCGCGTTGAGCGAAGTGACCCGGCCGAGCATAGGCAGTCGCAGCAGAAAATCACAGCGCTCGCGTACCAATCGCCGCAGCCCCTCCCCTTCGCTGCCCACCACCAGCGCCAACGGCCCGTTCAGTTCGGCCTCGTGGCAAAGCTGTGCACCGCGCACCGCTTCCAATCCGGCCACCCACACGTCGTGTGTCTTGAGTCTGCCAATGGTGTCTACCAGATTGGTCACCTGTGCCACCAATAGATGCTCCGCCGCGCCCGCCGAGGCGTGGACTACCGCCGGTGTGATGCCCACCGCCCTGCGCCGCTGAATCACCACCCCGTGCACGCCCACAGCATCAGCCGTGCGCAGCAGACTCCCCACGTTCTGAGGGTCCTGCAGCAGATCGAGCAGCAGGAGCAGGAAAGCCCCATCACGCGATTGGGCCAGTGCCAGGATGTCGTCCAGCGAACTATAGGGATACTCGCTTGTCTCCAGCATCACGCCCTGGTGGTTGACATTGCCGAGCCGGTCCAACTTGCGCCGCTCGGTGAGACTCACCGTCACCCCGGCCTGCTTGGCCAAAAAAACAATCTGGCCGACGACGCCCGTTTGCCGGACGCCTTCGGCCAGTGCCAGTCTATGGGGCTTACGCCGTCCTGCCCGCAGCGACTCACAGACGGCGTTTCGGCCATAGAGAATTTCCCTCATCTTCCTCCATGCTCCACCCGCCAGGTTGGACCCTCAGGCCGATCCTCGACCGCGATGCCAAGTTCCCTCAGTTGTTGGCGCAGCGCATCCGCCAGTTCCCAATCCTCGGTCTCACGATATCGCTGACGAATGCCCAAGATGACGTCCATAAGCCCTTCAACCAACTCGCTACCGACATCCTGAGTCAGGTCTTTGGGAATGATGCCCAGTACCTTGCCGCCCAACTCACGATAGAGACCGTCTATCGCCGCCAGCGTGCCCCGGCTCACCGGTTGTCCTGAGGTCAACAACGCGTTCACTTCTTTGCTAAAGTCAAAGAGGGAAGCAATAGCCTGGGGCGTGTTGAAATCATCGTCCATCGCCGCCATAAATGCTTCACGGTGAGTGTCAAGGTCAGTCATGTAAGAAAGATCCGCCGTGCCTGCTGGCACAGCGGGTACCATCCGCGCTCGCAGTGCCCGCACGGTGTTATGCAGCCGCTCGACCCCCCGCTCTGCGGCCAGTACTGCGTCGCGGCTAAAGTCCATTGGCCCCCGGTAGTGGCTCGAGAGGATGAAGAAACGGATCGCCTCCGGGCTGTAGAGTTTGAGCGCGTCCTTGAGGGTAAGGGAGTTGCCCAGGCTCTTGCTCATCTTGACCCCGTTGACGGTCAGGGAGCCAGTCAGAATCCAGTAACGAGCGAAGGGTTTGCCGGTGACAGCCTCCGATTGGGCGATTTCGCACTCATTATGAGGAAAGATATTCTCTAACCCGCCTCCGTGAATGTCAAACGTCTCACCCAGATACTTGGTCGCCATCGCCGTGCACTCGGCGTGCCAGCCCGGATAGCCCCAACCCCAGGGAGAGGGCCAGCGCAGAACATGTTCCGGCTCAGCGTGCTTCCACAGCGCGAAATCGGCTGGATGTCGCTTCTCCTCCCGCACCGCCACCCGCGCCCCGGCCTCCAGTTCCTCGACCTTGCGTCCTGAGAGTTTGCCGTACTCGGCGAACTCCTCTACCGAGAAGTACACGTTGCCTTCTTCCGTCTCGTAGGCATACCCCTTCTCCAGCAGTGTCTTGACCATCTCGATCTGCTCGGGGATGTGGCCACTGGCGCGAGGGGAGATGTTGGGGCGGACCACCCCCAAGGCGTCCATGTCCTCGAAGTAGGAGCTGGTGTAGGTCTCCACCACCTCCATCGGCTCAATGCGCTCCCGCCGCGCCCGTTTCAGAATGCGATCCTCCCCCGTATCCAGCAGGTGGCCCACGTCGGTGATGTTCTGCACGTAGCGAACTTTGTAGCCCAGGTGGCGCAGGTAACGCACCATAACATCCATCGCCACGTACGTCTTGGCATGGCCCAGGTGAGCGTGGTCGTACACCGTCGGACCACAGACGTACATTCCCACTCGCCCCCTCTCCAGCGGTTCGAAGGGCTCTTTCGTGCGGGTCAGATAGTTGAAAACTTGCAGACTCATTGTGCCATCTCCATTGGCCCTTACTTTGATAATCGGGCGAAAAGCATGCGACCAGCCGCCGTCTGCAGTACCTTGGTCACAACCACTTCCACTTTTCGGTTAATATGCGACTCTCCGTCTTCTACCACAACCATAGTACCATCGTCCAGGTACCCTACACCCTGGCCGATCTCCTTTCCTTTCTGAACGATCCTAACAGTGAACGACTCACCAGGGAGAAAGAGAGCCTTGACAGCGTTAGCCAGTTCGTTGATGTTGAGCACCCTCACGCCCTGCAACTCCGCTACACGATTGAGGTTGTAGTCGTTGGTGATGATGGGACAATGCAGCCGCTTTGCCAACAACACCAGCTTATCGTCAACCTCTCGCACACCCTCGACATCCATGTCAGTGACAATCACCGGCGTGACAGATTCGCTTTGAAGCCGGTGCAACATGTCCAACCCACGACGGCCCCGGTTGCGACGCAGGGTGTCGGGAGAATCGGCAACGTGCTGGAGTTCGTTGAGCACAAAGCGTGGGACTACCATTTCGCCTTCGATAAATCCCGTGCGGCTGATGTCAGCAATACGTCCGTCAATGATGACACTGGTGTCCAGTAACACCGGTCTATGCCAATCGCCCCCGTCTTCCAGATCCCCGCCTCTCCCCGGTAACTGCCCCCGGATGATGTTGAAAATATCGTGCTGACGAGTTGTCATCACCATGACGCCTATGTAGCCGAAGAGCATAGCAACGACGAAGGGCAGAATCTGGTTGAAGGGTGATGGGAGCAATGAGATGGGGGACGATATCAGAGCAGCGATCAGCAGCCCAACGATCAACCCCAGCACAGCAGCTAACAGTTGCTGCGCTGGTGTCTGGCGGATACGTCTACGCAGAGCCAAGAAAGGCCGTACCGTCACGTATGGTGTCAGAACCAAGCCGATCAGCGCTCCAACGAGCAGGAAGATCGCCGCATATTGGTAGGGTGGGCCCCCTAATTGATTTGCTACGTAGATACCCAAAACGACCCCTCCAACAGCCGCCAGGATCATGCCTATAATACGAGAAATGAACTCCACACTCACAGGTACCCTCCCTGATAATAAGACCTGCCCCGCGGACCCTACACGAAAACAGGTGAGCACCAGCAAGGCCCTCACCTGCCAAAATGCACCCCTGCAACTCGTAGTACAAGCGTGCCCCAATGCAGTTTCGGTTTTTGTACAAACGGTTTCGCAGTGCAAAATGAATGAATATAAACAATGAGTTCGCACAACCGAACTGTACAACGGCAGTATAAGGGGATCCTCACTGATAAGGCCCGATATCATTATCTTAACACATTCACCGTCAAAAGTCAATGATGAAAGACCGGCCTGGAGGCCACGACTCATCGGTTGCAGTACGTTGCATCATCTGCGCATCGAGTATGAGTTTTGATTTGCTTCGAAGACCTCGACTGTGATTGCCAGCCACTGGCGGCTGTGCTATAATTTCATTGAGCGTTGTCAGGCTGCGGGTGCGGCGAGAGGGGGAACAAATCGCTCTGGAGGTGAGCGATACGGGCGTCGGCATCCCATCCGAAGAACTGGAACGCATCTTAGCGTTTCTACCAGGTAGACGGGAGCGCCCGACGGCGATATGACGGCGTGGGGCTAGGGCTGGCGCTGGTCAAGGAACTCGTCGAGGTCTATGGCGGACGCGTGATGGTGGAGAGTCGGGTTGATGTGGGGAGCACCTTCACCATCCTTCTCCCTATCACTACTGACGCGGGGTCGCTCTCAAGGGAGTAGCGATGGCCAAACGACTTTCAGTGATAGACGTGGATCGCTGCGTCGGCTGCCAGTCCTACATGTTCGCCGACGGCAGGCGCTGTCCGCGTTCGCAGCGCAGATCTGAATGGTATCACACTTGCTCTCCCTCTCAACCCGTTGTACAATTATCTGACGATTACAATCAGTTTCCATGCGAGAGTTCCCATAGATGAAGGATAGGGAGAAATCGAGATGAGTAAGCACATCGGCGTGCTGAACTACAAAGGTGGCACAGGCAAGACAACTACGGTAGTAAACCTGGCCGCTGGCCTGGCCTTGCGTGGGATGCGTGTTCTTTGTGTTGACCTGGACCCCCAGGGCAGCCTGGCGACGTGCCTGGGCGTGCGTTATTCCCATTCCCTTGCCCACTTGTTGCTGGGGCAAGCAGAATCGCGAGCCTGCATCGTTCAGGCGCGGGATAATTTCGATCTCATCGCCAGCGATGGCAGCCTCCTTCAAGCTGAAGGAAAAATGTGGCGCTTGAACGATAACCGGATGGTCCGGCAAATGCTGGTCAATAGAATGCGCGGCCTGGATGACGAATATGATTACGTCATTCTCGACTTCTCGCCTTCGGCCAGCCTGCTAAGCGAAAGCGGGCTGGGATACGTTCGCGACCTCATCGTGCCGGTCTCGATGGGCTATATGGCCATGGTAGGAGCCCGGCAAGTGATCCAAGCACTCAAAGACATCGGTCGGCCACCCAACCATCGGGCTCGGCTATACCTGATCGTTCCCACTCTCTACTCCGCTCGAGTGCGGCAGGATCGCGAGGTACTGCAAATCCTGCGACGTCACTTTGCCGAGAAGGTGACTGAGCCGATCCGGAAGAACGTAAAGCTTACCGAAGCGCCCAGTCACCGTATGACCATCTATGAGTATTCATCCCGCAGCGGAGCTGCGGCCGACTATAAACGTCTGGTAGAGAGGGTGCTTAGTGATGGCTAAGAAAAAGCAAGAGGCCGACAAAATACTAGGCCACGATCCATTCGAAGGCTTGGATATGAAATGGATAGAGTGGGAGGAGGGCGAACTATCCATCAAGATCCTGGGCCACGATCCATTCGAAGACATGGACATGGAATGGATGTACGGGGAGAGGGATGAGCTATTTCCCACGTTGGCTCAGGAAGAGGTCAAGATCGCACTCGGCGAAGCCGAAGCCGAAGCCGAGCCTGTCTTGAGCGCAGCCGACGCGCCTGCCCCCGAGCAAGCCTTTGTAGAGTTTGCACAGCCAGTCCAACCCCAATCCCCGGAGCCGCTTCGAACGACTCGCCCAACCGGCGTCGCCTCTGCAAGAACATCTAGGCCCGAGGCCACATTCTACTTCCCCTCTGACTTCAGATGGGGTGTCGCCACCGCCGCCCACCAGGTCGAAGGCAACAACATCAACAACGACTGGTGGAGCTGGGAACAGCGGGAGGGTCGCATCAAAGAAGGGCACAAGTCCAGGCGGGCCTGCGACTGGTGGGAGAACGCCGAGGCCGACTTCGACCGCGCCGCCGAAATGAGCCTGAACGCGCTACGCCTCTCGGTCGAGTGGTCGCGCATCGAGCCCCGCCCTGGCGAGTTCGACGACTCTGCTCTGGAGCGTTATAGTGAAATGCTGCAGGGCCTGTGTGCGCGCAACATCGAACCGATGGTCACCCTGCACCACTTTACCAGCCCCCGCTGGCTGGCCGAGCAGGGTGGCTGGGAGAACCCGCAGACCATCACACTCTTCGCCCGCTTCACGCGCCGGGTCGTCGAGGCCCTGGGCCAGCACTGCGACCTGTGGTGCACCATCAACGAACCCAACGTCTACGGCTACATGGGCTACCTGGAGGGTGTCTTCCCTCCTGGCAAATCCGATTTCCGAACGGCGATGTGTGTCATCCGCCACCTGCTGGCGGGCCACGCTGCTGCCTACCAGGAAATCCACGCGCTCCAGCCCCAGGCTCGCGTCGGCTTCGCCCACAACATGCGCCTCCTCGATCCGGCCAACCCTCACTCGCTATTGGATCGGCGCGTCGCCAGGATGGCAGACGGCCTCTACAATCAGGCTATCCTCACTGCACTGACCAAGGGCCGCTGGACGCTGCCCCTGGGCTTGGGCCTGGCCTGGAGACTGCGGCGTACTCTCGATTGGATCGGCCTCAACTACTACACTCGTGATCTGGTCGCCTTCGACCGCACGCGGCGTCAGGCACTCTTCAGTCGCCGACTCCACGCCGACGACGCCGAGTTGCTCGACGGTGGCTACGGCGAGCTCTACCCCCGTGGAATCTTCTGCTGCCTCCAACGCCTGAAGCGTCTGGGCCTGCCCATCTACATCACGGAGAACGGTCTCCCCGACGATGACGACGATCAACGGCCGCGCTACCTCCTGACCCACCTGCACCAGATGTGGCACGCGATCCAGCTCTGCTGCCCGGTGATGGGTTACTACCACTGGACGCTGGTAGACAACTTCGAGTGGGCCGAGGGGTGGACGTTACCCTTCGGCCTCATCGCGCTTGATCCCCAAGAGCAGACTCGCAAGCCGCGTCCCAGTGCCGAACTATATGCCGACATTATCCGGGCTGGCGCCATCACCCCCCGGATTATTGACACCCACGCACCCCAAGTGCGGGCCGAGTTGCTGCCAGGATAATGCGGAACCGTGTCGGAAGCAGGAGCACCAAGATGAACGAACGAAGCATCACAGTCTTGGTTGCGGTGAGTCTAAGCCTCCTGCTTTTTGGATGCGCCGGTGAGACGACCCCAGATATTCTACCGGACATAGCCCTCGACCAAATGCCCCTCATGCTCGCTAGCCCTCTTTTTCAAGCTGGGTACGAATTGGTCAGCTACCACGAACTGGACGCAAACGGCGACGGCGCTATGGAGGTGTTGGCAGTCCTGACCCTGAGAATTCCGGTGACAGTGTCCTACCTGGGTGATACCTACGCCATGCTGTTTGGCCAGCGGAGGGGAGCATGGAGCATAACCGATAGTCACCAACTAGACGGCATCAACGCCAGTGCAGAGTTGCGTGACCTGACCGGCGACGGACTCCCCGAACTGCTCGTCTTCACCGAAGAGGCGGAGGAACAATTAGGAGACTTTGTGACACCGTTTCGATACACCGACCACCTGACCGTGTTCACGCCCACGCCAGACCTGCACATGGTGGAGTTGGGGACGTTCAGCAGCAGCCAGTCAGGCGTGACACGCCCACAATCAACGGTGGGAGAGTGGGGAGGCCAGCCGGCCATCCAGACCGTGCAAGACATCCCACCGACCGGGGGGCCGCTGTGGTGGCCCTACCGCGTCGAGACCTTCGCCTGGGACGGGCGGGGGTTCGCTAGCCGGCAAGTGCGGGAACAGCGACGAATCTCGCCCATCGTCTCCTGGTTGGTACGCCGAAACATGCCCTGGGCGGCGGCTTTCCTGGCTCTGAGCGGGGTGTTGTGCTTCATCTTGGTCGCCGTCGCGCGCCGCTTGCGCCTGCGGGAGCGATGGGGCATCGTGGGAGTGATTCTGCTGCTCACTGCGGGCGGGGTTGGCCTGGGGCTGGCACAGGAGTGGTTGTGTGTGCCTGCACTGATTCTGGCCGGGCTGGCGGGCTTGGGAGTCGGGCGACAGATGGCGACGCGGATGGTCGCTGAATTGGACCCAGATACCGAGATGGAGAGTGAAGAATAGCACGACAACTTTCTGTCCCCATTGTGGGACGGCAATGGAGAAAGCAAAAGTCGCCGGGCGCGTGCGCGAGGTCTGTCCCGCCTGCGATTTTATCTTGTACCGCAACCCGGTGCCTGGCGTCGGTGTACTGGTGGAGATGCAAGCCTCCCCGACAGGGGAGGCCGGCATCGTGCTGGTTCGGCGAGGCCAATCGCCGTTCGTGGGCTGGTGGGCGCTCCCGGCCGGCTACATTGAGGCCGACGAGAGCGTCGAGCAGGCGGCAGTACGGGAGTGCAAGGAAGAAATCGGGCTCGACATCGAACTCCTGGAGTTGTTCGGCGTCTACTCCTTTCCAGAGGGACCAGTACAGCCCGGCATCATCATCTTCTACCGCGCCCGGCCGGTGGGTGGCGAACTGCGGGCCGGCGACGATGCACAGAACGTGGGCGTCTTTCCCCCAGACGCTCTGCCCGAACCGCTGGCCTTCCGCACTCACCGTGAGGTATTGGCGCGCTGGGTGCGCAGCCGCTCGCCAGAGTCCTGCGCCGACGTGCCCGGTATCGTCATCCGGGAAGCTCGCACCGAGGACGAAGCTCGGGTCATGGAACTGCTGCCGCTGATCCCCGCGAACGCAGCGTTGAGCCCGGTCGAGATACAGGCCGCAGCTCAACGCTTCCGCGAGAGCCTGGCGATGAATGTGTTGGTCGCGGAGGTGGCTGGACAGGTGGTGGGCTTTCTCGCCCTTTCGTTTGTCCCCGTCCTCTCTGGGCTGCGGGCCTTGATTGACGACCTGGCCGTGGACCCGGCATACCGGCGGCAGGGGATCGGCGCGGCGCTGGTGGAGGCGGCGATACAGCAGGCCAACCGGCAAGGAGCCACCCACCTGCTGATGGACACCTCCCGGGGCGATCCGGCCGCCTGCGACTTCTACCAGGCCTGCGGGTTTGAAGCTGGTGTCATCGCGCCTCTCCACATCCGGTAAGGCAGTGGCAACCTTGCAAAGTTGTAAATCTTGGCAAGGTTCCGCATCAGAGGAACAACTCCATAAAAACCTCGTCCTCGTACCACCCATCAATCTTGACCTGCCGTGCCAGTATCCCTTTGGTGACGAAGCCCAGGCTGCGGTAGAAAACCTGGGCCCCGCTGTTGCCCGCCCGCACGTAGATGACGATCTTCTCGTAGCCGTTGGCACGCGAGAAGTCGAGCGTGTACTGCGCCAGGCGGTGGCCAATGCCCTGCCGTCGCCATTCAGGAAGGATGATGGTGCCCATCACGCCGACGTGATCGAAGGAGTCGGTGTACTTGGCCCACAGATCGAGGGACTGGAAGCCGACGACGCGGCCGTCCACCTCCGCCAGAAAGATGCCCTCCCGATCAGAGAGGGAGGCGATGTAGCTCTGCTCCTGTTGAGGTGTAAAAGCACGGTTCACAGCAGTGTAGACCCGCTCCGCGCAGACAACCTCCCAAACGGCGGAGATGGCCTCGGCATCGTCGGGCGTGGCGCACCGGATGGCTACCTGCATCGGCATTCTCCTGAAAGGAAGCAGGGCGACCCCCGCGTGGGGCCGCCCCGTGGTGGCGGAGAGGGCGGGATTCGAACCCGCGGAGCATTTCTGCTCACGCGCTCTCCAGGCGCGCGCATTAGGCCGGACTATGCTACCTCTCCTGGCTTACTACGACGTGGATTATACCATCCTGCTACGCGGTTGACAAGGGTTGCACCCCACAAAGCTCGCGTCCTCACCCCCTACCACACGATTTTGATTAAGGTGAAAAGCCCCAACGCCGTGACAGCACTGCCGATAACTCCACGCAGCTTTCGCATGGGTATCCTCTTCACCGTGAGAGTAGCGAGGGGCACCGAGAGCATAGCCCCCAGAGCGAGCGAGGGAGCCAGTCTCCAGTCCACTCCACCGTTCCCCGTCAGCACGTAAGCGATCACGCCGACGATACACACCAGACCCTCGGCCAGCGACGTGATGCCGATGGCCGCTTTTTCGTCCATCCCCGCCAGCACTTGACCGCCGCAGACGAGCGGGCCGTAACCGCCACCGCTGAGCCCTTTGTTGAGCGCGGCCACGAGCCCCAGCCCGATCACTTTCTTCCAGGAGAAGACAAAGGTTTTGCCCACAGTCAGCAAGATAGTGATGCCCATGGCCAGCACGAGCACGCCGATGTAAGTCTTGAGCACCCACTTGGGTATGCTCACGGCAATAAAGACGGCTACCAACGTGCCGACGACGCTGCACGCCGCCAAGACCATAACGACCTTGAATGGCCGTGAGCCTGGTTTCAAGTTGACGTTGCCGAACTCGTGGTGGAGTATACCTGCCGAGATGCCAGTCAGGAATTCCGAAAGTAACACCGAGGGAACAATTTGCACCGGTTCGTAGCCCATCATAAGCAGAATGGGAGTGAGGGTCGTACCATATCCCATGCCCAGCGCCGAATCTATATATTCACAGAACAGCGCGAGCAAGACGATTGGCCAGAGTATTTGAATGGACATCCTTGTTCTCCTTTCGGATGATATTACATAATTTCCAGTGATTTTATCGTAAATCGAGTGAAAAAAAGTTTCGATATTAAGTGGATTCGTCCCTCCTTTCATAATACATAATTCCTAGTGATATTATAGGATTTACGCCAAAAAAGTGTTCAGGAAGGCGTCTACGCGACGAGCAGATCGGCCAGAGTGGTGCTTTCCATAATCCCAGCTACAACATCGCGGACCCCTTGCATCACCCGCTGCAAACCGCAGGCCTCCATATCGGGGCAGCCACAGGGCTCGTAGGCTGTCTCGCTCACGCAACTGATGGGCGACAGCGCCCCATCCAGCAGGCGCACGATTTCCGCCAGGGTGATTTCCTGCGGGGGACGGGCCAGATAGTACCCCCCTCGGGG
>Ga0114922_10004453_pt1 | contig 12972 bp, 12 predicted proteins | sample AartaG_FD_100975 | JGI IMG/M metagenome (GOLD analysis project Ga0114922, IMG submission 100975) | Deep subsurface microbial communities from Aarhus Bay to uncover new lineages of life (NeLLi) - Aarhus_00045 metaG | ecosystem: Environmental > Aquatic > Marine > Oceanic > Sediment | place... | reverse complement strand
GGCGGCGAAGTAGGCGAGCCAGTCGCGTGCGGTCGGGTCGTCCGCGGACAGCAGGCCCGCCAGCTGAGCGCACGCTCTCAACTCGCCGTCAAGGTCCTGCTGCCGTCGGCACTCTTCCACGCGAAGAGCCAACGACTGCCGCCGGCCGCCGACTTCCACGAGCCGCTCGTGAAGCTCGCCGTTCGTCTCCGGTCCGGTCTGATCAATCCTGCCCATGATCGTCCGGATGAGCTGCTCGGCCTGTACTTCTCGCCGGTGGGCCTCGAACGTGCTCAGCGAAACGCGGCCGGGGCCCAACACTGTCCGGTACTCCCAACCGGTGACGCTGGCGCTCAAACGCCAGTCCCCGGACTCGAGCGAGCACGCCCGGGCCTCGCCGGACTTGGTCACCAGGAGAAGTCTCTTCTCTTCGTCGCACAGGGCCGATGCGCCCGTCACGTCCGGGGGTGCGTCGTAGTCACCGGCGGGTTTGTTGCTGTCGGGGCGCCACCGTCTCAGGCGGGCGTCGTCTGCGCCGATAGAGATCAGGTCGTCGTCCAATACGGCCAGCGCGTAAAGACCGCCGGAGTGGGCGACGGTCCATTCCGACCGGTGTTCGCCGAACCGGTACAGCCCCAGGCCTCCATACTCGGCAGGCCAAACCAGGGCGTGGGCCGCCGGCCAGTAGACCATGCGAACGAGGGCCCACCGGACGGGCGGCGGCGGGCCCGCGACGGCGCGAACGAGCCTCTCGCTCGGGGGCCGCCAGAAGAGGAGCGCCCCGTCTGTCGAGAGACCAACGAGGCGGGAGTCGTCCAGCCTCAGAAGCGAGCACACCGTTCGGCCACCCGTCACCAGCTGGCGCGGGGTCGCGACATTGCCCTGCTCCCACAAGACGCATCGTCCTCGGGTGTCGCTGGCGGCCAGCAGGCTTGGGCTGACGAAACATACGGCCAGCACACCGGCGCCCTGAACACAGCAGGCGACCGAGTAGGGTGTGGGTGACACCGGGTCGTCAGCCTTGGTCACCCAGAAAACCAGGGCTCCTCTGGTTCCGAGGGCCAGGCTCTGGTCGTCCTGTGATCGGTCGAGCGCGTAGACACTCTGACGGCGGGGCAGGTCCAGCACCGTTCCTGTCGGGCCGAACGCTCGGTCAAACGCTTCCAGCCGGGGCGCGTTCCCACCACGTCCCAGGAAGGCGCTGTCGGGCTGCCAGGATCCTGCCATTCCTCGCTCGCTTGGCTCAGCGGAGCCGCTCGACGGGGGGCACCGCCCGGTGGCCTGCGGTCCCGCTTCCTGCCTTACCATGGTCCTGGTGGCTTCAACCGATCCACCACATTGGTCGGGATGGAGGGCGCTGGCGGCAGGGCGCCGCCAACCCGACTTCCCGGCCCGGGAAACAGGTAGCCCAAAGGCGCCGGTCCGGGCAACCCGGCGCGGGGTTTTCTGCCGGGGTATTTCCGGGCCCGAGCGGCGCGCAGCGCCGCTTCCGCACGGGTCAGGACCTCTCGAGTCGCGTCGCGCTGCTTCATGGCCCGGTGGTACTGGTCACGTTCCGCCGCCTCCGCACGCCAGTATTCTTCAACCGTCTCCTTGAGCTTGAGCTTGGTGATGTCCATCCCGATTGCTGCCAGAGACCGCCGGTGGCAGGCTACTTCCTCATCCAGGTACTCCAGCGACCTGCCGAGCTCACGCTCACACTCCATCAGCTTCTCTTCCACCTCCTCCTTGGCGGCATAGAGCTCTTCGGCGAACCGACACTCGGAGGTTCCGTCTTCGCTCACAGTCGGAAGAGAGCTTGTCTTGCTTTCCAATTCCCGGACGAGTCGCATCACGTTGTCCAGATCAGAGTAGAGGTTGCGAGTCCCTCGGCGACGACCGGGCTGGGCGTCGAGCTTGGCTGGGCGCTGCGACATGTCATGGCCTCCTGCTGGCGCGGATCCGGCTGCGGTGCCTCTCTTGCTCGGCCTCACTCTCGCGTCGTCCCTGGTCTTCCTCGTCCTTTCCGGGGTCGAGGAACTCCTGGTCACGACAGGCCGCTTCCTCCGCCTCGGCTATCTCGCGGGCCGTTTCCCGCGTGTCGACCCGTTCACGGGCGTCTGCCAGTTCCTGGCGATCGGACTCGGTGGCATCGGACCGCTCCTGCAGTTCGCCGGCATGGTCCTCGCTCTCGCGCTGGGTTTGCTCCAGCTTCTCGTCTTCCTGCTCAAAAACCTCGACAGTGACCTCGGCGGCGGCCTCGATGTGCCCGTCGACCTCCTCCGCCCCCTCCGCGGTGCCGATATCCCGGAGGCTCGCGAGCGTGCCGTCCACCGTCTCCTTGTCGGTGGCGACGGTGTCGAGCCGGACTTCCTGTTGTTGCATGACCTCGCGGTTCCTGCGGGTCTTTTCGGTTATGTCGTGCCGTCTGGGCGCTTCGCTTCGACCTCGCATCGTCGGTCCTCCCTATCTTTGTAACTGCCTGCACCGGTTCGCCAGGCGCATGATCACGGTCCGACACCGGTCTATGAGCGGCTCGATTGAGTGTTTGTACCGCTGCACCAGCTCCGCCCTCTTGTCCTGGATGCCCTGCTCGAGTCGGACGTGCTCGCTCAGGTCGCCGAGCAGTTTTCGGTAGGGGCCGTTGACGAAGGCGTCCCGTGCTGAAGCCAGCTCGAGCTGCAGCGAGCAGGCTCGGCGGGCCAGAGCTTGAGAACGCCGGCGACGCTCGTCACGGTCAACCGACGACCGCAGGATCTTGGCCGGCTCGTCCAGCAGTCTCTTCAGCAGGGCTCTCGCCTCCGTCGCAGCGAGCTGTAGGGCGTCCATCTTCTCCTCGAGTTGGGCGAGTTCCTCACGACGTCGGACCGTCGCCGCTTGGCGGAACCACTTCTCGTCCTGAATGAGGCCGAGGAGTGATCGGTCATCCAGGGCCTGCCGCCGACCAAGCTGGCGATGGATGTTGACGGTTCTGATGCGCCGAGGGCCGTGGTAACCTTCCGTGATGAAGAACGCCTCGCCGGTCTGCAGCCGGGCGACATCCTCCATCTCGGTCGGCCCGAACAGCATGGCGCCGCCGATCTCGGCCCGGTCGTCGTTCGCCACCTGCAGGAAGGTCAGCTTGGTGGCGACACTTCTGGTGACTTGCGGCGCCAGGCTGGACGGCGACTGATCAACGATGACCATGCCCACGCCCAGTGCCCGCAGCTCGGCGAGCATCCGGCACACGTATTCGGCCGCGTGGGCCTTGGGATCGGTTGAGTTCTCTGACGGCGACGTATCGGTGTTGCAGCCCACCAGATTGTGGGCCTCCTCGACGATGATCAGGAGCCGGATGCCCGGGCCTGACCAAGGATGCAGACGCAGATGCTCCCGGATGCGCGTGAAAAGAAACAGCATCACCAGGCAAGCCTGCTCGACCTCGAGCCGGTCGAGCTCGATGACCGACGGGACCGACATCAGATGCTCGACCGACGGCACACTTCGACGACACCGGAACAGTGAGCCGATCAGGCGGCAGGTCAGCGTGCCGAGACGGACGTCGAGCGCCGCGCGTACATCCGAGTGCACGTCGCCCGAGTACCCCTTGGCGGAGAGAACGCGCTCCGCGGCACAGACCAAATCCTGCACGACCGGTGGCTTGTCCCGGGTCGGCCTCTCTGAGAGGACCTCCTCAAGCGCATCGGCCAGCACACCGGGCAGCGGGCCAAACAGCGGCATGGCCGCCTTGAAGCAAGCCAGCAGGTGTTCCACGTGCTCGTCCGGCGAAATGTCCGCCGGGACTTCCAGCGGGTTGAGCCGGAGCGGGGACGCGGCTTCGTTGCCCACGGTGTAGACCTCCAGTGACTCGGCCAGGGAGCGAACCGCCGCATCGGGGTGCTCCTGGAAGGCCTTCATCACGCGATACTCGGTTTTGGCGGTCTCGATGATCATCACCGGAACGTCGTGACCTATCGCCTGGATCACCATGTTCTGGACGGCGGACGTCTTGCCCTTGCCGGGTAGCCCGATGATCTCCACATGTTCGGCCAGGTCCTCGAGAAGGACTCCTCGGGCTGCTCCGGTGGCGTCGTCGTTGTCGAATCCGGCGGTCAGCTCCTGGTCGTGCCCGATCACGATGAGGCGCCGGTCTTCCGCCGCCGGCGGGTCGGTGTTCTTGCGGATACAGCGCGGCGAGGAGTGCGCGGCGACGGGCAGGTGAAACGCGCCGCCGAGCTCCTCGACCGGGGCAGCACTGACCAGCCCCGCCAACTGGTGGTACAGGGGTACGGCCTCCCCTGCCGGCAGGAGGGCTTCCGCGGGAGGCGTCAGCACCTGGCTGTCCTGGAGGCCCGCCGCCAGGCGGGCCACGGTCGGCTTCTTTCGGCAGGAGTCGACCAGCTGGTAGCTGCCGTTGCGGAAGGCCGACTCCGCCACCAACGAGGCCGCCATGTGGGCCACCGGGCCGGTCTCGGCCAGGACCCGGATCTGGAAGCGAAGGTGGGGCCGGCACAGCGTCTCCTGAAAACGCCGCTGTCCGTGGAGAATGACGTCGGCCAGCGGATCCTCGGGGCATCGTGCATGCCCGAACCCACCCGCACCGAGGCGTCGGCTATTCCTGCCGCCCAGATAGTCAACGAATGAGTCGTCCCGACTCGGGGTCCACCCCCGATTGATGGCCGCGAGGAGAGCCAGATACTTGGTGTGGGCCGCGAGTTCCGTGGACAGGTCCACCGGCTCGACGCGGATGCTGATGGTCACGTCTTCGCTCAGGTTGCCGAGAACGCCGTCGAGCGTGAGGTAGTCGTTGGCGGGCTCGGCTTCGAACGATTGAACCGACAGGTATCGCGGCGGGACGGCGGAATTGACCTCGGGCTGATGAAGCGGAGCATGAAACTCCAGTCGCCGAACCACGTCACAGGCGGCACCAAACTGGGCCACGGGACCGACCGGCGGCGGCACCTCGCCCAACGCGTAGAACCGGCTGCGCGAGCAGTGCGGCGGACCTGCCCAACAGAGGGCCACACGGTACTGTCGGGTCACGCCCCCCGCTTGCCGACGAGCGCGGCGTGAGCAAGTGGCTGTGACGGTTCTGGACCGGCAAACCGATGGCCGGCGGGGTCGCCGGATGAGAGGAGCGTCGTCGCGGGGCTCGGAGCGGGTTCCGAATGCGGCGCAGCAGCACTCATCCGCGAACTTGCGATTCCTTCTGAATCCATAAGTTACGCATTGACAGTACGTTGCGCTCTATTCTCTGCCCGACAGGATTGAAAAACCGAATAGGGCACTTGAAATGCGACAGTTGATGTCGTATAGTTGGGTCGTGGACGAGAAAGTGATGAACATCGCGGAACTGGCGGTTGCGGCAGGCCTGAGTCGGCGAGCGATACGCTTCTACGTCCAGCGTGGCCTACTCAGCCCGCCGCTCGGTCGCGGGCGAGGTCGGCACTATAACCAGAGCCACCTGCAGCAGCTGCAGCGCATCCGGCAATTGCAGACCGCGGGCCACTCGCTGGAGGCGATCCGGAAGATCCAGACGGGCCAGGCCGTCGAGCCGCCAGAGGTGCCAGGCGATGGTCGGACCCGGCCGCGGGTCCGTCCGACGTTGACGGCCGCCCTGTGGAGCCGGTTTGAGATGGCGGACGGCGTGGAGCTGCTTCTGGATGCAACCAGGTACAACCCGGAGGTGAAGAATCTGCTGGCGGTCCAGCATGTGATACGAGAACTCCTGACTGGCGGGAACGAAAAGCCTGGGTCGGAGTCAAACGACGGGGATTCGTGAACCGGGAGAACTCCCGATGGAATGCATCGCCCTGAAAACAAAGAACGCTGCCGACCAGATCGCGCTTCGCGGAGTGCGTGTGCATTCCCGATTGGCCGCGCTCGGTCAGAAGACCACCATCGAGCAGTCCTTTGTCAACCTGGAGGATCAGGCCGTCGAAGCGGTGTACACCTTCCCGTTGCCGGCAGGTGCGGCCGTATGCCACTTTGAGGTGGTCACGGACGACCGTGTGCTGACGGGCGAGGTCGAGGAGGCTGGGAAAGCAGAGGACCAGTACGACGAGGCCATTTCCGAAGGCCATGCCGCGTTCCTGCTCGAGCAGAACCGCCCGGACATCTTCACCATCAACGTGGGGAACCTGAAGCCGAAACAGGCAGTTTCCGAGGAGTTTGGATTGCTGTGTTCGCAGACCAGCTTCATCGCCATCGAACACCGGTCCCTCGAGGAGCGCAACGACGGCCAGCCCGCATTCCGCCGGGTCCCGGTGCAGCTGGCACACGGCTGGGGAGGGATTCAGGCCGCTCAGGCGGCCGGCGGTGCGGCTGTCGACAGCATGCTCTCGAGTTTCGACATTGACATCCAGCCGAAGTACCAGCTGGCTGCGAGCGGGGTGTCTCGGTCCATTGCTCGCCGCATGTTCTCGGCGCGCCTCTACGATCGCCTTGCTGCTGGGCGCGCTCGGTTCCGCGGCCCAGCGTCGGCCGCACGCCCCCCTGCTCCAGCCTTTGCGGATCCCCTGCTCGAGCTGCTGGCCTCACAGCAGGCCCAGGGCTGGTTCGAGTGGGGCAGCGCTTCCGAGGGCCTGTTGAAGGCACTAGGCGGGTCGCGGGACCGATGCCGGTGCGCTATTCAGGCGGCGCTTCCGGATAGCGCCGGTGAACGAGACATCCGCGACCTGCCGCCCGTCGTTGACACGCTGATTGTCCTGTTCTTGCTGCGAACGAAATACTCCGACCGCGAGAAGATGTGGAAGAGAGCCCACGACAAGGCCGTCCGGTACGTCACACGGCACATGGGGACGTCCGAAGCGGATGTCGACCAGTACCTGGCGATTTTGGAGGGTGCGACGGACCTGGCGCAGAGCTAATCGAAATCGGGCGGCTGACCGGATGCTCAGCGAACGAGACTGTCATAGTTCGCCAGAGTGATGGCAGCGGGGCCAAACCGGGGGAGCGGCCTGACAGTGACCAGGTCGCGCAAACGCTGGTCCGGCACGCGTACCCAGCGTACCCGTGTCCGGCGCTATCGGAGAGACCCCACATGGTCACCATCTCAGAGGCATTCGAACGGTTTCTTGCGGACACCGGCGGCGGCAGCCCTTCCCGATTATCAGCCGGCCGCTCGATTCTGGACGCGTTCCGCCATTTCCTCAACGAAGTCGGGTACCACAGTGTAGCTTTCTTCGATTTCTCCATCAAACCGAAGGAATACGATACAAGTAAGCCGTTCTGCGATACCTACGCGCCGGAGCACATCGATGGGCTGCTACTCTCCGTTTTCGTGAATGAGGCAGCACCCCAACGTCTCAAAGGAGACGAAGCGGCGCTCGCGGCGTGCGAGTCGGTCATCACGAGGCTGGTTGCGTGGCTTGTGGCGAAGGGGCATTGGGATGCCGTGAAGGCCGGCGGGCTGGCGAGCCCGCTCGTTCGCGGGCTGGTCTCCGACCTGTGCGCCCGCAACGCCTTCGGCAGGGCCCTGTACCAGCATGTCGAGAATCATCCGGCCGAGCCGCCGATTGACCTGTCCAATGAGGATCTCTACGCCGGGAAGTTCATCATCTGCAAGGTCGAGCCCGGCAGGCTCTACCTGGACTTCGTGGGAGGCTTGCTGGACCACGTAAGTGTAGATTGGATCGATGAGGACGCCGGGGGACTTGGCCCCGAGTTGCAGACGGATGTCGTGCTGACTGTTCCCCGGGCGGTCACGGACAAGGCTCGGCGGGGCTGAGGCCGAGGGCTTTGAACGACGGGTGCATACGGAGCAGCGATCCCGTGCTGCAGTAGGTGCAGCCGTGGCCGCACTTGGTGCCGACGTTGACGGCATGCGTGGCCAGCTTCTTTCGCTCGAACTCTGGGGTACGGGATATGCCGGTCTTGAGTGGGTACTCGTAGATCTTCATGGCGGGTTCCTCCGTGTCTGAGCTGCCTGCAGGCAAGCAAGAACATTATTGCCGAGCGGGCGCCAGGTGCGATGTCATCTGAGTGACTGGATAGTGATCCATCGGCTTGCGACATGTGCGCCAGGCTCTGCCGGGCGCGGGGGTGTGCTGAAAAGCAGGCTCAGCCCCCAGAAGTGAAGCTGAGCCTGCCCACGAACGGGTGGCGTTCAGGAGGTGGTGAAGATGGTGGACGAAGACTACCTGTACGAAGTAGCTCGGGACATCAGGCGAGACAAGGAGCGGTATGGCGAGGAGATGGCGGAAGCAGGGGACTGGCAGTGAGCAGCGTCTAGAAGGAAGCCCGCCGGCCGGGCGGCAAGCGGGCTTTGAGGGGGGCCGAAGCGCAGAGAATCAGATCGGCACGTCTTCGGTCTCGGTGGCATCGTCCTCAGCAGCGTCGCGCGGCTGCGTCATGATCCACTCGTAGGCCTTGGCGAGGGCGAGCTGAATGCGGGGGAGATCCTCGGGAAAGTAGGTGTTAGCAGTCTTCCACTTGCCATCAGCCTTGTCCTTATAGCGCTTCTGGAGCTGAACGGAACGACGGACATCCAGACCAACGGCATCATCCTGGCCGATCATCCCGAACTCTTCGATGAGCTGTCTCGCGTCGGCGTCACCGGCCTCGGCATCAGTATCGACGGCCTGGAGGCCACGCACGACGTATTCCGCCGCATCCCCGGCGGCTTCGCCAAGTCTTTCGAGGCGGCCCGACTCTCGGTCGAGCACGGCTACGTGACGACCGTCTCCGTCGTCGCCCACGCGAAGAACGTCGACGAGATCTCCGCTCTGTTCGAACTCTCCCGCCGCGAGATTCGCCCGCGGGTGTTCAGGATCATGACAATCGACCCCATCGGTCGCATGGACTTCGACTCGGAGTACATACTCTCGCCCGATCAGGTCCGGCAGGTGCTCGACTTCCTGAAGACCGAATACGCCGCGAGCTGCGCCACCTACGCCGACCCGGCCACGACAATGGTCGAACTCGGATGCGGCGGCTGGCTGGGTCGCAACCTGGAGGGTCTCGTCCGCCCCTTCATCTGGCACTGCATCGCCGGCATCAACAACCTTGGCATCCTGTTCGATGGAAAGCTCGCCTCGTGCAGCAACATCTCGCGCGAGTTTGTCGAAGGTGATCTGCGTTCGCAGCGGATTAGGGACGTCTGGGAACACGCTTTCATCCGTTATCGCAACCGCGACTGGAGGCGAACTGGTCAATGCGCTTCTTGCGCCGAGTGGCCGTTCTGCCACGGTGGCCCCATGCACACGTTTGGAGTTCGACGTACCCTGGAGGTTACCAACAATGCCTTCTGCATCTACGAATGCGTCAGGCACTCCCCAACGGCCAAACGGCGATCAGCCGTTAGAGCCTGATGTGGATGGAAATGTGCCTGTCTGGCCTGATCAGATCCTCTCTGCATTGACGGGTCGCTTGCGCGCCGCCCTTCGCATAGCCATTGGCGAAAAAGAAATCCAATGCCTTAACGTGTTCTATTACAATCCACGGATGCATGCCACCCTACACTTCATGCCACTCCCCATTGAGCGAGAGAGGACATCAACCGAGCGGCTGACCCGCAGTGGCTATTACCAAAAACTATGTGACATTCTTGGAACCTCACAAATACTCGCAACAGCCGACATCGATGACATACTCGCGTACGCTGTCGCCTGCCCTCAGGCTCGCTCTGCCGCGTCACGGCTTAAGAGGGCGTTCAAGCTTGATGGCGAGAAAGCAGTCATACGCCACCTTCTGAAAAGTTTCGCTCCGCGACAGCTCGACAGTATTAGCGATTCCGATCTGCCCACTGCCGCCCATTGCCTGCTTTCATTCCTACCCCAGCCGACGGGTTTGAAGCACACTCTGCTAAGCAAGGCTACGGAGCCGATCAGCCGGAAAGGGCCAGATGACAAGATTGCAACATGGGAGGATGCGGTTAAGGAGCGCTCCGGTGCCTATAAGCTATACCTGTTGCTCAGCATTGTGGAGTCTCTTCAGTGGGCGGAGACCGAACACTTTGTTCTTATACCGAGTATCTTCGCCTTTCTAGAGCATCATCGCGCCACGGTGTGCACATCACTGCACTACAAGGCTGCACTCTTTGACGAAGCTTTTCATTGCCAGAGTATTCCACTGCGCCATTGTGGTCTATACTATACGTACACTCCAAGGTCTTATTCCAAGGCATCGGCCGAGGACAAAACTGAGGGGAAACCCGCAGTGGCACTATTTCACCACATGGATGCATTGGGCCATCTAGCACACGACGTCGCGCTTGCCGGAACGGAGGTCCTTCATGACACTGGAATGGATGGGCCCACACTGCTTCCACACTACGTCGCGCTCGGTCTTAGCAGCCTGCTGCCTGCGGAGGCCGCATGTGTGCTTTCGCCGACGCCCGGCGGGATGGCGTACTCCACATGGGCGAGGCTTGGAGAGGATGACATTGAGAAACGGCGGCAGGCGTTGATACTTCCGTCCTACTGTCTTCCTACTGCGGATCTGCCTTGGGGAGTCTTTCGTGAAACGGCCGGCGCAATCACTGCTGAGGAAAGCGAGAGGCTACATAGACGCATGCAATACACAGAATGCAGTGTTGATGATATGGAGCTTCTTGTAGGAGAAGAAGCGTTGGGCGCTGGTGCCGGCGGTGTCAAACTAGAGCCATTACCAGAAAGCGAAGTGTGGAGCGATCTCGACGACGACTCTGGGGGAGGACGAGGCTATCTCGGGCGTGTTGTTGCCGGCCTGATCGCGAGCGCGAAGCGCGATCCCGGCCCGCCGTCCGCCGAGAGTGTCACCGTCGCGGCCGAGGAATGGTATCGGAACTGGTCATGGCGCGCGTACGAGAAGTTCAGTGGTTTTCGGTGCGACGAACTGGCGCGGTTTGATTGGTCCTTGACCGACTCCCGACTCAACACCTACAAGGGATATCTAGCCCGAGGTCTGCGTGGAAGCGCACCGGGAGCCGATGTGAAGATAGGCGATTTTGGGAGCGGCCTCGCGCATTCGGTGTCCGCCCTAAAGCGCGAGCTGGAGGACAGTGAACGTATTCGTGCGCGCATCGTCGAGTTGTATTGGGGCGGCGATGCTCTTCGTGACGGGTATGACGACTTTCAGCCCTGGGACTGGGATGCTGACCGGCCGGCCCATTCTGGCTTCGCCGCTGTTCTAGCTGCCTTTGGGCGCACCGGGATCTTCGGCCGTAACGAGAACGCGAATGTGGCGTTGGTAGAACAGCTTCTGAAGCTACTCGCGCCCGGGGGTCTTCTTATTGTCGAGCATGCCTTTCCAGAGGCCCGCCTTACGAAAGGACGGTTCGTTTTGGGCGGCGAAGCCGCGGGGTACCTCTATGAAAGGTGGCTGATCGACGCGTCAGTGGAGCCGGTGCTATGGAAGGGAGAGATCCTCGAGTGCAGCGCGACAACACGTTCCCAGTCGTTCCAGTGGGCGGCCTTGGCAACCGCGTGGTTTGACAGGTTTGAATCGAGCGAGGTCTGGGTCCAGGCGTCGCAACCCTGGCCAAACGCCGCGCCTCAGTTCGGGGCCTGGACCATGCTCCGGAGGCGACTTTCGAATGCACATATCACAAAGGCATTCGCCATCCTCGCGCACTTTGCTAAGTACCCTAACTATGTGGCTTCAAATGAGGCTCAAGAACGAGCACAAATGACCTGGGCCGATTTCTCTAAGAAGATCCAGTCCCTAGAAGGAAGCGATGTGTCGGAGCGGCTCGCATCCGTCGCAACTAAGGGAGAGTGTGACTTCCTTATGCGATCCGTATCACAGGATTCCCAAATAACCGGGGACGGCAACAACGCCACGAAACAAGCGGCCTATATAGTCGGCGCGCGCTGGCTGAAGGAGATGGAGGACGTATCGTGATCCGCAGTCCGGTGTCAGACGCAGTGTCCGGAACAGCCTTCGGTCTTAGCTCGGCCTTGCTGATGAGTTTGCTACTGTCGGTCGATGGGAAGAGCTCGCTGACCGACTACGGCGCGATAGGGCTAGCTGCTATAGCTGTATGGAGCATCGTGAAAGTGTTGATGCTTCAGGAGAAAGCTCGCGTCGGGATCTCCGAAAGGGTTCGTCGCGACGAAATAACCAGGTGTAAACGCAACACGTCCAGTACAGGGCAGGACTTGAACAACGAGGGAGTAGGCGAAGAACCAGTTGCTATAGGCGCAGTAGAAAGAATAGAAGCGGATGAATGGGGAAAAGTCGCAAAGGACATCAGGAAGAGTTTTCGGCTGAACGTACTGCTTTTTTTTGGAGCCATTGTGGCGGCGCTCATCGTGCGCCTCGTACGTGATTCGTAGGAAGTGCCGGCAAGAGAAAGTTTCGAAGCGGCCTGTGAAAACCCGTGACATACGGTAAAGGGCGATGTGACATGAGACTGACGGATATTTCTGCTACGCAGCGAGGGCTGGTCGAGCATGGCCATGGCGTGGCAGAACCAATCGGCCTGGAGTACGTGTGCGCCGCACTGGAAGCCGGTGGATTCACGGCCAAGTGGCTTGGTGAATGCGGGCTCGTGATCGAACAGAGCGAGCGGGAGCGTGCTCTTGTTCTGTTGTCAGCGATGACATGGGAGTTCGCTGACGTATGTGCTAGAGCGCGGCGGTGGAAGGATCGGGGCGCGGTGACGATTCTCGGAGGGTACCACGCCTGTGGGTATGACGGCCGAATCGCCACGGACGCTTTTGATTACGTGATTCTGGGCGAGGGCGAACGAACCATTATTGATCTTGTTCAACGTCTTGATGGGGACCTTGGCGGAGTTCCTGAGAGGTCAATTGTGGGCAAGGGTCCGGTTGTAATCCGAAGTCCGCGAATCAAGAACCTGGACGAGTTGCCGTGGCCGACTCGCGTGCAACATTGGCTAGAGCGCTACAAACTCCATGACCTGATGTGGCCGGCGCCGAGCCAGCAGAAATGTCCATCGCTGGTCTTGGCGTCACGCGGCTGTGCGTACAGTGTAAACCTCCGACGAACTACATGTCGGCCGGAGTCAGGCCGGGCCGGGCGGTCGGGCATGAAGATCACGGCCGAGGCGTAAGGCTCAGGCGGCGGTGGGCGTGGCCGGAGTGGCCTGGG
>Ga0114922_10004452_pt1 | contig 12982 bp, 11 predicted proteins | sample AartaG_FD_100975 | JGI IMG/M metagenome (GOLD analysis project Ga0114922, IMG submission 100975) | Deep subsurface microbial communities from Aarhus Bay to uncover new lineages of life (NeLLi) - Aarhus_00045 metaG | ecosystem: Environmental > Aquatic > Marine > Oceanic > Sediment | place... | reverse complement strand
CTTAAATTTAACTTCAATTCAGAAAACATAAATCCATTAAGAAAATATAAGGGAAAAATCAAGGAATTTTTACGATCCACACTTATTGGATTATTATTGGCGGGAATTTCCGCTGCATTATTAACCTGCATAGTATTTTTACTTTCCTTGCTGGTTAAAGGAAAAGGGATATGGATAATTTCCAACCAAATTGATTTTGCCTACTATCCTTTTTTAACATTGAATTTCTGGTGTTCGCTAGCCTTCGCAGTTTTTGTATTATTTTTTTTGGTAGACAATCCCGCGAAATTCAAGAAATATGCAAAGTCCCTTGTAAATTCCATTCGTATTCGAAAACAGCCGTCCCTTGCAAATGAAAGTGGTTCAAACGCAGATCCATTAGATTTCACTGCGAATGTTTCCTCGCTTTTTCTGACTGTAGGCACCTACGTTTATAAAACCATCGAAGACGGAAGCACATCGTTTATTTCCAAGTTTTTTATGGCTACATCTACTTATATTTATGAAAACATTGAACACGGAAGCACATCATTTATTTCCAAGTTTTTTATGACTTTCACTACTTATATTTATAAAAACATTGAGCACGGTAGTGTAGAGAAGTTGGTTAAGGGAATTCAAAAAGTTTTTAACCTCCTTTTTGCCAAGGTCGAAAAGTTTACCAGCGCCGATCTTTGGGTGCGCGCATTAAGATCTGTTATCGATTCTTCTCACAAAGTGCAGCGCATGCATCCAGGATTATTGCGCGTTAACCTGGTTTGGTTTTTATTGTTCATCGTTATTTTGGTTTTGATCGCTGTCAGCCCGAATATTGGATCGATTTTTTCTATAGGATGAAAACGGAGGAAAAGAAATGAAAACACAAGAGCTAATCAATTTATCTGTCCTGCTAGTCAAAATATTGCCGGCTTTCTTAATGCTCATAATCGGTAAAGCAATCCACCGCTACGCGAAGTGGATTGCCCTTACAGCATCTCTTGCTTCCCTTGGATTATTCATTGCATATATTCCCACTTTACAGCAAGGGTTAAATACCCCCCTTAATTTAGATTATCTTCCTTCAATGGGCATTCAATTAAGTTTAAAAATTGACTGGTTGTCTTTTCCTTTTTTATTAACTGAGGAATTTGTTACGATTTTTGCAATGATCTACGCGATAGGTTATATAAAATCGGATGACCGAAACTACATCTTTTACGCTCTCCTGTTGCTTTTTTCCGCTGGCATGTCGGGGACTACACTGGCAAATGATATTTTTCTCTTTTACTTTTTCTGGGAATTAATGTTGATTGCTTCTGCGTTATTGGTGGTGTATTGGGGGGAAAGCGCAAAAAAAACCGCGGTTGCTCTTAAATATTTCATCATCACTCATTTAGGTTCCTTATTAGTATTGGTGGCTTTCATCATGATTTATTCCCAAAGCGGAACGGATCATTTTTCCGCTTTGTGGGAGGGGGTTCAAATGTATCCAGAAACAATACCATTGATCAGTACACTTTTCTTGCTCGGTTTTGGAGTCAAAATGGCAGTCGTTCCGTTTCACATTTGGCTGCCGGATACACATTCAGAAGCTCCTATGCCAGTTACGATCATGTTAGCAGCTGCCATGTTAAGCATGGGTACTTATGGTATTTTACGCTTTCCTATGAGTTTTCTAACCCCCAGCCAATTCGCTATGTTTACCCTGCCGATGTTGATAGTAGGAATAATCTCGGAGTTCTACGGAGCAATTATGGCATTGGTTGAAACGGATATTAAGCGTATCATCGCCTACTCCAGTGTCAGTCAGATGGGATATATACTTTTCGGTTTAGGAACTCTTACACTCTCTGGTGTTGTTGGCGCTACCCTGCATGTGATCTATCACGCGATTGTCAAAGCTCTTTTATTCTGCTGTGTTGGCTGGATAATAAAAGCAGTTGGCCAGCGTAATATCCAATCTATTCGCGGGCTGCGCAAAAAAATGCCGCTTCTCACCACCTGCACCATTTTAGGGGCGCTATCTATCGCCGGGGTACCAGCTTTGGCGATATTCAACAGCGAATGGCTGATCTTCAGCAGCGGTTTCCAAACACCTTACATCGGTTTAGCCATTCTTGAAATACTTGGCTCAATCTTGACATCAGCATATATCTTGCGTCTCGTTGGCACAATGTTTTTCACGCCAGGAGAAGTCTCACAAATACATAAAGTTCCTTTTTCAGTCAAACTGGTCACAGTCTCTCTCACCATATTGACAATTATTGCAGGGATCTTCCCTAGACCTCTCTTTAATTACGTAGTCAAAGAACTACCTTTAATTCTAGGAGGAGGATGGTAACCCTCTCACTTCAATATCCTCAAATACCATTTCTTTTCCTTGGTTGTATGGCTGTTTTTGTTTTTCTGGCAGCCCGATATTTTAAAATAACCAATGTTTCAATGGCGCTATTAGCTGCTCTATCATTTCTGCTTGTCTTTTTCTATATGATATTTGAAAGCCGATTGCTCCAGATGGCAAATCATTCATTCAATGATTTCCCAAACAGCCTTGCCAATCTTTTTTCATCAACCGCTTTTTACACATACGAACCCGGGGCAATTTTCATCAGCCTCATTACTTTTGGATTGGCATTTCTCGTTTCAATTTATTGCGCTGAATATCTCAATTTAGATCGCCGCCAGCACGCTTTTTATCCGTTATTAATTCTTATGATCTGCGGATTAGCAGGCATGCTTTTTTCTGCTAACCTGATGGTCTTATATCTGTTTTGCGAACTGATGAGTATTTGTGCCTATGCGCTCGTTGCTTTCAGGCGCCGCACCGATACAGCCATAGAAGCCGGATTTAAATATCTAATGATGGGCAGCGTGGCTTCTATCGTGATCTTGTTTGGCATAACATTATTGTTTTTATCCTATGGCTCAATTAACATCGCTGATATGCAGGGTTCAACAAGTTGGCCAACCCAAATGGGTGTCCTCTTGTTCTTTGCAGGATTTTGTTTAAAAAGCGCCCTGGTTCCCATGCACACTTGGCTGCCTGATGCGCACGGCAGGGCTCCCAGCAGCATCAGCGCTATTTTATCCGGTATATTAGTGCAGGGCGTATTTTATGTAATGCTTAAGATCACTTTATCGCTTGGTTTTGATCATGTCCTGTTGGGAACAATCTTGTTATGTCTATCCTTACTCAATATACTGGTTGGTAATTTAATGGGATTAGTACAAAGCCATACCAAGCGCTTATTGGGATATTCAACCATTGCTCAAATGGGTTATATTACTCTTTGTATGGCAGTTGGGGTGCGCAATAATCTTGCGCTTGCTCTGCAATCTGGCTTCTTTATCATTTTTGCACATGCGGTTTCCAAAAGTCTTGCATTCTTAACCAAGGGAGTTTTCCATTATTATGTTAACGCGAGCGAAATCAAACATCTACAGCGAGCATCAAGCTTACCAATATTTACATCAGCGGCGTTTAGTTTATCGATAATCAGCCTTTCTGCTCTACCTCCATTCCCCGGTTTTACCGGAAAATGGTTCGCCCTGACTAGTATTTTTACATCTGCAGATAAAATTTCAGTCTTGAGCGCTTTGGTCCTTTTAGCCAGTAGTCTGGTTGCGTTTGGTTATTACTTTCCATTGCTGCTTATCATATTTTCAAAACCACAGAAACAATTACCTGATGATAATGAAAAAGGAAAACAAAAGAAAATATCGCTTTGGATGAGTATGCCTATAGCAGCATTGGTCATCTCAATCCTTGTCATCAGTGTCGCTCCACAATACTTGATGAACATAACGATGGAAGCCGCTCAATTTTTAATGGGTATGATGAGATAGTCATGGAAAATTATTCTTTTTGGTTTTCACCTCCAATTCTTTTTGCCATTTTTATTTCACTTGGCGGATTGATGCTGGGGGTGGGAAAATTGATTTCAGCCAAAGGTACGGAAAATCCGGCAAAATTCATCCACTATTCCTGCGGTGAAGATTTAGATACACCACATTTAGAGTTGAATTACCACGCCTTCTTTCGCCTTGCCTTGCTATTTGGGATATTGCACATTGTCGCATTAGCTATCTCAACCATACCGGCAAAAGCGGATATAAAAATATTATCTGTTACCTATGTGTTTGGCGCTGCAGTGAGCATATTAATCCTTTTGGAACGTGATGTACATGAATAAAACCATGATCCCGAAGGTTCTTAGATGGGCACGCCAAAAATCACCTTGGATTTTACACTTTAACACTGGTGGATGCAACGGATGCGATATCGAAATACTTAGCTTGCTTACCCCTCACTATGATGTCGAAAGATTCGGAATTCTTAAAGAGTCATCACCCCGCCACGCCGACATTCTTATTTGCACCGGACCTGTGACCCAACAGGTTAAACCTCGTCTACAGCGTATTTTCGACCAAATGCCTGAACCCAAATGGGTTCTTGCTTTGGGAAGTTGTAGCTGCTCTGGTGGAATATTTTCTGGCGCACATAATATTCTTGGCGGGATTGATAAGGTGTTGCCGGTTGATATGTATATCGCTGGTTGCCCTTGCAGGCCAGAAGCCATCATTGACGGGATTATAAAGTTGTTGGAGCAGGTTCAATGAGCATAGAAAAAATAGTGAAAAAATTACAGGATGTATTGAATATAGATAAGCCAGTCACAAAGCTGATGCCTACGAACGAGGCAGAAATTACCATATCAAAACAGCACATATTATTAGCGGTTAAGACAATATTGAAGTCTGGTATCTGGCATCTTTCAGCTATCACTTGCCAGCAATTAGAAAGTGATTTTATTTTGCTCTACCATTTCTGGAAATCCGGCGGTCTTACTTTACGGATTAGGGTTGATGAAAAAAACACACAGATTGATAGCATCTGCTCGTTAGTCCCCGGTGCAGAATATTATGAACGGGAAGCCCGTGAGATGTTTGGGATTGAGTTTCTCGGCTTGCCAAATCCTATTCCGCTCTTACTGCCTGATGATTGGCAAGGTGGATACCCCATGAGAAAAAAAGAGCCGCCAACTCACGATAAACCAGAAGATAATAACCACAAGCAAAAAGGGAAATCCTCATGAGCAAGATCACAGTACCAATTGGCCCCCAACACCCTTTGCTGAAAGAACCTCTTTCTTTTCTTGTTTCTTTAGAGGGAGAAAAAGTGATAGACAGCACTTTGCGTTTAGGGTACGTGCACCGAGGCATTGAGAAATTGGCTGAACAGCGCACATATATTCAAAATGCGTACCTTATTGAACGCATTTGCGGAATTTGTTCTCATATCCATTCAACCACCTATTGCCAATCAGTGGAAGCATTACTAAAACTTGAAGTTCCTAAACGCGGGTTGTATATCCGCATGCTTTTATGTGAACTGGAAAGAATCCACAGCCATCTTCTTTGGCTTGGGGTGCTTGCTAAGAACATCGGCCTCAACACCCTTTTCATGTATGCCTGGCGTGATAGGGAAATTGTTCTGAACATTATGGAAGAGATTTCTGGAGGCCGTGTTTCTCACGCTGTTAATATAATCGGCGGTGTCCGGGTAGATTTAAACGAGAAACATCTTTCCCTTCTGCAAAAGAGCTTGCAAGAACTGAATATGCGCGTCGATGAAATATTGCAGTCAATAGAAAATGATCGCAGTTTCCGAGCCAGAACCCGCAATATTGGCTGTCTCTCTTTAGAAGACATTAAGCGTTATTGTGTTGTGGGTCCTGTCGCTCGCGCTTCTGGTTTAGATATTGATATTCGCCGTGATGCGCCATATGCTGCCTACGATGAACTCAGTTTTGAGGTTCCACTGATGACTGAAGGTGATGTATGGGCGCGTTCTATTTTGCGGATTCTTGAGACTATTCAGGCTATCCGATTGTGTACACAAATCATTCACAATCTGCCTAAAGGTCCAGTATCAGTATCTGCCCCACGCAGAGTGCCTGCAGGTGAAGTCGTAAGTCGGGCTGAGGCTCCCCGCGGAGAAGTTTTTTATTATGTGCGCAGCGATGGCAGTCAGAACCCCGCCCGCTTAAAAGTGCGCACCCCCACTTTGACAACCTTGATTACCTTGCCCGGACAGTTAAAGAATATGCAATTAGCAGATGTTTCAGCCGTGATCGCTGGAGTGGATTTATGCATCGCATGCGGAGACCGTTAAAAAGAAGGAATTTGACAGCATGAATCAGTTTTATTTATTTTTTAGAATCTTCATTTTCCCGGGTTTCCTTTTTCTGCTGGTTATTGCCCTTTTTTTGCATTGGTTGGATCGCAAACTGATTGCTCGTTTCCAGGGGAGAGTTGGTCCTCCATGGTATCAACCCGTGGCTGATTTGGTGAAATTATTTGCGAAAGAAGATATTTTACCGTCTGGAACAAATCTATTTTTCGCCGCGTTATTACCTCTTACATCGTTTGCTTCAGTGCTCACAGCGAGTTTTTACCTTCCGATTGCCATTCAGTCAGCTCCCTCTTTCCAGGGTGATTTCATAGTCCTGATGTTTTTACTGAGCATACCTTCTTTATTGTATTTTCTCGCTGGATGGATAACCGGTGGTGTATATTCGGTAATTGGCGGCAACCGGGCTTTGCTACAGTATTTTTCATACGAAGTACTCTTTCTGCTAGCAATGAGCGGTACAGCAATTGCAAGCGGATCTTGGTCGCTTGCGGATATTCGCCTGGCACAGATAAAAGAAGGCCCTTATATTTTTCCACAAATAGCAGGGTTTTTGCTTTCCTTAGCTGGTTTGATAGGAAAGCTAAAACGGGAGCCTTACGATATTCCCAAGGCAAAATCAGAAGTCATTGCGGGCGCATTAACCGAATTTAGCGGTAAAAAACTTGCCCTTTGGTACCTTACAATTCACCTGCAAACCATGGTTGGGTTATCTTTTCTAATACACTGTTATTTTTCTGGGTTTTGGCAGATGAACACCATCAGTGGGTTCTTTATTTTTTTACTGCTCTTGATCATTCTACAAGGCGTGCTTTCTGCTATCAGCGCCATATATGCTCGTTTGAGAATCGATCAATTAATTCACCTAAATTGGCATATTTTTATTCCCATCGCGCTTTTACATAATATATTTATTTTACTGATATGAACAAATTAATTTTAAAGTTACGCTCCTTTTTTTATTTGCTACCAAATATAACGGAAGCTTTGTTTTCCAAACCGGAGACGATTGCCTATCCAGCAGTTTCACATAGACCGTCGGAAAGTTACCGCGGAAGCGTTCGTATAATTGCTGAAAATTGTGTTGGGTGTGGTTTATGTGTTCGCGATTGTCCTGCTGCGGCATTATCGCTGGAAAAAGTGTCAAAAGGTTGTTTTCGGCTTGATCATTACCGAGACCGCTGTACATCTTGCGGCCAATGCGAAATGAGTTGTAAGTTCAACTCAATTTATTTGGATAATTTATATAAAGAAGCGTCTGCTGATCGAGTAGATTTCTTTGAAGTTTTGGTTGATAAAACTAAGAAGAAATGATATTTATATTGCAGAAAATTGTAGGGATTTTTGGAAAAAGTAAATCCCTTTGTTATGTGATTTCGGTATGCAATTACTCGACTATCCTACCAGGGAATCGCGATACCCTAAAGAGTAATTCCCAAACCTACTAATTAAGAGTCAGTTGCTTCACTAGTCCATTGTGTCCACAGGTTACATAAAATAGGCGTGATTTTGTCCACCCTGTTTCACTCTAATTGCACCGAAATTGCACCGGGAAAGGCGACTCATATTCAATAAAAGCATGTAAGATTATATTGTTACCAATTTATTTTTCAACCAAGAAATTACTAATTGACAAATGGGTGATTTCATGAATCGCAATCAACAAACAGGTGAATATGCAGAGATTGAAATATAAAAAGTTCTCCTATATATTTTTCGGTTTGTTTATGTTTTGTTTCATATTTTTGGTTACAGCATGTGGTGGAAAAACTACACCAACACAAGATCAACCCCTGCCCGAAAATCTATCAGCTAAACCTACAGAACAGGTTAGGGATTTCCCTGCCTCCATACCAATAATATCGACTGGTCAAAGTCTCAGATTTGAGCGTATCTCTCTGGAACAAGGGCTTTCTCAAAGCACGGTATTTTGCATGCTCCAGGATAGCCAAGGTTTCATGTGGTTTGGTACTGAGGATGGATTAAACAAATACGATGGGTACAACTTTACTGTTTACAAGAACGACCCTGACAACCCCAACAGCCTGGGCGGTAACTGGATTCATGCAATACTTGAGGATTATGAAGGAATCCTCTGGATTGGGACCAGCGACAGAGGACTTGACCGTTATGATCGAAATCTCGATCAGTTCACCCATTTTCGATACGACCCTGATGATCCTTCCAGTTTAAACCATGATGAGATTACATCGATTTATCAGAGTCAGGATGGTGTACTATGGATCGGTACAGATGACGGGCTCAACAAATTTGATCGGGAGAACCAACGTTTTATCCATTTTCAACATGATCCGGTTGGTTCCAACTCCTTGAGTTCCAATGCGGTCTCCACGATCTTCGAAGATCAGGAAGGTATCCTCTGGATTGGGACGGAAGACAATGGGTTGAACAAGTTCGACCGAAATAATGAACGGTGGTGGAATTTTGAGAATGATCCTGGTAATCCCTTCAGCTTGGGTCACAATTCGATTACTTCGATTTTTTCGGATCAGGCTGGTGTACTCTGGGTTGGGACAAGTGGTGGAGGGCTTGAGAAATTCGATAAAGAGACGGAGCAATTTATCCATTATCGGATGGATCCAGATGACCAGCAAAGCTTGAGTAGTGATGAAGTCGAAGCAATTTATCAAGACAGAGAGGGAATTCTCTGGATTGGGACGTATACTGGTGGGCTAAATAGATATGATCCAGAGAAGGATATCTTTATCCGTTACCAAAACATCCCTGGGAATCCACATAGTGTGAGTTCCGATATTATTTTGTCAATTTATCAAGATCGTGAAGGCGTGCTCTGGGCTGGAACTATTGGCGGAGGGGTTAATAAATTAAATATGGGGTGGAGGAATTTTGCTCTCTACCAAAATGATCCTGATAATTCAAATAGCGTGAGTGACAACATGGTTCGAGCCTTTTACGAAGAGCAGGATAACGCCATGTGGATTGGCACCATGTTTGGCGGTATCGATCGGTTCGATCGCGAATCTGGAAAGTGGCGTCAATACGAACACGATCCTGATAATCCCGATAGCTTGAGCAACAATTTTGTCTCTGTAATTTACAAAGACCAATCGAATGAGCTCTGGATTGGAACTGCGAGTGGATTAGATCGATTCAGTCCCGTAACAGAAACATTCGCTCACTTTCAAGCCAACTTCTGGGCTCCAGCAGGAGCACCTGAAAATAACGTCAGGGCGATTTATGAAAGTGCGAAGGGAAAATTTTGGATCGGTACAAAAGCGGGATTATACCAATTTGACCTTGAGGAGAATCGATGGAGTCAATTCGATTTCACCGATTATGATGACATTCACAACCTGAATTCTGCCTGGGTATTTTCTTTTCTAGCAGATCGCGAAGGTAGATTATGGATTTCAACTTATTTAGATGGATTGTATGTAGTTGACTTGGAAACCGAGGAGGTTTCCCATTATCATGACGATCCAGACGACCCATCCAGCTTAAGCAGTAATCTAGTAAACATGGGAATCCAGGACCCAAATGGTGTTCTCTGGTTCAGTACCGCAGGTGGGCTCAACAGATATGATCCAGAGACCGATACGTTTTCCCATTATCGTGAAAAAGATGGGCTTCCAAATGAGTCGATTTATTGTGTTTTAGGGGACGCTCAAGGAGGTTTCTGGCTTAGCACAAATAAGGGAATATCCAGGTTCGAACCTCAAAGTGAGACCTTTCAAAACTATGAAATGACAGATGGGCTCCAGAGTAATGAATTCAACGGTAATGCTTGCTACTTGAGTGAAAGCGGAGAGATGTTTTTCGGCGGAATTAATGGCTTCAACACCTTCTTCCCGGATCAAGTGCTTGACAACTCAACCATCCCGCCGGTGATATTGACTTCTTTTACACAGAATGGTGAGGAGGTAGATTTGGGCATTGCTGTCGACAGCGTAACCGAGATCACATTCAAGTGGCCGGATAACTCTTTCGAGTTTTATTTCGCAGCGTTGAGCTATGCTCGACCTGAAAAGAATCAATACGCCTACATGCTTGAGGGCTTTGACAAGAATTGGAACGAAATCGGAACACGTCGATTTGGTAAATATACAAATCTTCCTGGTGGGACATATACACTACGTCTAAGAGGTTCGAATAACGATGGAATCTGGGATGAGGTTGGAACTGCCGTGAAGATCACCATCGTCCCCCCATTTTGGGAAACATGGTGGTTCCGGGGAGTCATACTCATAGCCATGCTGGGGGGTATTTACGGAGGCTACAAGTTGCGTGTAAGGACCTATAAAGCCCGCAGTCGAGAATTGGAATCCAAGGTAAAGCAGCGTACGGATGAACTCCTGGAAACGCAAGAGTCCTTGCGCCAAAGCGAATTGGAGAAGGCAATCACCGAAGAGCGCAGCCGTTTGGCACGTGACCTGCACGATTCGGTAACCCAATCACTTCACAGCTCAACATTAATGGCAGAGGCTGGACAGCGATTGGCCAGTTCTGGAGATATTGAGCGCGCGAAGGGTTATCTGATCCGGCTTGGTGATATTTCCCAACAAGCACTAAAAGAGATGAGGCTGCTTGTCTATGAATTACGCCCATTGGCACTAAGGGAAGTTGGGTTGGTGGGTGCCTTGCACCAACGCCTGGATGCTGTTGAGCGGCGGTCTGGTGTGGAAGTGCAATTGTCAATAGAAGAAGAGCTTGAACTGCCCGCAGGGATTGAAGAACAACTCTTCCGTGTTGCCATGGAAGCGCTGAATAATACCTTGAAGCATGCCAACCCCACCAAAGTAACAGTAGCCCTCCGCAAAGAAGAAAAACGCCAAATGTCATGTATTGAATTATCAATTAGTGACGATGGCAAAGGATTCGATCCTGAGGCGAAAGATAATAAAGGTGGTTTAGGGTTGGTGAGTATGAAAGAACGGATCGAGAAATTGGGAGGGGAACTGACAATTCTCTCCACACAGGGTGAGGGAACCCAGGTGAAGGCATGTGTAAATTTGGAAGCAACTCCGAATTCACCTGATTCACAGGAGGAATAACTATGGCCGAATGTATTCAAATTCTTATTGTGGATGACCATGCCATTGTCAGAGAGGGACAGCGGGCGCTTATTGACACCGAGCCTGGTATGGAGGTTGTGGGTGAAGCTAAAGATGGGTTTGAGGCTGTTGAGATGGCTCATTCGCTCCAACCTGATGTGATCTTGCTTGATTTGTTAATGCCTCGAAAAGATGGAATTGAAGCTATTGAGGAGATCAAAGCAGAAAATCCTGATACTCGAATTTTGGTGCTCACCAGCTTTAATGAAGGTGAAAGGGTTTATGAAGCGATCAAAGCTGGAGCAATGGGTTATTTATTGAAGGACTCCTCACCCCAGGAAATACTAACTGCCATCCGCAATGTACATAAGGGTGAAACATCAATGCATTCTTCGATTGCTGATAAATTAATGCGCGAGCTCCAGCGTTCTTCTGATTTACCCCCGACAGAGGAACCCTTGACGGAACGTGAAGAAGAGGTGCTTAAACTCGTCGCACAAGGGTTGCGGAATCAAGAGATCGCCGAGAAGTTGGTGATAAGTGAACGAACGGTACGTACGCACGTATCTAGTATCCTTAACAAACTGCATCTGGCAAACCGCACGCAGGCAGCCCTATATGCCCTGCGGGAAGGATTGGCTGATCTGGATTCCTGATCGCTTGCTTCATTTGACGTAGATAACCTCAGTATTTTGACTTAGGAAAAGACCGCTCTTAGAGCGGTCTTTTATCGTAGTGCCAAATCTACAATTTGACCGATGTGTAGAAGGGTGGAAAAGCTTATCTTATTTTCATAGGGAAATAAAAAAATATGAAAAATAAACCTCTACTCGCTTTGGTTGTGTCAAACTCTGGGACTTTACAAGATGGCTTGTTGGCTTTGATGACAACCATTCCTCAGATCAGTGCTGTCCTCGCAGCGGAAGACGTTGTTGCAACGTTGAGAATGGTTGAGAATCATCAACCGGCGTTGGTATTACTGGATATGTCTATACCCAAAGTACGTGAAGTTATCACGGAGATTAAAGCCCAATGGCCTCATATTCATGTGATTGTTCTTACTGAAGATACTGTACAGAAAAATGAGAGTGAAGCATCTGGGGCTGATAGCGTACTTATAAAAGGTTTCCATGCCCAAAAACTCATTGCAATAGTTGAGAGTTTAATTGATCAACTGGAAAGCACTTCTAAGGTCAACAAAAACTGAAATACTCAAAAACACATGTCAAAAGATAAATCCACTTTAAGTTTTTGGAATAAGGAGAGTATCATGAAAAAAGTTTTGAAATGGATTGGTATCGCCGCAGCAGCTCTTATCTCACTTGCCCTATTAACTTTTACAGTCTTATATATATACGATTCCGGTGATTTTAGAGAAGGTGCAGTCAAACCAGGCATAGCCCAGGAGGAAATTCCCGTTGGCGTGACTACATCAGTCATATTTCAAAATGTGAACATCGTTCCAATGGATAGTGAGCAAGTCCTGGCAGGGCAAAGCGTTGTGATTGAAGATGGTCGCATAACAGGAATCGGTATTTATGGTGAAGCAGAAGTTCCAACTGATGCGCATATCATTGATGGAAAAGGGAAATTCCTCATACCAGGTTTGAGCGATATGCATATGCATACCTACGCGAGTGAAAACCAATTTTTGGTTTACCTGGCTAACGGCGTCACAACTGTCAATGAAGTTGGCGGATCTTCACCTATGGTCCTGGAATGGCGCGACCAGATCCGAGCAGGAACACGGACCGGACCTGATATCTATGCGTTCTGG
>Ga0114922_10004451_pt1 | contig 12987 bp, 10 predicted proteins | sample AartaG_FD_100975 | JGI IMG/M metagenome (GOLD analysis project Ga0114922, IMG submission 100975) | Deep subsurface microbial communities from Aarhus Bay to uncover new lineages of life (NeLLi) - Aarhus_00045 metaG | ecosystem: Environmental > Aquatic > Marine > Oceanic > Sediment | place... | reverse complement strand
GCGTTGGGTTCCAGATTACCGACGATTTGCTCGATATAATCGGTGACGAGAACAAAGTGGGCAAAACACTTGGCAGTGATATTGGTAAGAAGAAGCTGACTTTGGCTGTAATACATTTACTGAAAGTAGTGGATGAGAAGGCAAAAAGTTTAGTACTAAGCAGGTTAGACGCCGAAAGGGACGGTAAAAAAGCACTGATAGAGATGTTAAGGTCTTATGGCAGTATAGATTATGCGTGCGGCCGGGCACAGGAATTTATTGCAAAATCGATTGCGGCATTGGCAGGCTTGAAAGAAAGCAGTGCTAAAGATGCATTGATTGAGATGGCCAGATTTGTTGAGCGACGAGTGGTTTAGGGCAGGTTTGTCTTGATAGGCCAAAATGAAAAAAGACCGGTTTTGATAAACCGGCCTTTTTTACTAACACAAAAAAAATTGCCTGGTTTGTTTTAGAATGCGTACTTCAGACCCAGGCTGACCCAGGCTTCATCTTGGCTATTGACCGTATCTTCCCAGGATGATTGGTAATAAACTGCCGGGGTGAAGGTGAGATCCTTGCCGAGGTCAAAGTCTGTTGAGATACCGAAAACTGCGTGCGACCAGTCGTGGTCTATGGTTCCACTTGCGGCATTTATGACAACGCCTGGGGCCATGCCATCATTGTAAACCATCGCTGCGGAAAGGTGGAAAATCTGCTCTGGCATTTCGGGCACGAAACCTGAGACGGTAAAATCGTAGCCAAGTCCAACGATGTGTGCCCAGCCGGCGTTTTTGCGTGCAGCGGAGTCACCCTCGGATGGCCACATACTTACAGCGGTGTAGCTTGGAACGACACCTGCGGGGCAAATCTTTGGCCAGGAAAGAGCTATAAAATACTCCTGCATATCAGCAGCTTGAGCATGAGCAGAAGTTTTACTTCCGCTTCTGGGTTCATCTGGGAAACCATAATGCACCCAGCCAGTGGTGTACTCGGTGGCGTAATTTTCGCCGTCAAAGAGACTGTTACCATAAGATAAGGCAATGCTTAAACGTTCGGCATTTTCGAATTGGGCTGAAACGGCTCTTGACCATAAGAGCTTTACGCCAAATCCCGTGCCGTACAGGTCTAAGTCGATACTGGGTTGGATTGCACTGTGGCTGCCTGGTCCGTAGTAATCAAACCCCCGCCAGATGTAGCTGCTCAGATAAGTAAGGCCGGCGCTGCCGTGAAGCTCACCTTCCTGGGCTTGTGTGAAGCCAGCTGCGCACAATAAGATTGCAACACTGACTAGAATTGTTGTTCCCTTCATACTTGTCTCCTTAAAAATCTTTACCTGTCCTTTTTTCAATACCTCACGCGAATTTTGTATCTGGTATAAACCATAATCGTTCAACCAGATACCTAAGAAGTTTATCGGCATACAAGTACAAATCAAATAAAAAAAGTTTTTTTTTGAGATTTTTTTGGGCTCGATGTATAGAGGAATGGCCAAGAGCTGGGCTGAAACCTGATTGGAAATAAATTTCGACAGTTTTACAAATTTTACGTATAATGTAATTAATGTATCAAAACAGGGCAAATAAAACGCTGTTTAGCTCGTCTGAAAAGGCCAATATTGACTCTGCAGCCCCTCTGGCAGTCCGGATGAGGCCAAGAAACCTTGATGAGTTCGTTGGACAAAGTCACTTTCTCGGGCCGGGCAAGCTCCTGAGGAGGATACTCGAGGCCGATAGGCTGAGCAGTCTGATATTTTACGGTCCTCCTGGTGTGGGCAAAACCTCACTGGCAACAGTGATTGCTAATTACACAAAGGCGGAATTTTACTACCTTAGTGCGCCGGCGGCCAGTATTAAGGATATTCGCGAGATAATTGTAGCCGCCCGGGACAGGCTCTCAGTTAGCGGCAAAAGGACTGTGCTTTTTATTAATGAGATTCACCGCTTTAATCGCGCTCAGCAGGATGTATTACTGGATGATGTCGAATCGGGGGTTTTAATTTTTATAGGCTCTACGACAGAAAACCCATTTTTCGCAGTGAATTCTCCGTTGATTTCGCGCAGTACTGTATTTTATTTTGAGGTGCTTAGCCCGGATGACATTTTGCAATTGCTGAATACCGCGATTACCGATGCCGAAAGAGGACTCGGTAAATTTGACATTGAGGCAGACGAGAAGGCACTGAAGTTTGTGGCGACAATGTGTGATGGTGATGCTCGAAGGGCCCTGACAGCTCTGGAGGTAGGTGTGTTATCGCAGGTTACCCAGCAGGCGGATAGGAAAATCAAATTTAACCTGGAGGTTGCGAAGGATTCGATTCAGCAAAAGGCAATTGACTACGATGGTACTGGTGATACGCATTATGATTTGGCAAGTGCGTTGCAAAAGAGTATGCGTGGCAGCGACCCAGATGCCACTGTTTACTGGCTTGCCCGGATGATAGCAGGTGGAGAGGACACCCGTTTTATTGCACGGCGGATTGCAGTTTGTGCTGCCGAAGACGTGGGAAACGCCGACCCTATGGCGACGGTGCTGGCATCTGCCGCTGTCCAGATAGCCGAGTTTGTTGGCTTGCCGGAAGCGCAGCTGGCACTGGCACAGGCGGCTATTTACGTTGCCTGTGCGCCGAAATCGAATGCGGCGGCTTCGGCGATATGGGAGGCGGTAGCCGATGTGAAATCGCAGAGGACGATACCGGTGCCAAAACATTTAAAAGACAATCATTACTGGGCTGCAAAAAAGGCCGGCTTCGGGACTGATTATAAGTATCCGCATAATTTTAAAGATGGTTTCGTGTCGCAAGAATACCTTCCGGCGGCGGCCAAGAAAAAGTATTACAAGCCGAAAGAAGCTGGGTGTGAAAAAAATATTAAGCATTATTTACAAAAGCTGGAATCCTTGATACAAAATAGCAAATCGGTCAAAAAAAGTGGCGCAAAAGAAAGATAGTCAGATGGACAAAGAACGGTTGCGCAGTAAGTTGCAGAGGCGCTTGCTTGAAATGAGCGCCGAGCAGAGGAGTAAGAAGAGTCGGCAAGCATGCCAGAATTTGGTTTCAACGCCACAATTCCAAGATGCATCAGCAGTAATGCTGTATTTATCTCTACCGCATGAGGTGGATACATCCGAGGCGATTCTTTATGCCTGGCAGCTTGGCAAGATAGTTTCGGTGCCGAAGGTTTCCTGGCAGCAGCGGCATATGATAGCGGTGCAAATAAATTCGCTGGAGACCGACTTTTCAACGTCGGCTTCCGGGTTGCGAAATCCTGTAACAGGTGTGCCGATGCCGTTTGAAGAGATTGATTTGGTGGTTACGCCTGCATTGGGATTTGATAAGAAGGGCAATCGTATTGGTCGTGGCGGCTCTTTTTATGACAGATTTTTTGCTAACGATGAACTTAAAGCGCCAAAATGTGGTTTTGCTTTCACGGAACAGGTTATTGACTCGGTCCCTGTGACCCGGACAGATGTGCCGGTAGATTTTTTGGTGACCGATGAGGAAGTAGTGTATTTTAATAAAGAAGAAGGGGCATAAAATGGCTCGTTGGTTTAGTAGACTCAGCAGGCTCAGCAGACTCAGCAGGCTCAGCAGACTCAGCAGGCTCAGCAGACTCAGCAGACGAAGGGGCAGGAACAAAAGGTGGATATATGGCATTTCAGCATTGCTGATTATTATTTTGGTTGTTTTTATTTGTGGCCGTTATCCTTTCAGCAGGGAAGAAGCTACCGAGAGCTCAGTTGATATCGGTATGCCGGAAATGGGCGAAACAATTCCGCCTGTATCAGCCTCCGAGCCTGAACCGAATTTGTTGGAAGCTGAGATTACACCCACCGCTGAACCTAATCCAGAGGTAGCACAGCTTATTGATGAGGCTATGGAGCTCCTCAATACAAAGCCAGCCCAAATTATAGAGGCGCGTGACAGGCTCAATGAGACGTTGCCATTAGCTATGAGCAGCCAACAGCGGGCATTTGTTAAAGAGCAGCTCTTGAAGCTTGCTGACAAGTGGCTGTTCAGCAGGACCATCTTCCCCGAGGACAGACTTAGCGGCGCTTATGAGGTCAAGCCAGGTGACCGACTTTCGACAATCGGCAAACAGTTTAAGGTGCCGTACGAGATTCTTTTGGAGATTAACAATATCAACCGTCCTGAAGCCCTGCAGGCGGGAGAGATGATAAAAGTAATCAATGGCCCATTCCACGCCAGGATATATCGTTCAACTTTCACGATGGATTTGTACCTTCAGAATACCTTTGTGCGAAGCTTTCCTGTTGGTCTGGGTAAGCCCGGGATGGAGACACCGACAGGGCTTTGGGCTGTCAAGGCGGGGGGCAAGTTGATAAAGCCAAGCTGGACCGACCCGATTTCCGGCAAGAGGTATGAAGCTGATGACCCGGATTATCCTTTGGGCTCGCGATGGGTAGGATTGGAGGGTCTCAGCGGAGATGCTGTAGGCAGGACCGGTTTTGCCATTCACGGCACCAAGAACCCGGAGGAAATCGGCACTACAGGTTCGCAAGGATGTGTTCGTCTGCATAATGGCGATGCGATACTGGTCTATAGCTTAGTAGTTCCGGTCTACTCGCGAGTGGAAATAGTAGAATAAAGGGCGCACATTTTTTATTGGTTACAAGCTCGTCAATGTGACACCGGAGAACGCATAGAAGCCCTAAAAAATAACGGAGTGTTTTTTGGCTTTATCAATGAACCATAGAATGGTTCGGGTCAAAGAAAGCGGCAATATGCTCTTGCGGCTGTTGCTGCAAGCAGCGCTACTGATATCCAGTTAGCAACCTTAAAAGACAAACGAATTGGCTCTGAATAACTTTTTGGCTCCATTATTGTTGCAGAGGTTTTAAGCTGATTCTTTTTTTGGTTTTTGTTTTGCTGAGAAGAGGTCGGCCTTGCCTTCGACAATATCGGGGGTGATTATATATTTTGCAGGTTTTGGTTCTTCAGGCAGTTGATACATTAAATCGACCATCAGCTCCTCGGCGATTGCCCTAAGTGCTCGTGCGCCGGTATCGCGCTCGAGGGCTTTTTGTGCAAGTGCGTGCAGCGCATCATCGGTGAAATCAAGCTCGGCATTTTCCATCTCGAAGAATTTTTGATATTGCTTTATGAGCGCATTTTTCGGCTTGGTTAGGATGTCTATAAGAGCGTTTTCGTCGAGAGCTGAGAGGGTGGTAATTACCGGGAGCCTGCCCACCATTTCAGGAATCATTCCATACTCGATGATATCTTCAGGGATAACCTGCTGAATTATATCACTGTACTCGGTTTTTTCATCGGCTTGGCCGGCCAGTTCCGAATCGAAGCCAATCATTTTTTTGCCGAGCCGTTTCTTTACGATATTTTCCAGACCGACAAACGTACCGCCGCATATAAAAAGTATCTGTGTTGTATCTATTTGTATGTATGATTGTTCCGGATGTTTTCTTCCGCCTTGTGGCGGGATATTGGCGATGGCGCCTTCGAGCATTTTCAACAGCGCCTGCTGGACACCTTCGCCGGAGACGTCACGGGTGATGGAGACGTTCTGGTAAGTCTTTCCGATTTTGTCTATTTCATCTACATAGACGATACCTCGTTGGGCAGCTTCTATATCGTAGTCTGCGGACTGCAGCAGTCGCAGGAGGAAGTTTTCGACATCTTCGCCGACGTACCCTGCCTCGGTAACGGTAGTCGCATCGCATATTGCGAACGGCACTTTCAACATTCGGGCAAGGGTGCGGGCGAGCAATGTTTTGCCGGAACCGGTGGGGCCGATTAAAAGGACGTTTGATTTGTCAATTTCAACGTCTTCATCTGTGCTATCGCTATGTAGGAGTCGCTTGTAATGGTTATGCACAGCGACGGAGAGGTACTTTTTGGCGTGTTCCTGGCTGATTACATACTGGTCGAGGTACTCTTTTATTTCTCTGGGCTTGGGCATTTCTTTGAGGTTGACTGTTAGTTTACCAAATTGTTTGCGGCTTTGCTGGATGATGTTGTGACACAAATCGACGCATTCCGGACAGATAAAGACGTTGCTTGGGCCTTCTATGAACGTGTCAGCGCTGCCAGCTGAGCGGCCGCAGAAATTGCAGTTCGCCTTGTTTTTCTTGCCGTTTGATTGTTTGGCCATCGTTATCTTCCTGTTCTTAGGTTAAACATCCTTATACACATTCTAATCAAGCAAGGTGGTTTAGGCAAGTTATTACTAAATTGTGAAATATTTCGGGGGTGGATTTTATCCTTTAGTTTTTTGGGCGACTTGAAATATTTTTTCGATTACGTTGATATCACACTGTATTTTTGGATTGAAACGGTCGCCGTGCATGTATACCAGCAGGCTGTGGAACATCTGTCGTGCGACAGGGCATTTGTCAAGATTGTTTTGCAGGTCGATGCTGCAGATGAGTAGTTTGCCGTTGGCGACCTTGGTCTCGAAAATAAGACCTAATTTGCGATTTGTGTTCCAGTCGTCGATTACCTGGACAATGGGCCGAATTTCAGCCGGGAGAGTATTTAGTATCATAAACTGGGATTTCGTAACAAGGTACCACCATTGCCAGTTACTGTGGAATTCTGTGGGGAATTGTGACAGAGCGTGATGCTGCGGATTACAGAGGAGCCCGAGTGTATGAGGTTGCTGTCTTGCTGTGAATTGTGTATTCCAGAAAATTGTTGTAAAGCCGGGTGGAACCTTGCCATACTTGTCTCCCTTAACAGTGTCGGGAGCGGGTATCAACATAACTTTGCCGCCTTTTTTAAGTTTCTTCTGAACTTTCTTGTTTAATTCATCAGCAATTAGAATATCATGAGGGATGGCAGTATCTATATCTTTCGGATATACCCAGAAGTCCCAGTCGTTTGAGAAACTTGTTCCTTTGATTGAAAGTGCAAGTTTCATCTTTTTAGCTTCGCTTATATTTGACAGCGGCAGGTTAATCTCTCCCAATGAGGTGCAATTACCTATAGGGATGGTTTTGGCGGGTAACTGGTCTGATATAATTTTGCAGCCTTCGGCATCGGTGATTGACCAAAGTGCTATTGCCTTTTCAATAAGCGCAGGTCCGAAGTGTGAAATTTCCACCTTTGCGTTGAATGTTTCGTCGGAGGTCCACACTCGTTTTTCCATACGTACAAGCGGAACGGTCTCGCTGCAGAATCGGCGGAACTCTTTTGGTTTGATATATCCTTTTTCGTCCCAGAAGGCATCAAGCACACCGACGAGTGCGGTGCCCTGGCCTGAGAAATCGTGAAGGTCGAGAAGCTGGAAGCCGCCGAAGCCGGGTGTGCGCAGGGCGGATTCAATCTCTTCCTTGTATAACTGGGCCTGGAATTTACCGGAGGCCATAAGGAAATCCTTGGCCTGGTCGAGCATATGGTTTTCTTTGAGGTCATCGTGGAAGATTTCAAAATTATATGCGCGGGTCACACCTGTGTATTTTTTAATCTCATCAAAGTTTGGGTAAACACACCACTGCCCGATTTCATGACTGACAATCGGGATAGGAGATTCGGTGACAAAGCTGCTGTAATCGGTAGCGGTTTCAGGCGGTTGTGCGTTCAATCGGCCTGTAAGGTTGGCCTGCCAGTATTGACAGCGTGGACCGGGAATGACTTGATACTGGTTCTGCGGTATAGTTGCCCAGCCTGCGGCAGTTGTGTATAGTCGGCGAGGGTCTTCTTTTGCCAGCCAGTGGTTTACGAGCGAGGTTAGATATTTTATGTGGTTTTCACCTCCCGGTTCATTGCCGTAGGCGAGCAGACAGAATGAGGGATGATTGCCGTAGGTCTGAAGGATACGGTCGCTTTCATCGTAGATGAACCGGTCAACGCTTTTGCCGTCACCTAAAGAGTGTGCCCAGGAGCCGCACTCGACGTGGAGCATAAATCCCATCTGGTCGGCAGCGGTAAAGGCGGACTCGGGCGGGCACCAGGAATGGAAGCGCATATGATTAAGGCCGTGTGCTTTTGCAATACGGAAAATCCTGAGCCAGCCGGACACGGACATATCAGGGTATCCCGTAAGCGGGAAGATACAGCATTCCAGTGTGCCTCTAAGGAAGGTCTTTCGTCCATTGATGGTAAACTGTGTGCCCTCGGCAGCAAATTGACGCATACCAAAATCGACGGTCTTGCTGTCGGAATATTCGGTAGTAGTGATTGTGACAGTCATCTGGTATACATTTGGTGAAAATTCATCCCACAGTAGAACCTTGTCTGTCATTGGATATTCTGTTTCGATAATTGTTTGAGGTTTCGAGGCTGTAAAATCTATGCTTTTTGAAGCTGGTTTGTGTAGTCTTTCGGAGTGGGAGGTTTGAGCCTGGAGTGTAAGTGTGCCTTTTGCCGTTTTTGTTGTGTTGTTTGCGATAGTGATGCGCACTTTTGCTGTTTTGTTTTGCACATCAGGATAAACCTGAATGTCCTCAATCCATACAGGGTCGGTGGTCCGCAGTTCGATTTTGCCGATGATGCCGTTCCAGTTGGTCTGGGTCTGGTCGGAAATGCTGTGGGAGTCGATACCGATGTCAATTTTTACGGTGTTGTCAACGTGTATCACCAGATGGTGCTTTCCCGGCGTCAGCCTGCCAAGGTCATATTTATGTGGGGTGCTTAGGCTGTTCTGAGACCCAGCCTCTTTGCCATCTACCCAGACTTTCGTTTCCCAGTGTGCGCGTTCGAGAAAAAGAACAACCCTCTTATTTCGCCAGGAGTCCGGAATGTAGATAGTCTTCTGATACCAGGCAGGGCCGACATAGTGCTTCAGGGGGGTCAGCCAGAATGGGAGTTTGATGGAGCCCGGTTGTCTGTATTTTTCATACTTTTCTTCTGTGTACCAGGATTTGTCAACGACAGTTCCGGTCCACTTCGTATCGACAGAAATATCGTCTCCGTAACCGTTTTCGGCGGTAGAGCCGGGGAGTTTTATGCATTGAGGCAACTCTGTTTTGCACCATTTTTCTTTTTCGCCGACCCCTTTAGGATCCAGCTGGAAGCCCCATTGCCCGGCCAGAGAGATAACTTTCCGTTGTTCTTGCGGAGTTGCTGCCACAAGGAAAAATATTAGCAGCAGAAATATCATATCTATCATCGGTGCCATACGCAAAGCAGGGGGGCGATTCCGGCCGATAGAAATTCCTTTGAGGGTATTTCTTTGCATGCTTTTGTTTCTCATGGCGTGCGGTTTGTGCTTTTCTTTTTATCCGTTATTTTTGGCGAACTCGGCGCCGCGGCGCAGCGCCTCAGTGTTGACCGGCAAGGTATTGTGATACCGCCTGGCAAGGACGTCGGGCAGGCTTTTGGCAGCGGCATCGGTGCTGAATAAACCTCTGGTTTGTAAATATGCACCAAGTGCGACCATATTCGCAGCTTTTTGATTGCCTAATTCAATGGCAATATCGTTGGCAGGCACTTGTAATACGTCGATTGATTCATCCAGTTGGGGCTTTTCGTCAATTAAAGAGCTGTTCATTACCAGCAGGCCGCCTGTTTTAACACGCGAAGCGAACTTGGTCAGCGAGGCCTTGTTCATTACAATCACAGAATTTGGTTTACTGACGACCGGTGAGGCGATTTTTTCTTCTGCAATAATGACCATACAATTGGCGGTGCCGCCTCGAACCTCGGCGCCGTAGGAAGGCATGTAAGTCACCTCTCTGCCGGCCTTCATAGCCGTATGGGCCAGCAGTTTGCCGGCCAGCATAGTTCCCTGACCGCCGAAGCCGGCGACAATTACCTCTTCACAAAATTCGTCTCTCTTATCTCGCATCTTGTATTACTCGTAACACACGTGGTTGTGCGATTTGAGGTATTCACAGATATACTGTCTCATCCTTCTGGTGTGGATATGGCCACCGATAAGCCCGCCGATAGCGCCCCCAATACCAGCACCAATGGGACCGACAATGTAGGTATCGCTAATAGTATACCCAATGATGTAACCAAAGGCTGCGCAGGCTCCACATATAATAAGAGCGAGCCAGGCTTGCCAACTTCGATAAGACTTTAAATAGCATCTTAGCCAAATTTTTTTAGCTTCGCTTTTTGGCATTTCTGCCAGCTCGGGAATGGATTTGAATGACCAAAAAATTTTCATAACTCACCTTTCATTTCAGCCCTTTAATTTCCCCAATGGGAAGACTTTTGTCATTTCGTTCTCAATCCATTCCATTGCTTTGACCGGTGTCATTCGCCAATATGTCGGGCAGGCTGAAAGCACCTCAACAAGCGACAGGCCTTCGGCATTATTTTTCTGCAGTTCGAAGGCGTGCTTGAGGGCTTTTTTGGTTTTGCGTATTTGAGCCGGGCTGCTAAGCGCGCATCGCTCGACATAGATTGCGCCCGGCAGTAGTGCCAGTAATTCGCATACCTGCAGCGGATAGCCCTGGCCGACAGCTTGTCTGCCCTGCTGTGTCGTCGCTGTTACTTGGCCGATAACAGTTGTCGGTGCCATTTGCCCTCCTGTCATTCCAAAGACCGCGTTGTTGATAAAGATAACTGTTATTTGTTCACCTCTATGCGCAGCGTGGATAATCTCAGCAGTTCCAATCGCTGCCAAGTCGCCGTCGCCTTGATAGGAGAAGATTATTTTGTCCGGGTTGGTTCTTTTCATACCTGTTGCTACCGCCGGCGCTCTGCCGTGCGCTACCTCAATCATATCCACATCGAGGTAATCATACGCTAACACCGCGCATCCTACCGGCGCTATGCCGATAGTGCGGCCTCGTATGCCCAGCTCATCAATTATTTCAGCTATTAATCGATGAGCGATGCCGTGTCCGCAGCCCGGGCAGTAATGTGTTACGCTGTCTTTAAGAGTAGGTGTTCGCTTAAATACTGTTTCCACAATTATTACCTTTTCACAGACGAGTTTTTCGGCGGAATTGTTAACTGTTTAATTTTTTCCAGAATTTCGTTAACGGTTGGGACGCCGCCCCCTGGCCGTCCGTAGAATAGCACGGGTACTTTTCCAGCTATAGCGAGTTTTACATCTTCGACCATCTGGCCGCAGCTCATTTCCACTGTCAGAAAAATCTTAAGGTCTTCAGCAGCCTTGCTAATCTGCTCTGTGGGAAAAGGCCAAAGGGTGATGGGACGTATCAAGCCGGCTTTGATGCCTTCTTCTTGTGCCCTGTTTACTGCCGAAGCAGCGATTCTCGCTGCGACGCCATAGGCAACCAATACTATTTCAGCATCGTCCACTTCGTATTGTTCGCAGAGGACTTCGTTTTTTTCTATCTGTTTGTATCTGGCCTGCAGTTTATAGTTGTGCTGCTCCAGCGAGCCCTCTGGCAGCCACAGTGACCTGATAATGTTTTGCTCTCTGCCATTAGCCCCGGTCAGTGCCCAGTCCTTCGGCGGCAGTTTCCGCTTCGGCTTTTTTTCCAGCACTATTGGCTCCATCATCTGGCCTAAGATGCCATCGGCGAGGACCAAAACAGGCATTTGATACTGGTCAGCCAGGTCAAACGCCAGCGGCATACAATCGACCAGCTCCTGTACTGTTGATGGTCCGAGGACGATGGTTCGGTAATCGCCGTGTCCGCCGCCGCGTGTGGCCTGGAAGTAATCGCCCTGTGATGGAGCGATATTACCGAGGCCAGGCCCGCCACGCATTACATTGACAATGACAGCAGGAAGCTCGGCGCCTGCCAGATAACTTATCCCCTCCTGCATCAGACTTACGCCGGGGCTGGATGAGCTTGTCATGGTTCTTTTGCCTGTAGCTGAAGCGCCAAAGACCATATTGATAGCTGCAAGTTCACTTTCACTTTGTACAAAGACCCGGCCTTCCTCCGGCATTCTTCTGGACATATAGGCGGTGATTTCGTTTTGCGGAGTAATGGGGTAGCCAAAATAGGCGTCACAATCGGCAATGATAGCCGCTTCTGCAAGGGCTTCATTGCCACACATTAGAATCCTTTCGCTCACGTTTTTTCCCTGATTAAACTTGGCCTGGTCTTTTTGCTGGGCTTATCAACGATAGTATTGTCACGATGCACCTCGATAGCTACATCTGGGCAAATAATGGCACACACAGCGCAGCCTGTACAGTCGGTGTTGTTTGCCTGGGCGGGGAAGTAACCGGTTTTGTTGGAGTGACGGGAGATGACGATGCCGTTCTTCGGGCATACGGTTACACACAGGCCGCAGCCTTTGCATCGTTCGGTATCAATTATTATTTTACCAGCCATTTAAGCTTTTAAAGATAGTTTTATTCCTTTGTTAATTGAATAACCAATTTTAATAGGGGGTAAGGCTTTTGTAAAGAAAAAAGCAATAGTCGGGGGTTTGTGTAAATGTAAAGAAACGCGTTTTGGCCGTTATATGGTGCTACTTTTATTGAATTTCGTTGAATAAAGAAAAACAAGTCATAGAATAAGTCATCTAAAAGCCTTAGTGACAAAATATTCATGTATAAGCATAAGATAATTATATTGGTGATTGTTTTTGTCTTTTGCTGTTGCTCTTTGGTGGAAGGTGTTGGGACGTTTGCGCAGCCCTCTAATTTTCTATCTACGCTGGATAAAAGACATCCGCGCTTGATGCTTAAAGATGAAGATTTAAGGAGGCTCAAAGAACTCTATACAAGCGATGAAATTCTGCAAAGGTATTTGGCTGATGTTTTGAGTAAGGCCGATATATATTTGCAGAAGCCGGTGCTTACATACGAGAAAATCGGGCCGCGTCTTCTACATGTCAGTAGAGAATGCTTGAGGCGTGTTTATGCCCTCGGTCTGGCCTGGAGATGGACAGGACAAAAAAAGTATGCTGAAAAAGCTGTACAGAACTTATTGGCTGTCTGTGCTTTTGAGGATTGGAACCCATCACACTTCCTTGATACAGCTGAGATGTCACATGCAGTAGGTATAGGTTTCGACTGGCTGTATCACTATCTTGACCCGCAGACGCGAGAGGCAATTAAAGTCGGCTTAATCGGGCATGGTCTGGAGGCTGGTCTTAAATCTTATGAGGAGCACTGGTGGCCGACATCTGAATTTAACTGGAATCAGGTT
>Ga0114922_10004450_pt1 | contig 12988 bp, 12 predicted proteins | sample AartaG_FD_100975 | JGI IMG/M metagenome (GOLD analysis project Ga0114922, IMG submission 100975) | Deep subsurface microbial communities from Aarhus Bay to uncover new lineages of life (NeLLi) - Aarhus_00045 metaG | ecosystem: Environmental > Aquatic > Marine > Oceanic > Sediment | place... | reverse complement strand
GCTCCCACGCCGCCAACTGCGTCGCCCAGTACTTCGCTCGCTCTGTCATGCAACACCTCCGGCGGCATCATCGCACCGGAAGCAGAGCGCTCAAGACGGGGTTCGTCGGAGGTTTACGCTGCTCTGGGCTAAAATGGCGCCAATTGTCGGCTGATCCTTCACTTCGCTGACTAGCCCGAGTTGCTGCTCGCGTGCGGCAATTTCCTCAAAGGTCACACTCGGGTTCTTGCGGTACTCCTCCATGAAGAGATCAGAATTCTGCAGAAGAAAGCGAACCATATGACTGTGGTCGATGCCCTTATTGCTGTGGCCAAGGTCTTCGCGCAGGGCAAGGAAGAAATCCACCATTTTGATCATCTGGATCGCCCGAGGAGGAGGAGTCGTTAGAACCTTATGCCACTCGGCATACGCCTTGATCGTGGCAGGTCCCGACCAGAGAATAAGTCTGCGCTGGGTCGCGCGGAGAAAGGGGACCAAGTCTTTTGACTTTGTCTCTTTCTGCGTGTCACCGAGAAAAATCCCAAAAAGCTTGGCCATCAGCTCATCGTACAACTCGATCTTCCGATCCCGATGAGCGACCTCCCGTTCCCGCTTGGATTGGTAGTAGCGGGTAAGGACAACCGCCAATGTTGAGCCCAGAACCGCTGCTGAACCAGCAACGATAGCGACAACAACAGTTGGATCGAGGGATGCAAGGGCGCCGTAGGCAACGGCGAGCGCTTTGTAGAACAGCCAGAGGAAACCGCCGAGAACGGCAAGACCGAAGACGACGCTTAGGATGCTCTTGAAAAGCTTCACATTACCTTACAGTTGCAGAAACTTGCAGGGGTGTCTCGGTCTTGTGCCTGAGAGCACTGCGGATTGCAAGAGCTTTCCATTCAACGGAGGGCGTTTCCACAACGCACCTCTCGTTACATCAGGAAGCGGCGGGCTTCCATGGGAAAATCGCCTTGTCTGCAGTCCAGGACAAAACACGATGACCTGAGCCTCCGAGTTTTATGCAACGCTGGGGATTAGTCCTTGAGCACACTTGTGTTCATATGTTCTGCAGGTAGACCAGCTTTCGGGCTCTGCCTGCAGATAACACTCCAACGGAGGACCGGCGTAAAGAGTCTTCTGCCAGTGCATCACGCCCAGTCGCCTGGTACGCCAGCCGCTATCGGTCAATGGACGGGCAGCATAACGTAACCCGCCTGTCCTGGCAAGGCCGGGCTGGCATGGGTTTGCTGTAGGCCGACCCGTGGGACGTTCGAGCACGGGTCCGCCTGTGGCGGACCCGTGCCACCCACGAAAGCTCGTCCCCGCACCCACCATTGGACATGCGACGGAGCACTACTCGTGCGCTATCACACTTTACGTATCGGCGCCGCTCTGGCGCCTGTAACTTGCGCCGAAGCGTTTCACAGCCGTAATCCCGCAGCCGGTTAAAGTGTAATTAACACGTGGGAGCGATCGGCCGAGCGCGCATCACGGCCGGATAGGCCGTCTTCGCTGGAGTCGAGCAGGTCATGCGCGGCGCATGGTCGGTCGAGGTCGAACAAAGCGGACTCAGGATTATGCTCCGACCGGCTGCGGCTCTTCGGCGGGCTGGGGCTTGGCTTCGGTACGTCGGGGCAGGACCCGCGGCTCGTTCGGTTCCGGCGGGAGCGTCGGGCATTCCAGGCCCAGGGCGTCGGCCACGATGTAGCACGGCCGCCCTTTGACTTGGTCGTAGGTCCGGGCCAGGTACTGGCCCATCAGCCACAGGCCGGTCAATTGAACGCCGCCGACGAAGAGCACGATGGCCACCGTCGAAGACCAGCCCGCCACCGTGCGGTAGTCCTCCGACCCCATCGCCCAGCCGACCAGAACGACGGCCAGGTACAACGCCGCCAGCAGCGAAATGCTCAGCCCGGCCACGCCCAGGTACTGCAGCGGCTTGGACGAGAGTGAGAACACGCCGTCCATCAACAGCAACAGCCGGCTGGCGAACGAAACTCGGCCCGCCCGGTCATTCGCGGCCCCTCATCGTAATAGACGGCCGCATGGCGGAACCCGATCCAGCTCGCCAGCCCGCGATTGAACCGGCCCTGCTCGCGCAGCCGGCGTATGGCCGACACCGCACTGCGGTCGTAAAGCTTGAAGTCCGCCGATTGGGGTACGATGTCCACTTCGCACAAACGCCGCAGGACGGCGTAGGCCAGCCGCCGCGACCTGCCGGCCAGTCCACCAAAGGCCGAGCGAGCCGAACGCCGGATGGCGTGAACCACGTCGTAACCCTGCTCCCATTTGGCCAGTAGGTCGGCGATGGTCTCCGGCGGGTGCTGCAGATCCCCGTCCATGGTGATTACCACCTGTCCCGAGGCGTGGTCCAGCCCCGCTAACAGAGCGTTTTGATGCCCGAAGCTGCGCGACAGGTGCAGCAGCTTGACCCGCCGGTCCAGGGCGTGTAACTCACGCACCGCCGCGCAGGTCCGGTCCGCGTAACCAGGATATTCATCGGTATCCGCTTATAGGCCCTTGACCTGGGAGGAGATTCAGCCGCAGCGGCTGCGCCGCGCCCGTCGAGAGTAGCGGCAAGGGGCCGAGCCCTGCCCGGCGGCGGCGGTCGTATCCGCCGGCCCGTCCGTCGCCGGGCCTGGAGAACAAAGAAACCGAAGGGCTGGCTGATCCCCCAGAGATTATGGGTGCCTACCGCGGCGCGGTTGACCTTCGAGGGCGGTCGGCCGTTGGTTCGGCCTGAACGATCGGACCGTCCGTCCAGACCCAGCGGCAGTCTCCCGAGCCGATTCAACCCGCCCGACGACGGGATGGCCTGGTAAAGTCGCCCATCTCCTGGTCAGCCGCCGGTTTCGGTATTCTTTCGACACTGCAATCAAGCCGGGCCACCGGCGAACCGATTCTTGTCCTGCCGGGGACATCCCGCGGGTCCGTCCCTCGCACGCCGGATGGTCGAACGACCTGCGATGACGAACCCGGGACCCGGGCCACCGCTTCGGACCAGGATGAGTCCGAGCGTTTTGAAAAAGCCACCAGGGAACTGCCCCGCCGGGGGAGGGTGTGACGCCGGCGGGGACTGCAGGTAGGGGACACCAGCAAATGACCACGACGGCCGAGAACATCAGCTCGCTCGAAGAAAGGGTGCTTGCCGCCGACAACCTGCCCACACTGCCGGTGGTGGCCCTCAAGGTTCTCGAACTCACCCAGATGCCGGACGTCTCGGTCAACGAGATCGCCCGGGTAGTGCAGAACGATCCGGCGCTGTCGGCCAGGATCCTCAAGCTGGCCAACTCCTCGATGTTCGGGATGTCCAAGAAGATCGCCTCGGTTCGGCAGGCCACCGTCATCCTCGGCCTGCGGACCGTCAAAGTGATGGTGCTCAGTTTCTCACTGGTGAAATGCTTCACCGGCAAGAAGAAAGGGGTCTTCGATTTCGAGAAGTACTGGCGTCGCTCGCTTAGCATGGCCGTTGGGGCAAAGCTTCTGGCCGAGGCGGCCTCGGATACCCGCCGCGACGAGGCCTTCGTGGGCGGGCTACTGGCCGACCTGGGAATGATAGCCGCCTTTCGCTGCGCCCCGGAGGAATACGAACCGGTCCTGAGCGCCTACCAGGGAAGCGAAATCCCCATCCAGGAGGTGGAACAGACCGTGTTGGGCGTGACCCATGCCCGGCTCAGCGCCCGGCTGCTTGCCCATTGGAGCCTGCCCGAGCTTCTCTGTGATGCGGTGGCGGCTCACCACGGGGAGAACGTCGAGGCCCTGGGCCAGCGGACTCGGATGTTGGCGTCGATTCTCTGGGCGGCGGCCGTGATCGCCGACCTGTTCTGCGGCGACGTGAACTCCACCACGCTCGATCGGGTTAAGAAACAGTGCGTCGAGCTCACCGGTATTGCCCCGGCGAAGCTGGAAACGGTGCTCGAAGCCCTGGACAGCCACGTCACCGAGACCGCCTCGCTCTTCTCGCTGGACATCGGGCAAACCACCAGCTACGAGGAGATTCGCACCCAGGCCATGACCCAACTGGCGGCCATGAGCATGGACGCTGAGCTGGGACGTGTCCAAGCCACGCGGCGGGAGCAGAACGCTCGCCAGGAGTTGGAGCAGCTAAGCGATCGAGCCCGGGAGCTGCGACAGCAGGCCAATACCGACCCGCTGACCCGGATCGGCAACCGGCAGGCCTTCGCTACCGGGATGAAGGAGGCCATTCAGCGTGCTCAACAGTCGAACGGCTGTCTGGGCCTGATCTTCCTCGATCTGGACCACTTCAAGCGACTCAACGACACCTACGGTCACCAAGCCGGCGACGAGGTCCTGCGCGCGGTCGGGCGGTGCCTGAGCAAGATTTCGGAGGGGCCCAACCTAGCCGCCCGCTACGGCGGGGAGGAGTTCGCGGTCATCGTCGCCGACGCCAGCGCCCGCGCCGTTCGCCAGTTGGCCGAAGACATTCGCAAGAGCATCGAGCGGGCCAGAATAGAGTACAAAGACAGGACCATCCGGGTGACGGCCAGCCTCGGCGCCGCCCACGTCAGCTTCGCCCACGAGCGGGCCGATGCCAAGCAGATCATCGAGCGGGCCGACGAGTGCCTCTACAGCGCCAAGCACGCCGGGCGAAACTGCGTCGAAATCACCTTCTAATATCCGCTCCTGCGCCGGTCAGGCCTGCCAGACCGGTCGGCACAAATACCCAGGCCCGAGCAGGGACCGGAGTACAAGCGACGGGCGTGGGAACCTCACCATGCACGAAGAATGTGGACCGGCCCCGGCCGGCAGGACGGCACTGTCAAGCGCCAGCTTGGCAGTGCTCGCCCCCGGTGCCACAATCTGCGTTAGAGCGCCTTACTTACTTGATGGCCAGCAGCTCGACCTCGAAGATCAGCGTGGCGTTGGGTGGAATGTTCGCTCTGGGGTTTCCCCGCGGGCCATAGCCGAGGTTACCGGGGATGATGAGCGTGCGCTTGCCGCCGACCTTCATCGTGCCCACGCCCTCGGTCCAACCCTTGATCACCCGGTTGAGCGGGAAGCTGGCCGGTTGGCCCCGTTTGTAAGAGCTGTCGAACTCCGTTCCGTCGGGCAGCGTGCCGCGGTAATGCGCCTCGACCGTATCGGTCAGCTCAGGAGACGCCCCCTCGCCCACCTTCATATCCAGGTATCTCAAGCCGGACTCGGTAGTGACGAACTTGGCCCCGGTCTCCTCTTCGAGCTTCTTGATCATCTCCTGCATTTGCTTCTCCGCGGCCGCCTTGGCCTCCGCCAGCTTGGCCTCCTCGGCGGCCTTGGCAGCCGCCTCCTCGGCCTCGAGCTTCTTCTGGGCCTCCGAGGCCCGCGCCGCCAGCTCGTCCAGATCGTACTCGCCCAGAAGCTGCACCGATTTAATCACCACCGCCTCGACCGGAACGTGCGGGGCCCGCCCGCCGCGATACTTCGGATGGGTCGAGACCTCGGTGTCGTGGATCTTGTCCACCGTCTCCATGCCCTCGACGACCTTCCCGAAGACCGCGTAGGCGGCGCCGTCGCGCTGCTGAGCATCCAGCCGGGCGTTGTCCGCCACGTTGATGAAGAACTGGGCGGTGGCCGAGTGCGGCTGCCCGCCAATCCGGGCCATCGAGATCGTTCCTCGGACGTTCTTCAGACCGTTCCGCCACTCGTTGTGAATCTGCGGGTGCAGACCTTCGGTCTTCTCGTCCAGCTCCGGGGTGTGTCCACCCGCCTGGACCATGAGATTCTTCATGATCCGGTGGAAGATCGTTCCGTCGTAGTACTTCTCCTGGACGTAGCGCAGGAAGTTGTGGACGGTGATCGGGGCCTTCTCGGCGTCCAGCTCCAGAACGATGTCGCCGAGAGTCGTTTCCATCTTGACGCGCGGCTGCGTCGTCTCGGCAGGCGGCTTCACTTCTTCTTGGGCGGGCACCTTGACCTGTTCCTCGGCGGGCGGCTTCTTCTGCTCCTCCTCCTCAGCGGTCACGTCGGCCACGATCAGGCCCCAGATAACAACCGGCAACAACGCAGTCTTCATCGGATTTCTCCATGTCGGGGTTAGGCAGCGGAACACAGCTACCGGGCGTTCCGCAAAGGTCAAGATGGTAACGGGTCGATCGGCCGGACGCAAACCGGCCCTGGGCACGGTGACGCGACGCCGCCCGGCCGACGGGGTGCCGGACACCGCGACCGCCGCTACAATCGCCCCGCTCGCCAACAGGAGGCCAGCAAATGCTCATCGGCATCTGCTCAGACACCCATAACCGGCACCAGATCATGCGCCGAGCGGTCGGGGTCTTCGATCGGGCCGGCGTGGAGCGCATCGTTCATTGCGGGGACGTCGGCGGGCAGGCGGTCTTCGACGAGCTGGTCGGGCGCTGCGTCCGTTTCGTCTGGGGCAATACCGATGTAGCGGACAGCGGGCTGCGGGCCTATCTCGAAGCCGTCGGCATCCCCCCGCCGGAGTCCGTGCCCCTATTGCTGGAATGGGCCGGCCGGCGGATTGCCGTCTTCCACGGTCACGAGCGGGGCTGTACGGACGGGCCCTGTGTTCTGGAGGTCGATTACATCTTCCACGGCCACACCCACGCCCGCCGCGACGAACGCCTCGGACGGGTCCGGGTGATAAACCCCGGAGGCTTGCACCGGGCCCGAGTCAAGACGGTGGCCACCCTCGATCTGGACACCGACGAGTTGACCTATCACGAGGTCCCGAGGGCGTAGCGGCCCGCCCGCCGGCATGCAGCGGTCTGCGTCCTCGCGGGCCGCTCCGGCCCAGCCGCTCGTCAACGCGAAAAGCGATGCAGGCCATGGTCCGACACCTACGACAGCTACCCGTTGCCCCGATCATGCTGACCGTGCTGCTGCTGGTCGCGGGCGGGCTTTATCTGGCATTTCGCTCGGACGATGGCCGAAGGCTCGATCCCCCGGCCGAGGGTACGGTCCGCGTCGTGAGCTGGGACGTACGGGATGACCAAGGCGTGATCCCGGCATGGGCGATCGCCGCCACTTTGAAGGACCTGAGCGCCGACCTCATCGCCCTTCAGGGACTCACCGCCGAGGAGCAGGCCACCGAGTTGGGAGGGCGCCTCGGTGACGGGTGGAGGGGCGAAGCGCTGCCCGGAATCGACGGACGATATCTGGCCGTCCTGGTCGGGCCGCGACTGACGGTGGTCTCCTATCACCTGGTACCCACCTCGGCCGGTGACGCAGTTGCCCTCACGCTGTGCCGTCCGCAAGGACCGCCCTTTCGGGTCGTGTGTCTCGAGGCCGGCCGGGCCGCCGGTGGCCGCCCGACCCGCGAGCGGCACCTGGCCGGCGTGTTGGCCTGGTGCTCGGCGCACCCCGCTCCGCTTATCGTGCTGGCGGGGCGAATCGACGTCGGCGCGGAGCTGCGGACCCAGCTTGCCACGCGGTTCGCCGAGGTGTGCACCTCGCCGGGCATTACCAGCGAGCTGCGGGTCGCTCCGCCTAATGCGGAATTCGCCCGGGCGGAATTCCTGGATCAGGGCTTTGTTTCCGAGGTCGGGGGCCGGGCCGCACTGGCTGATGTGCGGGTACCGTAGCCGGCAGGAAAGAGCCGGTCGGCCAGCTCCTCAATCCGGCTCGTTTCATCAGCGTCGGCGGTCCGGGCGGCCAGCGCTTGCTGGGCGTACTGCTCGAAGATCCGCCGGCCCAGAAGCAACACGGTCGGGTTTTCCAGATGCTGCGCGGCGGCGATGCGCCGTAGCAGGTCACGCTGCGGGACCGAGAGCTCCAGACGTTGAAGCAGGCTGCGGTATAGCTTCTCGGCGTTATCGAGCTCCCGTCCCTGCCGGCGTTGCTGCAACCGATAAACCAGGGCCACGACGCAGAGCAGGACGACAATCGCTAATACCGCGAGGATCACCTCGCCGAAGCTTCCGCCCCGCATGAACTCCTGGCGGATGGATTGGATGCGGTCCCAGGTGGTTATCTGCAACAGCAGGGCAGGCATGGCATTGCTCACTCGCGATCCTGGACCGCCGCCGCCTCTTCGAAAGGCGCGGGCGGGACCGGAAACTCCCGCAGGACGCGCTCGGCGCGCTGGCGTACCTGCGAATCGGGATCATGCCGCGAGAGATCCTCGAGCCGATGGGCCAGGCTGCCCAGTTGCAGGCGGTCGATCACCCATAGAGCACTGATCCGCTGGGAGCGGGAGGAGGCTTCGAGCATCTCCAGTAATGCTCCGGCGGCCTCGGGAATCTGCAGCTTCAGCAGCGCCGCCACCGCCGTCGCCCGAACACGGGGATGAGGGGCATCCAGCTTGGCGGCCAGTTGCCGGTCAGGCTGCGGCAGTCCGAGTTGGTCAAGGACCTCGATGGAGTTGGCCTGCACGCGGGCGTCGGGGTCTTCCAGAGCCCGGCGCAGGATCCGGCGGCTGGTGGCTTCGTCCAGGTGGACCAACAAGGCCACAGCCAGGCTGCGGACCACCGCGTCCGGATCGTTGGCCAGGCGATAGATCCGCTCCTCCACCATCTTGGCCAGCTTGAGGGCGCGAACGATCCGCAGGGCCTTGACTCGATCACCGGCCCGGTTCGAGGCCAGCCTGGCCCCCAGGCGGGCGGCCAGATCCGGGCAGTCGCGAAGCAAGGCTTCGCCGGCCGGTTCCCGCGTCAGGTCGTCCAGGTTGTCGAAAACCCGCCAGTAATCGTCGAACGCCAGCGGTTGATCTGCGGCGAGTATTGCAGCCGGATCAATCGGACAGGACGCAGCCTCATCCTCAGCCCAGCCTCGCCGCCTCAGCTCTCTGGCCGCCGCGGCGGACAGGGCCTCGTCGTGGCGCCGGGCCAGGTTCTGCAGCAGGGCGTCGGCGGCTTCGTTGCGGATTTCAGCCAGCTTCCACAAGGCCGCCCAGCGGCTCGAGGCGCTGCCCCGTGGCGCGTCGGACAGAAGTTGGCCGTACAGTCTGACCTTGGCCTCAGACGAGATTCCGCTGGCGGCAACCAGCCGGACGGTCCCTTCAAGCTGCAAGGGCGATAAATCGGTCAGCGAAAGGACTCCCTCGTCCAGGCACCTCAGGTGGCGAATGCGGTGGCAGGCCTTGCCGATCCGCGGGTCGGCCAGCAGCCACGATTCGCTGAGCAGCCCCCGGAGGAACTCGGGGTGCGTGGCCGCCTCGAGCCTACGGGCAACTTCGCTACGCAGTAGCGGACTGTGCAGAGCCCGCAGGGCGAAACCGGCCAGGCGAGCATCGTCCGGAGCGTACAACCGTTCCAGCAGCGCCCGGCCCAGCCGTGACCGGGGCGCAGCGGCCTTGTCGAACAGAATGTCCTCCAGCTCCGCGCTCATCCACATGGCTGCGGTCAGGGCCTCGGGCCGGAAGTGCAGCTCCCAGGTTTCGACGGCCCGGCCCAGGGCTCGGGCCAGATAGTCGCCGTCCTGCTGAAGGTCCGGCGGGACTGCTGGCTGCCCGGCTGCCCCGGCGCGCCTGGCCAGGTAACAGGCGGTCAAGTCATAGAGGGCGGCGGCGGCACGCTCACGAGTCTTGGGGTCGGCCGTAGCGGAGCGCAGGGCCTCGGCCAACAAGTAGGCCAACTTGCAGTCGCCGCTTCGGCGAACGAGTTCGATGGCCCCGGCCCGGATTTCCGGACACTCGTCGGTGATCGCCAGCCGGGCTCCGGCGTACAGACCCTGCGCCCGAGCGAGAATCCGCTCCTGCAGCGGCGGATCGAAGCGGGCAAAGCCGCCCACCAGTCCTGCCAGTCCGCGGTCGCCGCTGCGGATGATCAGCGTGTCCAGAGCGGCGGACTGCTCGTCGGGTTCGAGGTCGGGCAGGGCTTCGAGCAGCGCTGTCTCGACTGCCAGATTGGGCTCGTCGGCCAACAGAGCGTAGACCGGCGGCGGATTCGATGGCTGTAGGTCGGGCATCTCTTCTTATATCGGACGTGGAGCCGCAGGGGCTTTGCCGCCGAAGAAGGGCTTTTTCAGCGTCCGTGCGTTTGCGCGGGCCCGCTCTCGCTTCCCAGCGGCCCGTTACCCCCCCGCAATAGGCGGCCAGATGCTCAGCACGCACCCGTCGTCGAGCCGGCGCTGCTTGTCGGCTTCGTAACGACCGTCAACCAGCACTAAAAAGGCCTTGGCCACGGGAATGCCCAGCCGGGCGAGCACCTCGGCGACGGAAGAGCCGGCCGGCATCTCAAGCTCTGTACTGGTTCGGCCGCTGCCAGCGGGCAGATGTTCCCGCAGTGTGGCAAAGAGTCGGACCTCGATACTCAATGCGGCTTGCCCCTTGCTCTGGTGGCGGTCAAGGCCGGGTGCCCCACTCCGCCGAAGGCGGGGTGGGGGACGGATGGTCGAGCGCCGAGTTGTGCCTGGACCCGGCTGAATCCGTCCCCCACCCTTGGCCTGCGGCCAAGGATGGGGCACACCCGCCTCGCGCGGAGCAGGAACGAAGATGACGCTTCCACGCGCGTGAAACACCGCGCGAACTGAAGTTCGCGGCTCGCAATGGCGAGAACCGGTCCGTTTGAGGGGTTAGACGCGATTGCCCTGGGGCCGATCCGCCGTGGATCAGGGTTCATATTTGAACGACAGGCGCACCTTGGCGCGGAAAGCCGTAACTTTGCCGCCTTCGACTCTCATGTCCAGTTCCCCGATCTCGGCGATTCGCAAGTCCTTGAGACTCTTGCCCGCGGTTTCCACGGCGTTCCTGGCGGCGTCCTCCCAGGACTTCTCACTCGTCCCCACCAATTCAATAACTTTGTAAACGCTGTCGGCCATAACTGTTCTCCTCGTAGTGTTCATCAGGCTGCGCTGTGCGCGCCATTCAAGCTCGGCCAGAGGACCGTGGCACAGTCCGCCGGCCCGCATCGTTCAGCGGTGTCTACAGACCCAGGGCGGCCAGTTTTTCCTCTGTCGGCTGCCCCTGAGCGTCCCAGCCGCGGAGGCGGTAGTACTCGGCGAGCATCGCCTCCAGCGGCACGGTCTTGCCTTCGGCCGGCCCGGCGGGCATGGGCTCATGCAGCAGCCGCTCGGGCAGGGTATCGTCCTTCCGCCCGAAGCCGGCCCGCTGGTTGAACAACCGTTCCAGGTTCCAGATCCGCTCGCCGGCCTGCATTAGTCCCTCCACGTCATAATCGAAGCCGGTGGCGGCGTTCAACATGGCCACCAGCTCCGGGCCCCCGAGGGAGAAGGTCACGAACAGGCACATCCCTGACGAGTCCAGAGCGGCCGTCAGGTCCTGGAAGCCGATGCACAGCGCCGCTTTGCCCTGGGCAGTGTGCGGGTCGGCCTTTTCGGGGATGCCCAGAATCTCGGGGGCGATCAGATAGCCGCGGACGTGGCAGCCGCCGCGGTTGGACGTGGCGTACTGCAAGCCCATGCCGAACGTGCCTCGCGGATCGTAGGCCGGAAACTCCTGCCTCTTGGCCCCCATGAACAGCTCCGGCCGGCCGAAACGCTCGGCCAGGCGGGCCGCACCCTCCGCCAGCGCGTCACCGAATCCCTGCCGGTAGCCAATCTTGGTCATCATGTCCACCACGGCTTCGGCGTTGCCGAAGCGTAGCGGGCAGCCGGTCTGCTCCTGGGTGATTACGCCCTTCTCGAACAGCTCCATGGCGCAGGCGATGGTCGCCCCGGCCGAGATGGTATCCATCCCCAGTTCATTGCAGATGTAGTTGGCTTTGCTGACCGCCGCCAGATCACCGACGCCCACGTCAGCGCCGAGGGACCATACCGTCTCGTACTCGGGCCCGTCGCCGCGACTCTCGAACGGGCCGCCCTTGATGGCTGTCACCCGTCCGCAGGCGATCGGACAGGCGACACAGGCCCGGGGCCGCACCAGAATCCGCTCCGCCATCGTCTCGCCGCTGATCTGTTCAGCCGACTCGAACTGTCCCTCCTGGAAATTGCGGGCGGGAAACAGGCCGCTCTCGTTGATGATGTTGACCAGTATGGCCGTCCCGAACTGCTTGAGACCCGCCCCGGTGATCTCTCCGGCATTCAGCTTGTCCAGCCCGTCGAGGCAGGCGGCCCGGAACCCCTGCGGATCCGCCACGGTCACGCCACCGGTGCCGCGCACCGCGACAGCCTTGAGGTTCTTCGACCCCATCACCGCCCCCACCCCGGACCGACCGGCCGCCCGGCTCTTGTCGTTGATGATGGAGGCAAAACGCACCAGCTTCTCGCCGGCCGGGCCGATGCTCACGCATTTGAAGGCATCACCGAACTGCTCGTGTAAGGCGTCTTCGGTCTGGTGAACGTCCTGGCCCCAGAGCTCGCCGGCCGGCCGAAGCTCGACGGACGCGTCGTCGATGACCAGCATGACCGGCCGTTCGGCTGCCCCTTCAAACACCACCATGTCGTACCCGGCGTACTTCAGCTCCGGGCCGAAGTTGCCCCCCGCGTTCGAGCAGGCGATCGTCCCGGTCAGGGCGCCCTTGGTGACCGCCATGAACCGGCCGCCGCAAACCGCCGAAGTGCCGGTGAACGGCCCGGTAGCCAGGATGAGCTTGTTGGCAGAGTCCAGCGGGTCGATCCCGGCATCGACCTCGTCGCAGATGATCTTGCTGGCCAAACCTCTGCCGCCGATGAATGACCGGGCCAGTCCGAGGTCAATCGGTTCTTCCCGGATCTGCTCGCGGCCCAGGTCTACTCTCAGGACTTTGCCGGCGTAGGCGTGCATCACCCTCGGGCCTCCTCTACCAGGTCACGCAGCCGGTCGGCGTATGCTTGCCGCGGTTTCTGGGGCCACTGCTCGGCCGGCTCGTACCGCAGGGCGCCCGCTGTGCAGAAACGCACACATTCCGGATCGCCGCCGCACAAGTCACACTTCTCCGGCTTGCCCTCCAGGCAGCGAATGGCCCCGTAGGGACAGGCCGGCTCGCATACGCCGCATTCGTCACAGCGAGCCTCCACCAGAACCACGGCGCCGGTGGCCGCGTCCCGAACCAGGGCGTTGGTCGGGCACGCCTCGATGCACGGAGCATCGTCGCACTGGATACACACCATCGGGAAGTAGAAAGCCTCCTCAGTGTTGATGGCTATGCGGACGCGCGACCGGGAAGGGCGAAAG
>Ga0114922_10004449_pt1 | contig 12990 bp, 5 predicted proteins | sample AartaG_FD_100975 | JGI IMG/M metagenome (GOLD analysis project Ga0114922, IMG submission 100975) | Deep subsurface microbial communities from Aarhus Bay to uncover new lineages of life (NeLLi) - Aarhus_00045 metaG | ecosystem: Environmental > Aquatic > Marine > Oceanic > Sediment | place: Aarhus... | reverse complement strand
GATGTCTCCCATGAATTGAGAACCCCGCTCACCATCATCAGGGGTGAGATCGAAGTGCTTCTCCGGAAAGAGCGCAGCAATGATGAGTACCAAAAAACTTTGAAGAGCACTCTCGAAGAATCCGCCTATCTGGAGCGGATCATCAATGACTTGCTGTTTCTGTCTCGTATCGAAGCCCTGGAAAAAAAGGAATTCGACAAGTCGGTCCAACTGGATGAGATCCTGCTCAAAGTTGTGGAAAGCCAGGAGCTTGCTGCAAAAAAGAAAAACATCACACTCGATATCAAGAAGGCAGAACCAACAGAAATCAAGGGAGAAGAAATCCTGTTGGAGCGGATGGTCACCAACATCATCGATAATGCCATCCGCTACACACATCCGAAGGGGAAGGTGGAGGTAAGCCTGGAAAAAAAGGATGGATCGTCCACTATCCTCGTTCAAGACACGGGAATCGGGATTCCTGAAGAATCGCTTTCTTTAATCTTCGACCGTTTTTATGTCGTGGATAAATCCCGATTTAAGGAAACTGGCGGTTTAGGATTGGGACTCTCCATCGTCAAACGGGTGGCCGATTGCCATGGAGGAGTGATAGAAGTCAAAAGCGAAATGAACGAAGGAACATCTTTCCTCATCCACTTCCCTGAAGCGCAATAAACTAACGCTTTATTTTTCTGGCTTTACGCGGAACCCACTGCTCGATAAATTGCGAGCGTCCCTCGTATTCGTCCACAAGATCCTGAAATATCGCCCGCATAGGCTCGTAAGGCAAAGTGCCGATGATCATTCTACCGTTGATGATCATGGTCGGTGTGGAACGGATCCCGTAGGTGAATTCATCGGAGGTCCTTTCGTACTCCATTCCTGTATTGGCGATGGAACTCACAATATCGTGCGTAACGGGATCACTGAGAGCTTGCTCCACTCCGTATTTCATCGCCAATTCCTGGCGCCATTCAGGCCTTCGGGCCGCGTTAAAGTTGGCAAAGATCTCATCGTGGATGGCGACGAATTGAGCCGGATCGTATGCCGCTAAAAAAGCCAGCTCACAGGCCCCCGGATGGATATCCTTTTCCAGAGCGACAGGGTTGCAACGCCCCTCCAGTGGAAAAAATTGAAAGGCGATGTTTATCTTTCCGGCGAACTCCTCTTTCAGTTTGTCGAACTCCTGCGTGAGGAACAAACAGTCCGGGCAGAGAAAATCGGAAAACTCGATAACCTGGATCGGGGCATCCTCAAAATATCCGGTGGCCCTGACCGTCCAGTAAGGCGAAATGATGCTGGGATTGCTGACCTCCGGAAGAGCGCGGAATTGTTTGATAATTCGCAAAGATACTGCTGCCTGGGCATCCTTTTTCGCCTCATGATACTGGATCATTCCATAAGCCCCGAGAGCGGTGATACAGGCAAAGGTCACGAGCATCTTGAGGGATGGCTGGAAGAAACGGATAAAAGAAACTCTTTTTCCCTGTCCAATCCCAAATTTCCAAAAAAGGAAAAAACTCAAAAGAGAAAAAAAGTAATAGCCGGTGCAAAGCAGACAAAGACTTTCCATGAAAAACACAGCGTAGGCAAACAGCGCGATAACTCCGAGGATATTGAAGAATGCAATAAAGGAATTTGTTCGTTCAAAATTTTCAGAGGGAAAGAGGGCACCGAGAGCAATGAGCACTCCGAGGATAATTCCGAAAAAACCGAGCGGAATTCCCATCACCTGGGATATAACAGAAAAAGCAGAGCTGTCACAGTTGAAAAAGGCGCTGATGTCGCAGAAAGAGCCTTCAAAAATATTTTCGGGAAAGTTGGCGAGAAAATAATGCTGCATGGTCAGGATCGAGGCCACAATCATCCCGATCCCGGAAAAAAAACTCAGAATTCGGGGCCACCGCACACCATCTAGAGTCAATGTTTTTGCCATCAATCTAGGTTACTGATTTTCCGCTTGCAGATCAAGGCTTCTATTTTAGCAACCTCCATTTTTCTGCTTCTTTTTTCAGAGTCAGTTTCGCTGTGGCTTCGGCTTTGACGGTGATTCTGATTTCTAAAGGCTCCGGCTGAAGCAGCAGTTTCAGATTATATTCGCCTTCCTGGACTTGGACGGGCTCTCCCCCAACCACGCCCCGGGCTTTTACTTGTCCTTGATCGTCCAGAACCACGAACTCGACTCGCAGGGTTTGTTCGAGTGAATCCAACAGCTGTTTGGAATCTTTGGCATCCAGATAGATTCCTCCGGTGGAGGTGGCGATGGCTTCCAGCTGCTTACGGGCTTCAACCTCCTTGATGTCGAATCCCACGATATTGACCTGGAGATCGAGCCCGGCCTCCTTTAACGCCGGCGCAATGGAGTTTTTGTCGCCATCGCAGCTTTCCACCCCATCACTGATCAAAACGATGGTACCACCCTTGAGGTCTTTGAAATCCTTTATTCCCTCCAACACAGAATACACCAGGGGCGTTTTGCCCTTAGGTGAGATGGCATTGACCGCCTCTGTCAGCCGCTGCTTATCGATCAATCCGATCGGGGTGACCAGCTCCGTATCTTGGCAAGCCCTGCTGTCATTCAGACCATAGCGATGTCCATACAACCGCAGGCCCACGTTCATCTCGTCAGGGAGACCGTTGATGATCTGTTCCAGGACCTCTTTGGCGATCGTGATCTTGGCCTTTCCCTGGATCTGGCCCCACATGGAGTTGGAGGCATCCAGAATGAGCTCGACATTTTTGGCCGCTTTTTTCTCCGCTCCCTCCTCGAACTGGACTTCGACAAATCCAGGCTTTCGCTCCGTTTGGGCCCATTCGGCCTTCAGCCTGTACTCCACCGGCGAAGTCAGCTGATTAAAGATCTGGTTAGCACTCTCTTCGACCTTATCCGGTGAAGGCGAATAATAATACTGTCCCTGACTGGAATAGGCGATTTCCTTGAATATCCGCTGCCTGGAATTGGTGTAATAGGAAGTATCTGCCTCCCATCCTCTCTGGACGGCGATCGTGGAAAAACTGATACCCGAGCTAAGGATACTGTCCCAGAGATCCGTATAATATTGCATGCATTTGCTTCCCCCGCAATCGAGCACGTCGAAAATCGCCAACACAGCACGATTCCCCTTTTGTTTCCCAACACTGTCGACAGCCGCTATCAGGCCCTTGAATGTGTCGGTTCCTCCTCCTCCCCTCACTTCTTTTTCCATGGCCTGCTTCAACATCGCTGCATCGTGTGTAAAATCCGACAGGGTTGTGGGTTCATCTTCATATTTCATGAGCTGAAGATTCAATCCCTCGCCAAGGTTATCCAGATATCCTCCGAGAATTTTCTTTACGATGCCCACACTGGGCCCCATGCTCCCGCTATCATCGAAAACGATAGTCAAATACGATTCCGGACGGTCGATCTTCAGCAGATAATCATCGGGTTTCAGCTGGTAGGTCACTTCTATGGAGTTCCCCACAGCCCTTTCCTCGATCGGATCGATCTCAGTACCCTCCAGAGTGGAAAGCACATACCCGGGCCGCAAAACGCCGAGGTTGTTGATGTACAGGGTAAGGGTATTCCCCGGCGTATCTTTCAGCGCGAGTTTGTAATAGTCGACATCCTCGTGAGTTACATTTCCTCCCAGATAAGTGCTCAGAGGAAGGCCCTGTGCCTGCCCGGGCGTATCGTTCGGCTCCTTCTCCCGGATCTGGACTTCACCCAGTGATTCTTCTCCGGGCTTCCGGTCGGCTCGTTCCAGGAAAAAGCCTTTGACAAACATCTCACGAATCTCCAGTTGTTTAGTGCCGAAACTTTGGGTGATCTGCATCTTCAGATATTTTGCCCGGGTCGGCGGCACCTCAAATTCCGGGCTGTCGCCGGCTTCAGGCTGGATAGTGATAGTTATCAACGGGGAAAATCCCGTTTTTGGAGTCTGGTCAGAAACCCAGAATTTCATCTCCTTCGGCTGATTCCGGCTGCCGAATTTGAAACCTATCCGGTGTATCTCGACAAACCTGCCCTGAGGAAAACAGAACACCGCTTCCTGGGGGAGTTTATCTTGGCTGAAATCCGGCGCATAGGTATTGGCAATATTTTCATGCTTGAGCAGCGTGTGGTCGAGCATGTCCACAAACCTCTCGCCTTTGGGAGGGACTTCCCTGTAGATGACGGCACCTCCCCTCTTGTATGCTAAAAGGTCCTGCTCAAGCCTCTCAGGCAGGCCGGTCCCGGCCGTCGAAGTCACCTCGAAGTCTTTGAGGTTTACAGCCCCGTTACCCAGGGCCGAGGTCCCGATCCCCACCCGGCCCGAGATCGGCCTTCCATCATCCAGGTCGAATATGACCTTATCGTTGAAACGAAACCGGATCCGGCTGCCGCGAACATCCACAACAAAAGGCAGCCATTCTCTGCGCGGATAATCGATCCGGGCGCGCGCCAGGATCTCGAAACCGAAGGGCGACCGTTTCCCCAACTCGAACCGGCTGGAGCTGAAGTTATAACCAACGATGTAATAATCGTCCGTACCCCTGAATCCGAACACAAGACCGGTCAGATTGCCGTTGCTTTGCACCGCGGACAGACTGGTCTTTATGGAATAGTCGGCCCAATCCTGATCTCCAGTCACTAGGAAGGTTGCCGGATGGTTCAGGTAATTGTAAATATTCGAGTACTCAGAGAGAACGATTTGCCATTGACTTTTCTTTTCAAAGGAGTCGGGATCGTCCCAGACCTGCCATTTATCGATATCACCGGAGGAAAAATCGTCTTCAAACAGGATTTCCCCGCGTGCTCCTGATGAGCCTTCCCCAGATAAACCCGCGATAGGCCCCGATCCCTCACGATATCCCTTGACGAACATTTCATTCATCTGGATATAATTTTCTTGGTCAGCGGTCAAAAACCTGACTTTTAAATATTTAGCTTTGATCCCATCGAAAGGAAATTCCTGAAAGCTGTTTTTCTCCGGTTTAACTTGAACCTTGCCTGCAGATTGGAATGCACCTTCCTGATTCTCCTGTGCCACCAGAAACTCCACCTCACCCGGGAAATAGCCGCCGACCAGCTGGAATCCGATGCTGTGGATCTCGACAGCCTTGCCCTGGGGAAAGGAATAAACAGCCTCAAAAGGAAGGGGGAGTCTTTTGATGTTCAAGGACATATAAGAACCCTGAACGAATTCCCCCTTGTCCATCCGGTAGTTGTGGTCGATCAAACACTTGACGGGTCCTTTCTCGGCCTCGGAAACAACCTCAGCGCCCCGCCGAAAGGATAACAGATCCAAATATTCACGGGGGGGAAGTACGGAAGGGTCCAGGGACCTCACGGTGACAGGCCCAAACACGACTTTGGATCCTTGAAGACTCGAGGCTCCCAATCCGAATTGCCCGCTGGGATAACGGCCGTCGTTCAGATCGAAAACAACGTGCTCATTGACGCTGAATCGTAGACGATCCCCAGCATAATCCAAGCGCAGCGACACTTCAACACCTGGTATCAGATCGACTTTAAAAAAGGCCAGCAGCTCGAATCCCTCAGGCGTACGCGCCACCAGCTCGAACCGGCGTTCATAAAAATTGTATCCGACAAGATAAAAATTCTCGGCGTCCCGATACCCACAGATGATACCGACCAGGTATCCTTGATGAGTTACAGAGGTCAAGGACGTTTCTATTGTGTAGTTCTGCCAATCTTTCTCTCCGGCCAGAAGAGCCGTGGCCATCGTGTAGTTCTTGTTATGGATACCTGAAAAATCGGCCAGGCTAAAGCGCCATTTTCCAGGCGAGTCACTGGCTTCCGGGTCATCCACGACCTCCCAATTCTCTTTCAGATCCGTAAAATTGCTTTTGAACAGGATTTTCTGGGCTCTTAGGCTACTAAAAATCAGAACCAGCCCAATCAAGGCAAACAGAACTCTGACGGCCTTACGGTTTTTCATTCTTCCTCCTTGTATTATTTTGATTCCAAGCAAGTCCGATCTCAATCATGTTCGCTGCAAAATCTCCGGTATATCCCATTGAGTTTTGGACATGTTTTTTGATAATGTAAATGAAATAGAGAAGAATCACAAGGAGAAAAAAATGAGATTATTTTGGCGGTTATTCGGCTTACTTGTTATAGGGTGTTGTTTGATTTGGGCGGGAGGAGTGGAAAATCCTCGTGTTACGATCAAGACAGGACTCGGGGAGATCACAATCGAAATTTATGAAAAGGACGCGCCGATCACGGCAGCCAATTTTCTGAAGTATGTGGATGAGGGCCGTTATAAGGACGGATGTTTTTACCGGATTGTCACGATGGATAACCAGCCCAATAATGACATCAAGATCGAAGTCATCCAGGGCGGATTGAGTGAAGAAACTCGAGGGAACATGCTCTCCCCCATCAAACACGAAACAACGGATAAAACCGGCATCCTCCACAAAAATGGTGTGATATCCATGGCCAGATTAAAACCCGGGACAGCCTCTTCGGAGTTTTTCATTTGTGTCGGCGATCAGCCCGAGCTGGATTTTGAGGGCAGACGAAATCCCGACGGTCAAGGCTTTTCTGCCTTCGGAAAAGTTGTCAAGGGCATGAATGTGGTTAAAAAAATTCATCAGCAGCCCGCAGAAGGCCAGATGCTCGATCCGAGAATAAAGATTTTTGATATCACCAGAATTGAGTAAAGACAACGTAAATGCACTCACAAATCCGAATTCTTTTTTTGGGAATAATTTTTTTACTGTCTTTTTCCACATTCACATGCACACCTGGCAAGGCTCTACCCGAACGGATCCTTTGGTATGAAAAACCGGCCTCTTATTTCGAAGAAGCTTTGCCTTTGGGGAACGGCCGGATCGGGACCATGGTTTATGGAGGTGTTCCATCCGAACACATCCTGCTGAACGAGGAAACGTTGTGGGCAGGAGGGCCCGTGAATCCAGACATGAATCCAGAAGCTGTGGATTATCTCCCTAAAGTTCGTGAAGCATTATTCAATGGAGATTACCCTTTGGCCGATAAAACGATCCGGAACATGCAGGGGAAATTCTCCGAATCCTTTTTGCCTTTGGGGGATATGTTTATCGACTTTCAACACGATGTAGGAGCAGAAGAATACTATCGGGATCTGGACATAAGGAACGCTATCGCCACAACACGATACAAGACAGGCACAGTCTTATACCAGAGAGAGGTGTTTGTCTCCCATCCTGACCAGTTGCTGATCATCCGACTTTCCGCCAGCAAAGCAGGTACCCTGAACTTCACGCTTCGTTGCACAAGCCAGCTTCAGCACAACACTCGAACAACTCCGGACAACAAGCTGATCCTCCAAGGACGGGCCCCTGTTCATGCGGAACCCAATTACCGGGGCGATATCCCGAATGCTATCGTTTATGATGACAATCCTGAGGGAAAAGGCATGCGGTTTTTTGTCGAAATACGCATTCTGGAAACGGATGGAAATTTGGAGCATTCGGAGACGACAGTTTCTGTTCACAAGGCCAAAAGCGCCGTAATTGCCGTTGCTATCGCCACAAGCTACAATGGTTTCGACAAAGAACCGGGGACGGATGGAAAAGATCCGGTTAGCCAGATAAACACTTGGTTCAAAAGGGCAGAAGGCCGATCCATCGCACAATTAAAAAACGCACACATCCAGGATTTCCGAGGTTATTTCAATCGGGTTTCCCTATCTGTCGGAGAAAATGAACACAAAAATTTGCCTACAGATCTTCGTCTCAAACAATATTTGGAGGGAACCGAGGACCAGGATCTGGAAGCCCTGTATTTTCAGTTCGGCCGGTATCTTTTGATCAGCTGTTCCCGGCCAGGCGGCATTCCGGCTAACCTTCAAGGGATATGGAATCCTCACATGCGCCCGCCCTGGAGCAGCAATTACACCACCAACATCAATGTGGAGATGAATTACTGGCACGCTGAGGTGTGTAACCTGCCAGAAATGCATGAGCCGTTGCTGCGATTTATCGGAAACTTGGCCATAACCGGAGAAGTGACAGCTGGGACATTTTTCGGCTGCAGGGGTTGGTGCTGCAACCACAACTCAGATATCTGGGCCATGACCAATCCTGTGGGAGACTTCGGTCAGGGGCATCCGGTGTGGGCCAATTGGCCGATGGCCGGATCCTGGTTCAGCCTCCATCTTTGGGAACATTTTGCCTTTAATCGGGATGCTAAATGGTTGAGGGATTATGCCTATCCGCTGATGAAGGGAGCAGCCCAATTTTGTTTGGACTGGCTGGTGGAAGGACCGGAAGGCCATTTGGTAACTGCCCCAGCGACATCACCAGAGAATTTGTACAAAACTCCAGAAGGCAATGTAGGAGCGGTTTCTATCGGAACCACAGCCGATATGGCTCTGATCAAGGGACTCTTCCAGAAGATCATAAGAGCTTCAGAAATTTTGCAAACCGATGCCGAGTTCCGAAAGGAAATCCAAAAAGCACTCGATCAGCTTTATCCCTACCAGATCGGCCACAAAGGGAATCTCCAGGAATGGTATTATGATTGGGAGGACCAGCATCCCCAACACAGGCACATGTCCCATCTGATCGGGCTTCATCCGGACGATCAGATCTCTCCCCTCAAGACACCCGACTTGGCTGAAGCCATCCGCAAGTCGCTCGAACTTCGAGGAGACGGCGGCACTGGCTGGAGCAAAGCATGGAAGATCAACATGTGGGCCCGTCTGCAAGATGGAAACCACGCCCATAATATGCTCCGAACACACCTCAGATACGTACACCCTTCCCCCGAGACCGAATACTCCGGCGGAGGAACCTATCCCAATCTATTCGATGCCCATCCTCCCTTCCAGATAGATGGGAACTTCGGAGGCACGGCCGGGATCGCCGAAATGCTCTTGCAAAGCCACAACAGAGAGATTCATTTGCTGCCGGCTCTCCCCGATGTCTGGACATCTGGATACATCAGAGGATTGAAAGCCCGGGGGGGATACACCATCGACCAGGAATGGAAGGATGGCAAACTGGTCAAAGCCGTAATCCATCCTGACTTCGACGGCGAAGCAAAAATCAGATACGGGGATCAGCTCAAAACTTTAAACTTGAAATCCGGGATAAAACATAAGCTAAAATTTTAGCTTCACCCTTCCATCAGGTATGTCCGTAGCGCCATTGAGGATCTAGCCTTTCCGAATTGTCTTTCGAGGGAATCCTGAAGGGACTCCGAGTATGTATTGAGCACGACTATACTTAATGTTTAGGAACACAGACAATCATTGGAATAATGGATAGTGTTGTAGAGATTGTGAGTGAACGAGCGGAGTTACGCAGGAGCCGAGAAGGGCAATGAGGAAATGGCGTTAAAGATCTGAACTAGAGCGGAGGATATGTCTGATGGAATTAAGGCTTATTCGATATCCCACTTGCCATCTTTCAAATACTGGTCGATGGATCGGGCCGCTATTTTGCCCGCGCCCATCGCAAGGATCACAGTGGCCGCTCCCGTGACGATATCGCCGCCAGCAAACACGCCTTTTTTCGATGTCCGCCCTGTCTCTTCATCGGCCACGATATTTCCCCATTTTGTCAGAGTTAAATCTGGTGTTGTCGATGTCAACAACGGATTCGGTCCCTGTCCGATGGCCACGACCACCATATCCACATCGATAACATGCTCGGAGCCCTGTATGGGGACGGGACGTCTTCTGCCGGAATCGTCAGGCTCAGTCAGCTCCATCTGGACACATTCCAATCCTTTGACCCATCCTTTATCATCGCCCAGGATCCGGATCGGGTTAGTCAGCAGACGGGGTTCGATGCCTTCTTCAAAAGCATTCTCGATTTCTTCTTCCCGGGCAGGCATTTCCTCGCGGGACCTCCTGTATACCAGGAATACTTTTTCTGCACCCAATCGAAGCGAAGTCCGGGCAGAATCCATAGCCACGTTTCCTCCGCCGATAACTGCGATCCTTTGGCCCAGACGGATGGGCGTGTTGTACTCCGGAAAAAGATAAGCTTTCATCAGATTGACCCGGGTCAAAAACTCGTTCGCCGAATAAACTCCGTTAAAGTTCTCACCCGGAATATTCAGAAAATAGGGCAACCCTGCCCCCGTTCCGATAAACACCGCGTCGTATCCGTCCTGAAGGAGTTGATCCACTGTTTTCGCTTTGCCCACGACATAACTGACTTTGATATCCGCTCCCAACTTCCCGATGTAATCACTCTCCCTCTGAACGATCCATTTGGGGAGACGAAATTCGGGAATTCCATAGACGAGCACTCCTCCCGGAGCATGGAGAGCCTCGAAAACCGTTACAGCGTGACCGATCTTGCACAACTCTCCTGCAACGGTGAGTCCTGCAGGGCCGGCACCGACTATCGCTACTTTTTTTCCCGTCGGTTCAGGAAGCTTAGGGATACGAACTTCACCCTGATCGAACTCATAGTCTGCGACAAAACGCTCCAACCGGCCTATGGCGACAGGATCCTTTTTTTTGCCGAGGATACACTTTATCTCGCACTGTTCTTCTTGAGGACAGACGCGGCCGCAGACAGCCGGCAAACTGTTTTTTTCCTTGATCGTATGGATAGCCCCCATGAAATCCCCTTCTTTGATCTTCAGGATAAAAGCCGGGATGTCGATATCCACAGGGCATCCTTCCACACAAAAAGCCTTTTTGCATTGGAGGCAACGGGAGGCCTCGCGCATGGCTTGTTCTCGGGTATAACCCAATGCCACCTCATCAAAATTCTGAACCCTCATCTTTGGGTCCTGTTTGGGCATGGGCTCCCTTTTATTCGCCCTTTTTAAATTGTTCTCTGTCTCCTGAAGACGGCACTCATGATCCCACATGGCGCGATGCTCTTCCCGGGCATACATCTCGGAGCGCTGCATGAGCTCGTCGAAATCGACCTGATGGCCGTCAAATTCCGGCCCATCAACACAGACGAATTTTTTTTCTCCTCCGACCGTGATCCGGCATCCGCCGCACATTCCGGTTCCATCCACCATAAGAGAGTTAAGACTCACGATAGTCTTGATTCCAGGTTCCTTTGTTATTCCAGCAACGGCCCTCATCATAATCCCCGGGCCAATGGCTACGACTTCATCGATCTTTATTCCGTCGGCAAGAAGCTTTTTCAGGACATCGGTCACGAAACCATGACGTCCCTTGGATCCATCGTCTGTGGCGATGTATAATTCATCGCTGGTAGCCCGCATCTCCTCTTCCAAAATGAGCATTTCCTTGGTTCTTGCTCCGATGATAGAGATTATGTGATTTCCAGCCTCTTTGAAAGCTCGGGTAATCGGATAGACAGGGGCGACACCGACGCCCCCTCCGATACACACAACGGTTCCCGCACTCCCGACCTCTGTCGCCTGTCCCAGAGGACCGACAACATCGAGAAAAGAATCCCCCACTTCCAAGGAGTCCATTTTCCGTGTGGCCGTCCCCACAACCTGCACGATCAGCGTGATGGTCTCTCCCTTCAGGTCCTTATCCGCCACCGTCAAGGGGACTCTCTCCGCATAGTCATCCGTTCTAACGACGGCGAACTGCCCCGCCTTCACGGCATTGGCAACCACCGGTGTGTGTATTTTAAAAAGTGTGATGGATGGAGCTATGCTTTTTTTCTGGATAATCTCATTCAACTTGTGTTTTTTGCTGGAACCCATTTCATTCACCTCTTACTCTTTTCGATGCTCTAAAGGAAGGTAAACAGAAAAAACACTCCCCTTTTCTGGTTCACTTTCTACCTCGAGGCGTCCGAAATGAGAATTCACGATTTTTTTGGCTATCGTCAGGCCGAGACCTGTTCCGGGTATTTTTTTTGTCCTCTCCTCATCTGCCCTGTAAAAATCATCGAAGATGCGTGAAAGGTGTTCAGCTGAGATCCCGATCCCTGTATCCTTCACATTATAACGGATAAAGCTTCCTTCCATCTCCCCTTCAATGGAAACAGATCCATCCTTCCTGTTGTATTTGATCGCATTGCTTATCAGGTTGGTAAAAAGTTTTTCCATGTCTCTTACATCTGCTTGAATGGAGGGAAGCTCTTCCGGCAATTTGGCCCGGATGGACACTTTTCTTTTTTCGGCATCCGGTTTTAGAAATTCTATGATCTTATTGATGATGTCATCTATTTTTACGGATTCCATTTTTTGAGCGATCTTGCCTGTTTCCATCCGGTTGATCACAAGGAGGTCATCGACCAAGGCCAGCAAAGAGTCAGAACGATCCATAGCCCGTAGGAGCCACTTCTTTTTCTGTTCCGCATCTCCACCCGCCTCTCCGGAAAGAACGACCTCCAGCCAACCCTTGATCGCAGCCATCGGGGCTCTAAGTTCATGAGCGACCATCGAAACAAACTGCGACTTGATCTTGTTGATCTCTTTGAGTGTCGTGATATCTCGGAGGACCGTCACTGCCCCCAGAATTTTGCCATCCTCGTCCCTGACTGGCGCGATGTTGGCCATCAATATGACCTTTTGATCCTGCACAGGGATCTCATGGCTTACCATGGAAAAGTCTTTATCCTCCGAGTCCAGGACATCCTTGATGGCCGCGATAAGCGGTTTATTCGAGATGTAATATTCGAGGGGCTCTCCGGCAATATCGAATCCTTTGGACTTAAGCATCTTGACGCTGGAAGCATTCCAGAGCACCAACCGCCCTTCCAGATTGGCCACTAAAACACCATCGGCCATGCAACCGATAATGGTCCTCATCCGGCTCCTCTCATTCACGAGCTCAAGCATCTTTTGTGTCCTCTCAGCGTAGAGTTTTTTCGCTTCGAGGCTGAGAATTCTCTTTTCCAGCCCGCGCTTGACTACTGCGGAAAGCGCCTCGGGTGAGCAGGGTTTGGGCAGATAATCGTATGCACCGAGCTTTGTCGCCTCGACCGCTGTTTCGATCGTTGCATTCCCTGTGATCACAACCGTGATGATCTCAGGGTCCATGTGGTGAATTTTCTTGATGAGGTCCATGCCCCCTATACCCGGCATCATCAGATCGACCAGGACTAAGTCGTAGTCATTCTGTGTGACTTTCT
>Ga0114922_10004448_pt1 | contig 12990 bp, 10 predicted proteins | sample AartaG_FD_100975 | JGI IMG/M metagenome (GOLD analysis project Ga0114922, IMG submission 100975) | Deep subsurface microbial communities from Aarhus Bay to uncover new lineages of life (NeLLi) - Aarhus_00045 metaG | ecosystem: Environmental > Aquatic > Marine > Oceanic > Sediment | place... | reverse complement strand
TGCTCCCCTGAAAGCAAGACATATTTAAGCGGCGACAAGGGTGTTATATATCGCTGCCATCTCGTTCGGCGTTTTGTAGTCCAACGCTGAATGAACCCGCTCTTCATTATAATATTCCACATAATCCTCAATCGCCTTATGAGCTTCAGCAAAGCTGTCATACTCATTCGGCCAAACCTCTTCTTCTTTGACCGTCCGGAATGTCCGCTCGATATAAGCATTGTCATCAGGCGAATCGTAGCCGGTATACTGCCCCTTAACGCCAACCTTGCCCAGGAACTCAACAAACTTCTTCGAGCATGGCTGTGAGCCGTTATCACTTCGCAGCACAAGTCCGCGACAATCATCCTTACAGGCCAGCCCCTGCGACTCCAACGCCATCCGCACCGCAGCAGTCCATTCGTTTGCCCTTGCTCGCCGATTTAGCGTCCAGCCGACGATCTGACGTGTGCAGCAATCAACCACGCCAACCAGATAGGCCATCGACATATCCGACAGCACAAAGCACGTCATATCGATCTGCCAGCCTCGATTCGGTTCACTCGGCCTCATCCTTTCAACACGCTTTGGCCGCCACGGCCTGTGCCATACCTTTGGTCTGCAAAGACCCATATCATGCATCACACGCCAAACCGTCTTCTTATTGACAAAACAGCCGCAGCGACGCAATAGAGCCCATATACGACGATATCCAAACATCAGATGTCGCCGCTCATGACACAACTGCCAAATCTTACATTGCAAACCAACATCACCGGAAACAGGGCAACACCGCCGTTTCCGTTCTACATGATGCCTGGGCCCAACCCATCTGCCAACTGTAGAAACAGCTTCATCAAAAGCCAACGCAAGACGTCTTATGCTGACAGGATTATTCTGCCGAATTTCTATAATGCTCACTTTGGTCCCTCGTTTTTTTTTTAAGTAACGAATCGCCAATGCCTGATCGCCTGCCAACTGTTCAAGATCACAAACACGCTTGCGGAGATGCTCAACCTCGCCGGATGGCCGACCTGCCGGCTTACCCATGCCACTGCGAAGCAACTCGAGAGCCCGGTCTTTGAGCTTGTAGGCATATGTGCTGCTGATATCCCACTTGCGACATACCTCGCCATGACTGACCTTGCCCGACAAAAGTTCCAATGAAATCTCCATCTTCTGTTCATCCGTAAATTTCGATGCTCTACCCATTACAAGACCCCTTTCAAGGATTCGATTGACGCCTAACTCCAGTCACCCTACGGGTTCCTTCCGTTAGGCGTCAGCCATTGTACCACACCCTTTCAAGTGTCTCACTCCTTCACGGGGCCAGTATATTCACTATTCACTAACGACTATCAACTTTTTCAAAAAACCATCTTTTATAAGCCCAATGCCATTATGTATTTACAAAACACGTAAAAATAGTTTGAAAATCCCCGAAAATACTGATTGACTTCTGCAAAGAATCGGGTATAATACCCCTCCTGAGGTTGGAGCGTCGCCTCAAGACTCTCCTGAGGGGACGGCTCATTATTTAGCCCCACGTTTCACGTGGGGTTTGTACCAATAACAATTTAACCAAAAAAGGAGGCCAAAAAATGAGTTCAAAACTCATCAAAAACCTCGATCCGGGACCTCAAAACCAACGATCCAGTTACCAACTACAACCTTTTTTATGCAAAACAAACCCAAACTTAACATTTTAAGATAAGGCTAACTAAAGGAATTAAAAGGACTTATAATGATTTCAAAAAATCAAATGTTAAGAAAACAAACCCAAAACAAACCCAAACAAACCCAATTTAACCGCGTAAATCCGCGAAATCCGCGGTTAGGAATCTTTGAGTTGCTCTATCAGCCTGCTTCGAACTTTGCTGAAGAATTCGTGATAACCTGTTTGTTTGTAGTCGGGGTACGTATATGGAAAAGGCTGCCACTTTCCTTTGTGGAACATCAGTGTAACTTCGGCATACATGCCCCGGCCGATATAGATACGGTGAGAGTAGTTCTTTGTTGATGCCAATATCAGTTTCGACGGTTCGATTATCCCCGGGTCCAGGTTTATCGGCCTGGGCCAAACGACGCCCGCCGAGTGCAGCAGTTCAGCCTGGCTCTGCTCAATTTGGTTTGTTTTGTGTTTGATTTGGGCCAGTTCGGAGGGGTCAATCAGCTTCTCGATACTAACGAACTGCTTGGCGATATGCGGGCCGGTTTGCTCTTTGTAATAATCAGTCTGGTCAAACGGCCAGATGTCGCTCACAATATCCGTTGTGCCAAATTCGGCAACTATCACGTCCAGAGCGGCGATTAGACACTTTTGGTCGGCAGCCATTATGGCGATTATCAGCTTGACCGGCTTAGGCTCTTCAATTTCCCACATTGGATAGTTGTTGGTATTCAGTGATTAGTATTTAGTTCATATCAGTTGCTCAGGATATACGGGTAGTTAAGCCGATTCAAGAGGAAATTAGAAATATGAGGCTGAAGATCAAGTTAGTGAACATACCCGGTGGGTGGATTTTTTACGGCGAGCATGTTTCCAGCCAGAAGGCCGCTACGATTTCCAAATCGTCCAGGTTTACCGACTCACTGCCATCGACGTCTCCCGGAAGGTCTGCGCCGGCGAGCATCCAGTATTCGGTGATGAATGAGAGGTCTGCATGGTTTACAGGGTTGAGACTGTCGAGGTTGGCGGCGCTGCATGTGCAGGGCCCGTCACAATTGTCACAGGCATTGCCGATGCCGTCCCCGTCTGAGTCGTTCTGGTTGGTGTTGGCAGTATAGGGGCAGTTGTCGTTGGAGTCTTCGATTGAGTCGCCGTCAATATCGGGGGTATAATTCAACTGGCTGAATACATTGGCAATTCGGTCCGAGAACCAGTTTCGGATACTGTCGAATTCTTCTGCAACACCCGCCACTCCGGGTGTATCAAGCTGATTACCTGCATCGGCTGCCACCGCATCTGTCAGGACCGGCTCAATCGAGTTAATGAAGGCGTGGATGTTGGCCTCGGACAACGGGCCGGTCAAAAGGTCTATCAGAATCTGGTCGTATTGTGCCTTGAAGGTTGGGTTGCCAAATATTATATCTGCATATTCATCGCCGGGTGAGTAGATGTTAAAACTCGTGCTCTGCAGTGATGCGTCAACATCCCAGGGTAAATACATCCTTTTTCTCGTCTCAGAAGGGTTGTCAAGGTTGAAATCGAGGAAATGGCTGTTACGTGAATGTGTAAAGAGAGAATCCGGGTTTGAGGTAAAGATGTTGACCGCCGCCATTGTTAACATGCTCTGCATGTTTATCAGGTCATTCAACTGGGTTTCCAGTTCAGAACCGCTGGGCGCCGAGCAAATATCGCCGGAAGGATACAGGTCAGAAACTGGATTTCCGTGGGCGAAGGGAAAATAGCAGAGTTCATCAACTGCGGGGCTTTTTGGATTGAGGTCATCACCGACCTCTAAGGTAAAGCTGTGGTTACCGCGGTATTGATACAGCCATGTTTCGTGGTACACATAAAACCCGCGATTGATCATAAAGGTCTTGTCTAATTGCTCGGCGTTGACATAAACACCGTAATAAGTACCGTTGACATATAGCTCGACCCAGTTTGCGCGCCAGGCATCGTGGCCATAGCCTGCGGCACAAGAGGCCATCTGGTGCATATTGGCGGCTATGCCCTCCTTCAGGACGTTATTGTCGTCTCCGTTTTCGAGGCTGAGTTTTTTTAGGCCGTGCCACATTTCCACCGAATCGGGATGACCCGGAAAACAGGGGTCGCACGGGTCATCGATGTGATACTCATTTATGTCGATTTTGAAGCTGATCTTCGTATGGTCGTTGGCGTCGATAGGGTCGCCGGACTTTCGGCGCACAGCAACCCAGATCTTTTCATTCTCTTCGCCATTGGCCCAAAACCATGCGGGATACTCAGTTTCAAAGTCATCTATGTCACGCTCGACAAGATCGAGAATTGTGTTCAAATCACATGGGTCCATTTGTATATTGAGTGTCATAAGCAGGGTAGGGCCGAAGACGTCCGGCCAATCCTGCGCGTACGCCGAGGCAGTCAGAAAGGCCAAACTCACAGCGATTAGCACGCCCCCCCTTACAAGCGATCTTTCAGATGCCATTGTCTTTTCAACACCTCTCGTCCTGTAGAAGCACACTCACCTACCTCCAGGCCCTTAAGCGCAGGGACCTCCGCTTCCCATGTTTGTCAGTGGAGTTCTCAAAGGTCAGGGATCCGAAATAGCCTCCGTGCTGATAGTAGCTAACATTATAACAGATATTTGTGGAAAAGGCAAGAAAAGTCTTGTCGTTTTTTCTTGGTTATTTACTCACTTTTGCAGGTTTTACCTCTGAAGTCGTTTGGATATTTGATATGTTATTTTCGAAAGTGGTAATCCGAGACCGCCGGATACCCTCGCAAGGGAATGGCCGCGTCCTACCTATATGCATGGCATGTATCCGTGCACTTTCGAGAGGTTCCTAAGCAGGTGCGTTCAGGTCGGCCTTAAGGTTAGTTACGATAGCGACTACTTCATCAGCAGCCGAGGTGAGTGCGACTTTTTTGCTTTCGGATTCGCTTCGCAGCTTGATTTCGACATTGCCGGCGGCAAGGGACTTTTGGCCGACGGTAACACGGACAGGAATGCCCAGCAAATCGGCGTCATTGAATTTTACACCGGCCCGCAAGTCGGGGCGGTCGTCAAGCAGGGTCTCGATGCCTTTTTCAATCAACTGCGCATGAATCTTTTCGGCGGCGTCGGTGATTTGCTGTCCTGTCCCTGCGGGCGTAATGATTACCTCCCAGGGAGCGATGGTTATCGGGAGAATTGGGCCTTTGTCATCGTGGCTGATTTCAATTGCTGAGGCTAAGATTCGATTGATACCTATGCCGTAACAGCCCATCAGGCACGGCTTTTCGTTGCCGTCGGCATCGAGGAATTTTGCATTTAATTTAGCACTGTATTTCGTCCCCAATTTGAATACCTGGCCGACCTCGATGCCCCTCTTGAACAGGAGTGGCTTACCGTCGTACATATCGCCTTCGACGGCGTTTCGAATATCGACAACCTGAATATTTTCGCCTTCAAGAGCAAAATCTCTGCCGGGGACGACGTTTTTGATGTGGTAGTCGGTTTTATTTGCGCCGGTAATGCCGACAGCCAACGCAGTGACGGCGTGGTCGATGAGAACCAGATTCACCTTTTCAGCTAATCCCATAGGCCCTGCGAAGCCGACGGCAGCGGCTGTTACCTTTTCTATCGTAGGCTCGTCGGCAAGTTCGATATGTTTTGGGCCGACGGAAGCTGTTAGTTTTTCTGGATTGATTTCGTGATCACCCCGCACGACAGCAACAATCGTATCGGCACCAGCCGAGTAGATGAGTGTTTTAATCATTTCCCGGGGTTTGCACTTCAGAAAGTCGCAAACGGCCTCGATGCTGCCGACGTTTGGTGTGTGTACCTCTGCCGTGGGTGGGGTGTTTTCGGGGTCCTGTTGTTTCGGCAACGGGTCAACGGGTGCCTTTTCAAGGTTCCAGGCGCCGGAGCCGTCTTGGGTATAGACGATAATGTCCTCGCCGTTATCGCAGGGGATGGTGAACTGGTGCGAGCCGGAGCCGCCGATTTCGCCGGTCTCGGCCTCGACGATAACGTATTCAAGACCGCACCGGCCAAAGATTCGGCAGTAGGCGTCATACATTATTCTGTAGGACTTATCCAGGCTCTCATCGTCAATATCGAAACTGTAGGCATCCTTCATAATAAACTCGCGCGAGCGCAGGACGCCGAATCGCGGTCGAAATTCATCGCGGTACTTGGCATTTATCTGGTAGAGGTTGACGGGCAGTTGTTTATATGAGTTTATTTCACCGGCGGCTAAGCACGTTACGACCTCCTCGGCGGTTGGCATCAGGACATTTCCCCGGCCGTGACGGTCGGTGAATTTGCCTAAGGTTTCGCCGTAATCGACGTCCCGGCCGGTTTTTTTCCACAATTCCAGCGGCTGGACCATCGGCATGGAGATTTCGAGGGCGCCGGCCTTGTTCATCTCCTCGCGGACGATGTCCATAATCTTTTGGAGGATACGCCAGCCTGCGGGCAGATACGTGTAGGTCCCGCTGGCAAGTTTTCGCATCAGGCCGGCACGAATCATCAGTTGATGGCTGATAATCTCGGCATCGGCGGGCACCTCTTTAATCGTCGGTATAAACGTTTGAGTGTATCTCATCGAAAATTCCTGTTAAGCAAATTGGCATAAGACCTTACGGCCAAAGATTATAACGTCTGTTTGCACTTTTGCAAGGTAATATGCCGACCAAAATCAGTTGACTTTTTCAATAAGGTGGTTTACTGTTATGGTATAAAAAGACAAAGGATGTAACTTATATTCCATAATATCGGGCAATTAAAATTCCTGAATAATAGAAAGTAATAAGCGATATTATTCCTATGGTTGATATAGAAAAAGTCAAACCAGAGATTGAACGGATTTGTCGGCGTTTGCCGGTAAAAAGATTAGGTCTGTTTGGTTCCGCGTTGAGCCCAAATTTTTCTCGAAGCAGCGATATCGATGTTTTGGTGATTTTCGATACGAGCGAAAATATTGATCTTTTTACTAACTACTTTGAATTAAAGGAGCAGTTGGAAGAATTATTTGAACGAGACATCGACCTGGTCGTTGACAAAAAATTCAAAAACCCGATCTTCAGAGAATCCGTTGACCGGACAAGGACCATTATTTATGAAAGATGAAGCAAGAAAACACTTCATCGACATCCTTCAGGCGGCCGAAGAGCTACAAGATTTTGTCCGTGGCATGGATTTCGAGGCATACCGGAACAGGCGGGCTTTGCAAGTGCAATATTTGAACACGATATCGAACCAATGTCAGGAGCGAGAAACCCGGATTGGGGTTTTTCGCTGATATCGAGCAACCCGACGAATTATTGCCTGTCTCTGTCTTTTATGGAGGACGAGATAACATTTTCTTTTGAACCCGACCAATATATCGAAAGTGCATCTATTAGTCTCAATGGTATGAACGGACCTGCAACTTTTATCGCCACCGGTACAGAAGAAACTTTCAGCACCACTGCATCAGTCCATCATGGTGGCTGGATTACTGCGGATACATCTACTTCTCCGGTCAATATAGGAGCAATTACGACGATCACTCTTCTGGGTTTCAACGGACAATTCGACGACTTGATGATTAATACCGTCCCGGAACCTGCAACGATCTTGTTGTTTGGCTTAGGTGCCTTGGTACTGAGACGCAGACACAGGGTGTGAGTTTTCGGCCAATACAATTTCAATGAAAAGGAAAAAGATTTCGGGACAATCTGAATCCTTTTTCCTGGCATTTCGACCTACAAATCAGTCTTGCGGGTCGAGGATGTCCTCGTAGAACTCGGCGTACTTGTCTTTGTTCTCGGTCTTTCGCATCGCAATGGCGGCACGTGGATGCTGGTTGAGTATGCCGGTGACGGCGTATGGTATCATATAGCCCCATTCGATTTCTTCGCGCATCGGAATCATATAATCCTGGATGACTTTCAGGATGGGCTTGATGTCGAACTTTGGATTTTTCAAGAAACCGATAAGCAGTTCAAGTGGGCAGTTTCCGGCACCGCGTCCGATTCCGTACAATGAACCGTCAACGAGATTGCAGTCGTAACGGATGCCTTCGATGGTGTTGGCAAAGCCCAATTGCTGATTGTTATGGCAATGCATTCCGATGCGTTTGCCGGGCAGGTGCTCTTTATACAGGTTGACAAGATAATGAATTTGTTCGGAAAAAAGGTAGCCGTAACTGTCAACCACATAGACGGTTCCTGCGGGACAATCGGCAAGCTGGTCGAGGGCTTCTATGAGGTCAAATTCGTTTTCTTTTGAAATTGCCATAATGTTGACGGTTGTCTCGTAGCCGAGGTCGTGAACCTTGTTGGTAAGTGCGATGGCCTTGTCAATATCTTTGACGTAGGTAGCGGTGCGAATCATATCGACGGGACTTTCATCGACCGGCGCGAACTGTTGGTCGGCGACTCGGTGAGCATCGACCATAATACTGAGCTTGATATTTGATTCGATCCCCTCAATGACCTCACGGATTTTTTCATCGTCACAGTATTTCCAGGCGCCGAAGTCGCCGGGCGGGGCGTATTTTCTGCTTGAGCGGTAGCCCATCTCCATATAATCGATTCCCGTTTCGGACATCGCCTTGTAAACGGCGCGGACGAATTCGTCCGTGAAGTAGTGGTTGTTAATCAGTCCGCCATCACGAATCGTACAATCCAATACCTTAATTTCTTCTCTATACATATTGAACTCCGGTTAAATATCTACAAATACACTTACTTTTCACTATTTAACAAGGGCATCGAGCGTCTCGGCGACAATCTCGGTTGAGATGTCGTGGGCCCATTGGCCGTCTCGGCAAAGGGCGGCTCCAATTTCCTCCAGTAAAACGAATTTAGGCCTTTGACCTACAGCTTTTTTATCACATTTCATAGTTTCAATCAAGTCTTTTTTCTTCAGTCCAGCCGGTATTTTCAGCGGCACACCGAGTTCGGTCAACACCGCCTTGATACTATCGAGGCGACTGTCATCGCCCAGATCGAGCCTTTTGGCGATAAGTTCGGCCCCGACAATTCCGATGGCGATCGCCTCACCGTGCAGTAATTCGAAGCCGCTGACAGATTCGACGGCGTGGCCGATGGTGTGGCCGAAATTAAGGATTCGGCGTTTGTTTTTTTCGGTTGGGTCTTCTTCAACAACAGCGGCCTTTATACGGCAGTTTCTGTGAGCTATCTGCTCCAGTATAGGCGGTTTGCGGTCTAAAACAGCGGGCATATTGGTTTCGAAGAGCGTAAAGTAGCTGCTGTCGGCAATAAGGGCGTGTTTTACCGACTCGACCAGGCCGGCCCGGTATTGTCTGTCATCAAGAGTCTTTAATGTCTCGACATCAATATAAACCGCGTCCGGTTGCCAGAAGGCACCGAAGGCGTTCTTGCTGACAGTGGAATCCACGCCTGTCTTGCCACCCACGCTCGAATCGGCCTGGGCAACGGTGGAGGTAGGGATTTGGATGACTTTAATGCCACGTTTAAAGATAGCGGCGCAGAATCCGGCAATATCGCCGACGGTTCCGCCGCCGAGGGCAATAATGATGCTGTCCCGGCCGAGAAGGGCCTTTTCCATGGTCTCGATTATTGAAACGACGGTGTTGATGTTCTTTGAAACCTCACCCGGCGGGTCGATTATGAAAGCGGGAACATCATTTTTGCCTAATAGCTTCTCCATGTGCCCGGCGGCGATGAGATTGGCGTCGGTTACCACAAACTTCTGCAGGTGTGCGTATTGGGTCTCCAACTGCGGCCACAAGCTGGAGATTGTGCCGCTTCCGATATGGATTTTGTAGCTGCGTTTTCCAACCGCCGGGACTGTTACTTCTATTTCGCCCATTACAACTGTTTCCAAAAATATGCCAAAAAGCACCTGGCTTAAAATCCCGGCCGCTGGCCGGGGCTAAATATTTCCTTATAGCATTTTTATCTATTTCAATCCCAAATGCCGCTTCGTGGCAGGGCCATTATTATACCCGAAGGGCCGGTTAATATGCTAATAAGAAATTACCGTGTGGATGGAATATTCCGACAGCTTTTCCCTGCCGGCAAGATCTGTCAATTCGACAAGAAAGCTGATACCGGCGATTTCGGCGCCCAGCTTTACCATGAGCTTGCAGGCCGCGGCCATTGTGCCGCCTGTAGCGAGCAGGTCATCGACCATCAGTACCTCCGAGCCGGTTTTGATTGCATCGCTGTGAACCTCTAAAGTATCAGTTCCGTATTCCAGATCGTATGTTACCAACTCAGTCTTGTATGGAAGTTTGCCTTGTTTTCTGATGGGAACAAAGCCGGCTCCCAGCGCCTTTGCGACAGCCGACCCGAAGATAAATCCGCGGGCCTCGACGGCGGCAACGTAATCGGCATCAAATCCGACAAAAGGCTCGGCCAGGGCATCGACCGCTGCTGCAAAAGCGTCTTTATCGGCTAACAACGGGGTGATATCGCGGAACAGTATCCCGGGTTTTGGAAAGTTTGGCACATCACGGATATAGTCTGTAAGCTGGATAGGTTTTTTCGCCACAGTAGCCACAGAAATAATATTCAGCCTCGGACGTTTACTCGTCGGTCATAAATTCATTGAGCTTTGTCAGTGCATCTCTTTGAATCTGGCGCACGCGCTCTCTTGTTAGCCCTATTTTGCGTCCGATTTCCTTCAGAGTCAACGGTTCGTTGCCGCCCAGTCCGAACCTGAGGGCCAGCACCTCGGCCTCTCGCGGCTCTATCTCGCTGAGCAGTTCAACGGCCTTGGCTAATTCTTCATCGGTGCCCAATACATCTTCAGGCAGGATAATTTTACTATCTTTGATGTCCTCGTCAAGTGCGGCATTGTTTTCGGCGGAATTTTCCTGGAAACCGGCGTTTACGGCTTCAATTATTTGCTGCACAGCTTTGGCCTTTCTGAGGGACAGACTTGTTGCTTGCGCCATTTCTTCCAATCGGGGGTATCGGCCTAAGCTGGTTTCGAGCCTTGCAGCGGTGTAGCGCCATTGGTTTACAAGTTCGACCATGTATGTAGGTATATGTATCGGCCCGGTGTTGGTTAGCAGGGCCTTTTTGATGCTCTGCTTTATCCACCATGAAGCATAGGTGCTGAACCGCACGCCGTGTTCGGGGTCAAAAGAATCTACTGCGCGCAAAAGGCCGAGATTGCCCTCCTCAATTAAATCGCCAAGCGTCATTCCCCGGCAGGGAAATTTCTTGGCGATATTAACGACCAGCCTCAGATTGCTCCGAACCAGCCGGTCTCTCGCTTCCGGGTCCTGCTCCTCAATGATAAGCGCAGCGAGGTACTGTTCCTCTTCCCAGTTGAGCAGCGGTGATTCGTCGATTTCTTTGAGATACTCTTTTATGGTTGCATCAAATGCCATAAAATCATCTCCGGCCCGGCCACGACAGCGCGGGGCTGTGCGGCCATTTGGGCAAATAAATTTTCAGGCCTGTTATCCGCGGCCTTATCGGAATAAAGTACACACTATCGGCGCAAAGGCCACCCATAGTATCGACCATGGACAGGACGAGGTTTAGTGGCTATTTACGGGTGGGCCGGAGCGGGCGACATCCGGCATTTTGCCCATTTGTGGTGTGTAGGGGCGCAAGCGGAAAGTGTAGGTGTAGGGCCTGGCGACCAGTCGGTACTGTTGATGGGGGCGGGAATTGTCGGTCCAGCCGTCGTCGCCGCCGACGCCCATCTGTTTGTAGTCGAGATTTACAGTAATGGTATCGCGGTTTGGAAGCTCGTTGATGTGGTGTGCGTTTTCGAGGTCTTCCATAGTGTACGGCCAGGCACTGACGTAAAGCAGCGGCATGCCGACTGCTAACAGACCGGTGCCGTTTTTATTGGTGAAGGCCGCCCAGCGAACGTCTGTCTTGTTGCCGTTTTCCTGTGGGCGGACATACTGGTGAATTTGGTCGGCGACCGGGCCCGAATAGATGCCAACCGCTGCGCTGGTCTTGCGGTCCCAATAGGACTCATGCGGGCCACGACCATACCATGTCATTGTGTCGAACTCTTCGGGGATACTCATCTGCACACCGAAACGCGGCAGGTTAGGCAATTTGCCGCCCGGCTCAAAAGTGCTTTCGACAATTACGTCGCCGCTGCCATAAACGGTATAGACGTTGCGATGTTCAGAATCGCCCGCGGCTATGGTTGCTTCGGCAGTAATTCGTACTATTTGCGGATGGGGCTGTTCGGCGGTGACGGAATTGACTGTCCGGTCCCGCCCGGCTCGCTTCCAGATGGCCAATCTTACAGGCATGCTTTCGCCAACACCGTATGTGAACGTCGGGTCCCAATTGCACATAATATCGTTGTCGGTCGGAACCCGCCAGAAATTCGGAATCAGCGGCGAGGCGATTAATTCGCCGCCTTTGAATTTGAATGACTCAATCGCACCGCTTGCTTTACCGACGGTTACCGTAAAGTCTTTTCCCTTTACGACTACAGCCCCGGACGAGAGCTCAACTTGCACTTTTGGCATATCAGCAAGCTCGATTCTTTCTGCGCGCTCAACATCAAAAGGCAGCTTGAACTGGTCCCATGCCACGACATAGCCGGCCGGCGCCCAGAGAGTATCTTCGGCGAGTGTGAAGCTGACTTTAAGCCAGTACTCAGCACCCGGTTTTAACTGCGGCTTCTTGAAAGGAATACCGACTTGTTGTTTTTGTTCCGGAGGCAATGACAATCTCGGCAGTATTCCCTTCTGCAGGATTTCGTCGTCAACAGTCAATTCCCACCTGATGTCCACAAAATCAAGGTTGAGAAAATCATACTTGTTCTTGATTTGGATCTTGCCGTTAGCCAGGTCAACCGGGGTAGCCTTTATTTGTTGATAGACCTTTTTGACCTCGTATATTTCCGGTTCCGGCCCGCGGTCGGGCCCGACGATGCCGTTGCAGACCATGCTTCCATCGGAGGGTGTTCCTGGCGGGCCGTAGTCGCCACCGAATGCCCAGAACATCCTGCCGGCGGAGTCATATTTACGAAGGGCCTTGTCGGCCCAGTCCCAGATAAATGCGCCGATAAGACGGTCATGCTTTTCGTAAACATCCCAGTACTCCTGCAGGTTACCCATGGCGTTGCCCCTGGCATAGCAGTACTCACACTGGACAATGGGGCGGCGGTCGGCCCAATTGCGGACAAACTCTTCGAGTTCCCATATCGTGTAATACATCCGGCTTCGCATATCGACATAGGGCGGGTCAACGGGGTTGCCTTGAGCTCCTTCGTAGTGGATAAAGCGTGTGGGGTCGATGTCGTGTATCCAGCCGGCCATAGCGGCATGATTCGGCCCGCAGCCGGATTCGTTGCCGAGGGACCAGAAGATAACAGAAGGATGATTTTTATCTCTCTCGACCATGCGTATCGCCCGCTC
>Ga0114922_10004447_pt1 | contig 12995 bp, 14 predicted proteins | sample AartaG_FD_100975 | JGI IMG/M metagenome (GOLD analysis project Ga0114922, IMG submission 100975) | Deep subsurface microbial communities from Aarhus Bay to uncover new lineages of life (NeLLi) - Aarhus_00045 metaG | ecosystem: Environmental > Aquatic > Marine > Oceanic > Sediment | place... | reverse complement strand
GTTGCTAATGGTATCCCATACTGGATTCTGATGGATAGTACGCCCCCGGCGTAAGATAGCCGTGGTAGCAATAAAAAAATAAGTCAAAGTTGTGGGATAGGCGAAAGCCGACAAGACGGGAAACCCCTCTCCGTCTTCCCGCAACAAACCAGAGGGGATAAAAAAGAGGGGAGATATTATGAAACTATCGGTTATGGAGAGGATCACAGTTCAAGGTCTTTTGCCACAGGAAACCAATTTTACGAACCTTAAACTTTTGCGAATTGCACGGGAGGCTTTATCGTTCAATGACGAAGAACTCAAAGCTTTACAGTTCGAGGAAGGCTCGGAGTCTGGGACTATCCAATGGAAAGATGGGGCAGTACCCGAATGCGACGTTGAGCTTGGTGAAACCGCAACCTTGATGATCGTTGACGCCCTTAAAAAGCTCGACGACGAAAAGAAACTTACAAACAACCACTTCTCGTTGTATGAGAAGTTTGTTGAGTCAAATACAGGCTAAAAACATTAACTTGATATAGGAGGGTAACATCATGGCTAAAACACTTGCGGAGTTAGTAAACGCTATTTCAGACCCAGGTGACGCAAGGGCTATTCAGGACATTATCGAAAACATCGGTGATGTGTGTCCTGATGATGCAATCAGGCAGAATCAGCTTGACCGAGATTACACTTTCGAGGAATTTGAGTCACAGCCCGTGACTTCTAAAATCGCAGGTGGAGCGGCTGGCGGGACTACTGGCGACGAGAACGTGATGGCATTCGAGGACAACATGTTCGAGTATCACATTCTTGGCACTCAAACTATAACCGCCCCAGCTTTATGTTCAACTGGGTTAGACCTTGAAATGGATGCGTATGACAATGATGGGGTTGAGGTAACTCAAGGCATTACTGCCAGATCCAGGAGTGCGTTTGTCGTAGGGACGTCCCCACCTTTTTTCCTCAGCGTAAAGTTTTCAATTGAAGATGTTAGCGAGACTGACGACTGCGCTGTTGGGTTTCGCCTCGCAGAAGCTTACCAAGCGAACATCGACGATTACGATACCTGGTGCGCTTTTAACGTCCAAGAAGGCACTATCAATATCGAAACTGAATTGGACGGCGCGGCTGGAGCAACAACTGATACGACCGAGACATGGACTGGCGGGGCGACAAAGACTCTGACGGTACTCGTAAATGCAGTCGGTGTTGTAACGTTTCAGATTGATGGTGTGGCTCCTTCCACGACTGCGGCATTCACCATCACAGATGGAGACACAGTGATCCCTTTCTTTTATTTTTTGCACAAAAACACTTCTGCCAACTCAGTGATACTTCAGTCCTGGGAGTGTGGACTCCAGAGCGCAAGGCAATAGGAGGATAAATTAATGGCTGTTTTACTTAGTGATTTAGCAAACGTGCTCTCAGACCCGGGGGACGCAAGAGCTGTCCAAGATATTCTTGGAGAGTTTGGAGACACTTTCCCGGATGATAGTCTTAGACAGAATAGTTATGACAGGAACTATACCTTTGAGGAATTTGAGTCACAACCAATGACCTCGAAGATAGGTGGTGGCTATGCTGGTGGGACAACGGGTGATGAGAATGCGATGAAGTTTGAGAGCAATATCTTTGAGTATCACATTCTTGGTGCTGGGCAAACCATTACTGCCCCCTCGCTTTCTTCAACCGGGTTGAATGTTGGCATGGATCAGACGAACGATGAAGGCATTGAGATGAGCCAGGGCATTACTTCCCGCTCCCGAAGTGCGTTCACGGTTGCCACGGACTTGCCTTTCTTTTTCAAGCTTCGATTCACAGTTCCTGTTGTAGCTGGAACTGATGATTGTGCGATGGGGTTTAGAAAAGCAGAAGCCTACCAGGCAAACATTGACGACTATGACGAGATGGCGTGTCTAAATGTTATTTCTGGCAATATTACGATTGAGACAATTCTTAACGATGGCACTACGGCTACTCAAGATACAGGAAATGATTGGGCTGATGCCGAAACCCACAACCTTGAAGTGAGGGTGTCTAGCACTGGGGCTGTGTCGTACCTGATTGACGGGGTATCTCCGACTGTGCTACCCACGACTTTTTCCTTTGATGCTAGCGAAGTAGTTATACCATTCTTTTACTTTCTCCACGCGAATGCTTCACAAGCAGGGGCTATTACGATAGTAAGTTGGGAATGTGGACCTCAGAGCGCACAATCATAAGCCATGAGCGAAATAGACATACAGACCGAGAAAGAAGCTGCGGAACTCGAAGAAACAGTAAGGTATGCAGGTGCTCTCCTTCTGCTTATCAAGAAAAATATTGATACATACCAAGAGTGTCTTGTGGAAGACAAGCACTTTACGGGTATGTGGGGGGGCAAACCGTGGCTGTCTGCAACTGGGAACCTCCATGAGCGTATAAAGAAGTTCGCTGACAAGCACGACCTGAATGTTGATTGGCCTGAAAAAGGTCTTGCCCAATTTACCCGCAAAGTGCCGTGCATTATCGTTAGGCCGAGGTTGGTGGATGTGGTGAATTATGGATAAAGAACAGCCCAAAGAAATGAGTTTTGATGATATTCAGCAGGCAGTTTTAGTTGAGATTGCCAATGCTGAGGACAATAGAACATTCCAGAAAGAAAAGCGTACCGAGTATTGGGATAGATTCTATGGCCGCAACCTTGGGAATGAGAGAAAAGGCCGCTCACAGTTTATCACACGGGACGTGATGGATGTAATTGAGTGGATGATGCCGTATTTCATTAAGACTTTTGCCTCGGGTGATCCAAAGATAGAGATTGAGATAAAAGGCCAACCTCCGTTTGTGGGGAAAGCCTTGATGGATAAAATTCAGGTGGACTTGTCCAAAGGAACCCCTACGATTTTTACTCTGTTTTATCAATGGTTTAAGGATGCGTTAGTGTCCAGCACTTCACATACTAAGGTTGGCTGGGTATTAGACCAGAAGATTGTTAAGGGGACTTTTGATGATGTAACACCTGACAATCTTACTCAGTTAATGGACGACCCAGACGTAGAAATAGTAGAAACTGAGGAAATAGGTGGGCCGTTTACTCCCCCCACTTGGAAGGTAACAGCTAAGGTTAAGCAGACAATCAAAGACGGAATACATGCAGAAAACGTGCCCAACTGGGAGTTCGTGGTTTCATCTAAGGCTAGAGACGTTAATGACGAACACCCAAAAGGCCAAGAAACGGAAGTAACTCTTGACTATCTAAAGCGTGTTGATCGAGCTTGGCGGGATGAGAGTGACGAGCCGTACTTTCGCAACTTATCTGAGCTTGAATCAGGTGAGGGTAAAAGCGAACATTTAGATACCCTTACTGGCGAGAAAGACAGCTATATGGGGGATGACCAGGAAATTGAGGATTATTCTGGGGCTGACTTAGGGGCTAAAACTCCTGTAAAATTCAAGGAATGGTACACGCGGCTCGATGTGAATGATGATGGTTATCTTGAAGATATTGTGTGCTGGCTAGGGAACAACAATCTCCTTCGGTGGGAAATTAACAAAGAAGATTTGATCCCGTATTGTACTATTCGACCAATTATTGATTGTTATAAATACGATGGCACAGCTTTTGCTGAGTTACTGGTAGAAATCCAAAACTTAAAAACTCAACTATTTAGGCGGATTTTGGACAACTTTGATTTTCAGGTTTCTGGCAGATGGCGAGTAGACCCAGGCGGGTCGGTAGATTTACACGCACTATACAATCATACCCCAGGCGGGGCGATTTCCGCAAAACAGGGGGCGATAGAAGATATATCCCCCCCACCATTTAATCCGGGGAACTTTTCTGTTCTTGAGTATGTGGACAAGCTCAAAGAGAATCGTACTGGGCAAATACGCTACACGTCCGACATGAAGGAAAAAACTGCTACTGGGGTTGCTCAAGTGCATACCTCTACTATGCAGAGGCTTGAATTGATAGCCAGAATATTCGCAGAGGGTTTGAGGGACTTTTATCGCAAAATCGTGTTGCTGTATCAGCAGTATTCCACAGGACCATTCATGGCTAAAGTGCATGGGCAAGAGCGAGAAATTACCCCCGAGATGATTCAAGGCAAGGTTGTTTGTACTGTCAATATGGGGATCGAGGCCAGCTTAGGGATTGAGGAATCTCAGAAGATTGAGCGCATGATGGGGCTTTTGTTTAAAGTGAACCAGTTTGCTCCTGGGTTGTTGACTCCCGAGAAGATTCACAACCTGAGCAGGCGGTATATTACATCACTTGGGTTCAAGCAGGCAGATGACTTTATTGCTGACCTGAAAAGCTATGTTAAGAAGGTGGAGCATGCACAGCAAACCCAACAGCAGATGAAGCAGCAAATAATGGCTATGCAGAAGAAGATGGCCGAGATGGAGATGGCAATTAAGGAGAAGGAAGCTGAAACTAAGGCCGTGAAGGTTCAAACAAGCGCACAACTAAAAGCCGAAGAAATGGAACAAAAAGGTCTGCTTGAAAGAATAAGGCTTGAGCAGGATGCTCAAATAGCTCAAGAGGAAATAGCACAGGAAGAACGGGAATCTATGCGAGACTACAGGGTTGACATGATGAAGGTGCTTAACGATTCCAGAAGCGACAAACAGACCAAGGGGGCTTAAATGAATTATGAAGAAGCCCGACAAGAAGAATTATCAAAGCGCCTTACGCGAGGTCGGGAAGCACGGCAGATATTAGAGAATCCTTTAATTGAAGGGTTTTTTAAGGAACGGTACACTCGTTGTTTTAAGGATTTTTGCGAGTTGCCAGAAGATTCACCTATCGAGAAGTATCAAGCTGCACAGCAGGCGTATCTTGCTTTACAGCACCTTCACGATGAACTCCAGGGTTATATCACAAGAGCAGAAACAGACATTGAAGTAGGAGAAAGGGATGAATAGCGATACCAAGGAAATAATTAACATCCTTCTTCGAGGCTTCAAGATGATCGTTGCTTTACTGGAAAAGCTAAGGCGGGGGGAACCAACGTAAAATAGAAATACGAATATATAGCTGAATATTCCTCTAACATAGACGCATATTCAGAAAGCGAGTTACACCCTAAGAGGGTCTCATTCGAGAAATTAAATGAGGCCCTTTTTGTTTTACATAACTAACACACAGCGACACAGGCTGCCAGTAGCGACACAGGCTACAAGGAGGGAACATGGCTGAAGAAGCGACAAAAGAAGAAGAAAAAGTAGAAGAAGAGGTCCAGAACGAAGAAGAGGACGGCTTAACATCTCAACAGGAACCAGACGGAGATTCAGAAGAAGAGGCAGCTGAGGCAGCTGAAGAAGAACCGTCTAAAGAAGAAACGCCAGCGTTTAAGCTGGATTCTCAAAAGGAACCACCTTCCGCGCCAGATGAGGACGATGGAGAAATATTCGAGATTACTCATCTGGGGCAGGTGCACCGTTTAACAAAAGAAAAAACCGTTGAACTGGCACAGAAGGGGTTTGACTATGACCATAAGGTTGGCCCCCACGGGAAGATTGCCCGAATGATCGAGGCAGACCCCGAGATGGCGCAAGTCCTTCACGATGCTTGGCACAAGAAATACCAAGCAGCGCAACCTGGGGGCACAGAGAAACAAGGTGCTCCAACCCTTGAAGTAAAACCGTTGAATGACTACGAGAATGAGGGGGAGTGGCTAAAAGCCAATCTTGAAAGCGCAATCGGAGTGCTCGCTGCCCAACAGAAACAGGCGCAACCGGTACAGCCCGTGCAACAGCAAGGGCCAAACTTGGTGAACATGCTTATGATGCGAGATCCAGAAAATTTCAACATGGTTATGAGTAAGCTCCCCGAATATGTGAGTCAGTTAAACGTGCAGACCTATCGGAAGATTGATTCTGACCTTCCCTCGTTCTGCAAGTTTTACGATTACGTCAAGGGAGACTTACTTGCCAAGGCTGGGAAGCAACAGCAAACAACGGTACAGAAGCGAAAGAAGCCGTCCTTTAAGATGAGTTCTGGTGGTGGGAGTGCACCGAAACAAGAAGGTGCAGATTATGCTTGGAATTTACCTAAAGATAAATTTGAAGAAGCGTTAGCCAAAGCAAAGAGTGGCTAACTTAAATAGGAGGCACTAATGGCACTTATAACAGGAACGGGCGATATTGATGTCACCCTACAGGGGCATTATGATCGCAACCTATTAGAGCGAGCGTTGCCAGCACTAATCCACGGTCGTTTTGGGCAAACAAGGCCGCTTCCGAAAAACAAGGGGACTCGGATTAATTTTCGTAGATATGAGTCTCTTGCGGCCAACACAACTCCCTTGACCGAGGGTGTGACTCCTACTGGCAAGAAACTTACCAGTACGGATATATATGCAACGATCAGGTTTTATGGGGATTATATCACTATCTCCGACATACTTACACTTACCGGGCTTGACTCTACCTTAGTAGAAGGCGGGGAAGTTCTCGGTGAACAGATGGGTCTTACTGCTGATACCCTGGATCGAGATGTAATGGTAGCTGGCACCAGCGTTCGTTATGCAAATGGCGTAGCTGCAAGAACAAGCATTGCCACAGCTATTTCAACTGATGATACAAAATCAGCGGTTCGTACACTTGAGGGCAATGATGCCAAGAAAATCAGGGCCATGACTGTAGCTGGTGAAAAGATTGGTACAAGACCTGTCGCGCCAAAGTTTTACTGCATTGCTCATACTGATTGCAGGCAAGACATTGAAGCCCTGGCTGGCCTTACGAAGGTTGAAGAGTATGCAAGCCAAAAAAACGTGCAGGAAGAAGAAATTGGTACGTGGGGCAACATTGGTTTCTTGCTGACCTCAAACGCGAAGGTTTGGCTAGCTGGCGGGATAGCAGTAGGCTCTACTGGCCTGGTCGCTGCTGACAGCACGACTACTGACGTGTATTCGTATTTAGTGCTTGGCAATAATGCTTATGCAACCGTACCGCTCCAGAAAGGCAATACCAAAAACATCATTAAAGGGATAGGTAGTGCAGGAACGGGAGACGCCTTGAACCAGAGGGCGACCTCTGGCTGGAAGATGGCTCGGGTGGCTAAAATTCTAAACGACGACTTCATGTGCCGTATTGAAGCCGGTGTAACGGATCTATAAGGGAGGTGAACGCATAATGCAAGATGTAATTATTCTTTACGGACAGGGTACTGGTGCAAGCACTTTTTTCTATACTGGGTTTGCTCCTGGCTTTGTAAGGATTGATGGTTGGGGCGAAGAAGACTCAAACTATTGGTGTCCTCTTATCCCAGGCGAAGACTCGATTGAAATTATCGACTCTACTGGCGTCCGATCCTTGGATACTTCTGATGGTGTTCGCCTCGTCAAGTTTGACGATGCACCTGGGACTGTTCCTGGGTCTGGTGGAACGCCCTCGGATGTGGAGAATGGCCGTTGGTGGGAAGCAAATGGGATAGAGATTACTGCTTCCTGTGCTGCTATAGCAGACGGTAATCCATATACTGTGCTCGTTTTCCGCATGTCGGTTCCGATTGTTAGAGCCGTCCATGACGGCACGACTAACAGCCACACCTACTTCGAGGATAGCTCCATTGATTTCTTCGAGGCGGGCGTTTCCAGCAATGGCAAGTTTATCATTATCAATGAGTCAAATGACAACTATGCCTATGTTGGCACAATCACCAAACCCTCCGGCAAGACACGTCATTGCCGGATTTACACCTTTGAGGACGAAACTCTGGCTACTGCAACAGCAGCGGCAGATTTTGTTACCTCGGACGTTTGCTACATTATACCACGGCAGTGGGTGCAAAGCCCGTTGAGTGGTATCGGCTTGATGACTTAATAACCAAACTCACTTCTATATCCAGGGGCCGACAAATATGGTCCCTGGATATAATCAAGCAGCGACAATAGCTGCAAGGAGGACACATGAGCGAGCAAGAAACACCATATTTGGAAAGTGACGTTTTAACAAATGACAATAAGCCCTTTTTGCAAAAGGGGGCTTGTGTAATCGCTATTTCTCGAAAAAAGTTAAACGCAACCCATGAACCAATAGCGGTTCCTGGCGGGTTTGTTGGTAGAAAAGTCGAAAAGAAGCCCAAAGTCCCTAAAAAAGCTCTTGAGTGTAATATCAAGTGCCGGGTTACTCGGACTAATATCGACCCCGATAATACGGATATGCCTATTTCCGTTACTGTCAACGACCGCAGGAATAAACGTGAGTTTTTGCCCGGTCAGGAAGTAATGCTTTCAAGGGCTCATATCAACGTACTAAGGGATTCCGTAGAAGAAACCAGGCTCTTTATCCCCACAGATAGTGGAATTTACACGTCAGCAGACCCGCTCGGTTTTGCAAGGCGACAATACCCAGGGATGATAGCAATGGAAGATCCGCGAACGGGGCAGATTATGATGGTTAACAGAGTCCCAAATTATATTGTTGAGGAACTACCAAATGGGGACACTTAAAACACACGCTGATTTAGCAGCCATCAAAATTCGGGATTTAGCCGATAATGCGCCTGCTAACATCTTGTTCTCGGAAGCTAACAGGATGGCGTTTGTCAATGATATCCTTGAAAGAATCTACTATAAGCTTGTCTTCGCAGAGTCCGAGCTTGTGTATGCTGAGGGAACGATTACAACTGTGGATACTGTGCCAGAATATACCCCATCCTTTACCCATAATGGCTTTTTGCGTGATGGTGTTTGGCTGGATGGTGAAGATTGGTACTTAGCCCAAGTGTCTGAAGCGGCCAAGGTGGGGTATGACTCTAATGCTATCTCATCAACATCAGAGGTTGTAAATGGTGACTTTGAGGATTGGACTAGCGGGGATGCTGATAATTGGACAGATTCGACAAGCGCTGTCAGCGACGAGGAAACCAGTTCTTCCTATGGTGGTTGTGGAAGTAGCATGAAGTTGACGGCTACCGGTGCGGCCTCACAATATATTCAAAGCGATGCCATAACAGTTACAGCCGACCAAAAATATTGGCTCAGGTTCCGGTACAAGAATACGGCTGACGATGTAGCACAGTACGCGGTTTATGATGTGTCGAACAGTGCTGACATAGTATCTGCGACTGATTTGGATAGTACTACGAGTTGGAGCGCAGAGCAAAACATCGGCTTTGTGACCCCTACTGGTTGCACATCTATATATATTAGGCTATATGCCAAGACTGATGGGGATATTGTCTGGTTTGATAATGTGTGGTTGGCAACTGGTTCTACGTTTAGCGAACCCGAAGCATACTACATAGCTGAGAATGGTGACGTAGGGTTCTTGTGGGTCCCGGATGACGCCTATACTGTGCATGTCCAGTATTGGGAACCTATCACACAAATGTCAACTTATGCCACCGACACTTTGCCGTGGGGGGGGATTTTTAATCAGTATATTCAGCGTATGCTGATCTTTGAAATGAAGGAAATCCTTGAGATGGATAACTCACGGGATGCACTTATGGCAGAGATAGAGTTAGGCGAAGCCATGAATATGGTTTACGCCCGGGGCGTAAGAAAGCGCAGGCAGGTTAGTGATATGTTTTCCGTGGGGGGCATATAAGCTCATGCCGTTAAATATGACCCATATAGCCAAGACGCGAAAGCGTAGTATAGCGTACAAGGCTCTTTCGCTTGGTCCTTGGTCGCACGGTTTAAACACGGCAAAGCCTGCGTTTGAGATTGAACCGTCGGAATTGTCGTACAACTTGAACATGGTGGGGCTGAGAAACGGAAGATGGAAAACCAGGCCAGGCATTTCTCAATACACTACTGCGGCGACAACCAGCAACTCGGCCCCGAAGCATTTTGAGTTATGCCCGATTAGTTCAAATAACTACCAGTTGTTAGTAGATGACAACGACGTGCTTTACTATCTTACCACGGCGCTTGTCCCGGTTGAGATAAAAGATGCAACAGAGGGGGACACCACTATCCTGCCGTTTGCGGGTACGGCTATGGTTTTTGACACCAGCTATATCAAGTTTTGCGATTTAACAAATATTACTGGTGCTACAAAGGCTAATCCGTGCGTCATAACATACGATGGCAGGAGCCTACGAAACGGCCAATCCATCACTATAAACGGGGTAGTCGGCATGACACAGTTGAACGGCAACAGCTATACGGTTGCGGGATTAGACACCGACGCTAAAACCTTTCAACTTTCAGGGATAAATAGTTCTGCGTACACGACTTATGTTTCTGGCGGGGTCGCTTCCATGCTGGCCATAGCCTACGACAAAGGTTCTGGCACTACAGGATTTCAATTTGATAATAGCTCAGGGGATGACGACACATCCTTGGCTTTAGGGAATGGCACGAATACCCGTATTGCATGGAAATTTACATCACAAACCTGGGATACGGGGTACTCTATCCCCCCTCTTGGGGTATCGGCAAAGCTACAACTGGAAGGTAACGGCTACACAGGGACAGACAATGTAGACATAACTATGGTGGTGCGGGCGGTATCAGACGACTCTGTTTTAGCCACAAAGACTTTAGTAGAAGCCCCGATTGCGACAAACGTGTCTGATACTGCGGCAGCGTACACCGCCGCTTTTACTTCTGACGATACCACCACCGAAATGGCAACGGCGACAGATTATTACCTCTCCCTTGAATACAACAATGGTGATGCCACAAATTATATCCATGTGCGGTGTACTACGGTGGCAAGTGGTGGGCACGGGTATCATTATGCAGGGTCGTGGTCTGCTGATGCTACAGCAGACCCGATTATATCACTTAGCCCTGGCCGACCCCCAAAGGGGAGCTGGGGCGTAGTTAGTGATAACCATTTAATAGTGTACAACCCGGATAACCCGGGCAAACCTGTATTCTCAGGTCCAGGCGATTTTCTTGATTGGTCTACCTCGACGCTGGCAGGATACGTAGGGGCGGTAGATGACGATGCTAACAACTTCCCCGTTGGCGCAATGGCAGACCATTATGGCGACCTATTCATATTCGGGACAAAAGCGCAACCTTACCTTGCTAAACTTGAAGGCACAAGCCCGACAGATTGGGTGTTACCAAGGCTATACCAGAAAGTCTCTAGTACGCACAAGACGTGTATTAGTGTAGTCAACGACATTTGGTACGCTGACCGCCCTGGGGTGGACGGGCTTTCCGGTGTGCAAGAATACGGTGATTTACGGACTTTTTTTGCTAGCGACCCGGTTTATGACCGGATTGAGGACAATTTTGATGAGGATACGGCAATCGCAGGATATTACCCTATTGAGGGGCAGTACTTCCTCTATATGCCGACATACCACAGGGTTTTGGTAGCACATACCAAAATACCATCAAATATTCAAGCATCGGATGAAGGAGAGGGCGGGTATGTGCGCTACCCGTGGTCAGAATACGAGTTTTACAAAGACATTCTTACGTCCAGTACATACAAGTGGACAGCAAGTGACAGTGGCACAAATGAGTATTATGTGCAGACGGCGGCAGGGGGCGACCCGAGCATTGCCACGCAACCAGACTTTTTGCTGAAGGATGGTAACGTAATTACTGAGGGCACAGTAGGGTCTTTGAGTGACCATGAGTGGGACTATGGAGACAACGATTCTTTGGGCTATGACACGGTTTATTTCAGGGATGAATCTGGCGACCCCGATGCAACCAGTATCACTATCCATTCGGTTTTAGCCCCCACAATGTTTGCAAACTTCAACAACCTGTTTTTTATAGGCAGTAGTGACGGGTATATCTACCAGATTGATTCCTCTGAGTACAAAGACCAAGGCTCTCACGCAATTAGATTTGCTATGCGATCTGGGTATATCTCTTTCCCGTTTACGCATGTGCATATAGTGCAGCAGCAAGTAACCGCTGCTTCACTGTCTGGGGGGCAATTAGATTTAAAGGTTTGGACAGACGATCAGCAATTAGATTCAACTTATACTTTAAGCATTGACGATACGATGACCGTAGATCAGGCCACAATGTATGGGGACGATGCTCTGTTTTCAGTAGACCCTGCCCTTGCGCCTCGGTTTCAGTTTGTAGGCATTACCGCACGAAGCTTACAGGCGGGAGTGGAAAACATTATTTCAGCAGGCTACCCAATATATGTAGACGGGATTCTTTTCAAATATAAGACATTGAGCGGGTAGGGGAAAATGACAGATATAGTAGGGACAGACACAGTTAAAGATGCGCTACTTACAAAGGCCAATGCAGCGATTGGGTCGGTAGATGATGCTGAATCAGGCTTTACTGATTTAGACACCCGGTTAGACGCAATAGACGCCCTTTTAGCTGCTGTCAGCGACGATGGTTTTTATTCTGCTTGCACGTCCTCTACAAGGCCAGCCTTTGCTTCTATCAACCACGGGCATCTTATTGGTGAGACCGACACAGGGAACTTTTACCTTGCGGATAAAACTGGGACAATAGGAACTGCGGCTCGGTGGGTAGTAATAAATAACGCGAATAGTTACTTGTCTGCTGGGCTACCGACAACGGGCACAACTTATACAGTTATGAAAGGAACGAGGGCGAAAGAGGTAACTTCTGGTACAGTCATAGCTCCAACTACGTGGGTAACGGTAGAGTATAACGGCTCGACCTGGGAAGATGTTGACGATTTAGAAAATGCTCTGCTTTTTGGAGGCATGTAATGGCTAAAACATATAAGAGACTTGGCGCAACCGTGGTTACGGCAAACACGAATACTGCACTTTACACAGTGGCAGCAAGTACTTCAGCAATCGTGAGCGAACTAACGGTTTGCAATATCGGTTCTTCTCAAAGAACTTTTAGGATTGCTCACGTGGATGGTGCAATAGGCTCCGTGGCTAACGCTGATTACAAGTTTTATGACGCTGTAATAGACGCGAATACCTCATTGATGTTGAACCCTGGGTATACGATGGCGGCTACCCACACATTGCTTGTGAGGGCCAATCATGCCGAGGTTGTGTTTAGTTGTAGCGGCGTAGAAATAACATAGAGGAACTATTATGGGACTTGTAAAATTTCCTTCAAGTGCAGCAAAATCTGAAGCATTTACTT
>Ga0114922_10004446_pt1 | contig 12996 bp, 10 predicted proteins | sample AartaG_FD_100975 | JGI IMG/M metagenome (GOLD analysis project Ga0114922, IMG submission 100975) | Deep subsurface microbial communities from Aarhus Bay to uncover new lineages of life (NeLLi) - Aarhus_00045 metaG | ecosystem: Environmental > Aquatic > Marine > Oceanic > Sediment | place... | reverse complement strand
GACCCGGCGGCGGTGAACGCGACCGCCTGGACCGAGTGGAAGATCCCGTTGAGCGATTTTGCAGGTGTGAATATGAGCAGGGTCAAGAAGATGGTCATCGGCGTGGGCGACCCGGCCAATCCGGTCCCGGACGGCAACGGTCTGCTCTATATCGACGACATCTGGCTGACCAAGCCGTGAGGATTTGCGATGGTGAATCCCACGACGTATGAAGTACCACGACTATGAGCACGAGAAGAGCCTTCACGTTGATTGAGCTGCTGGTGGTGATTGCCATCATTGCCTTGTTGATGTCGATCCTGATGCCGGCCATGTCGCGCGTTCGCAAGCAGGCGCGGGGCGTGGTCTGCAAGTCGAATCTCAAGCAATGGGGCACCGTCTGGCTCATGTACACCGACGACAACGGGGGCTACTTCCCCGGACGCTCAGGGGGAACGAACGAGACTCGCTGGATCAACGTGCTGTTCGACTACTACTACAAGAACGACAAGTTCCGCGTCTGTCCGGTGGCGACCAAGATCGCTTACCCGCAGTATCCACCGGGAGGGAGCGGCACGCTTGAGATTGGCGGAGACGCACAGACCTCCTGGGGTCGAATCGCGGAGAGCGGCGGCCGGCCGGCAGGGACATGGGGCAGCTACGGTGTGAACGGGTGGATCTATCGAAACGCCGACCCGAGCGGCTCACTCTATGGAAAGCCGGCAGAGTTCTTCTGGAAGACACCAGACGTCAAGTCCGCGTCGGAGATTCCGATGTTCCTGGACTGCTGGTTCTGGTGCGGCTGGCCGGAACATACCAATACGCCGCCGGCGTTCGACGCCCGTGAGGCACGGATCCCGGGCGATGAAAACGCCATGAACCGGTTCTGCATCAATCGCCACCACCAGTCAATCAACGCCGTGTACGTGGATTACCACGTCGATAAGATCTGGCTCAAGGCCCTGTGGCGGCAAAGATGGAGCAAACGCTTCGACATGTACGCGCCCAAGCCGGACTGGGCGAGCGAAGCACCCTGGATGGCCCACTTCAAGGGCGATTGACGAAAGGCAGTGCGGCCACTTCTCACGACGTGTGGCGACCTCACCGAAAGCTGCCCGTGGCGTGGCGGATCGGCTCCCACGTCGGCATTTCGGGGATTGGAACGGCGCCCCAGGTCGTGTTCAAATGCCCGAGCATCCGTGGGTTCTTCAGGGTCAGGGAATATTCCACGAAAGCTTTGACCCCTTCCGGTTTGCGCCAACTGGCCGGCCAGACCCGAAAGCCCTTCTCCAGAAACATCGGGACGGATTCGTACGCATCGCGGGGCTCGTAGTGCCAGTCGCAGATGATAATGTCCTTGGCGATCCGGTCAATGGCGGCGGCCGTCCCATTGGCGCTCGCCTCCCACCGGCCATATTTGATCTCGTTCGCATCGATCAGGCGATCGCCCCACATGAGCATCTCGACTTTCTTGTCCTCCACCAGGTGCCTGTGATAATCGTTGACGGCCTTGGCGAATAGCTCGGCCTTGTCCCTGCCTTTGCAGCGGGGGCACGCCTCTTCGCCGACAAGGAAGACCTCATCCATCCCGACGTGAAGGGCGTCCGCCTCGAAGGCCGCGATCAGCTCATCCATGAGACTGAACACGATCGCATTGACCTCCGGATGCAGGGGACACCAGCTTCGGCAGTAGATCCCTTTGTTGTTCGGGTACTGTTCGGGCGACTCATCGAACTGGGGATACTTGGTCAGCAGAGGGAAGGTGTGCCGGCTCCAGGATTGATGGCCCAGGCATTGGAACTGGGGGATCAGGCGAACGTGGTGCTTTCTGCACTCGGCAACGAGCTTGGCGATCTGCTCCTTGTTGGCGGCATTAGACGCTCGCAGCTCGGGGTGAGACTGGTATTCATACCCGTAGTTGACTTCGGCGACGATGGCGTTGATCCCGACGTCCGCCAGGCGCCCGACAACCTCCGTCAATTCGGCGATCTTGTCGCCGCTTGCGGTCAGGACGTGCACACCGAGCCAGGGCCGGGATTCCTTGGCCGGACAGACTTGTGACACAATCGAGGTCAGAATGACGACAGCAAGCGCCATGCGGAAAAGAGACTTCTTCATCGTGCAATCTCCCAAACGATACAATCGATCACATTCGGACTCCGGCTTTGCAGAAATGATATGCCAGACGGGTCGGTTTGAGTCATTTGCTGTCCTTCTCGGGCGTACGCTTCCGCTCGTCCGACCTTGGGCGGGCACGCACGCCGGGCCAGTCGCCCTTGGCTTCATGCTCCAGCTCGACGTATTTTCTCGCCAAGTCGATCACGGCATTGTCACTTTCGTCTACATACAACTCAAGCCAACAGCCGTCAACGCCTTCTTTGGCGACCCGGATCCCGGCGGCCAGACGGCCGCGGTGATCGCCGCCGACGTCGTCGCCCGCAATCAGCGCCGCCATGAGCCGGTCGGCCAAGCTGCCCCGGGTCTGCTCATACGCGCGGGCCATGGCGAAGATGACCTCCGAACCGACCAACGTGTTACCCTGGCAGGCGTAGAACCTGCCCGCGGCCGAGCCCCACCACACGCCGGAAGGGTCGGCATTGGCGGGATTCCGATTGGCCGCCCGGCCCGACATGTCGATAACCGCCAACTGACGCTTGTCCCGCCGGGGATCATCGCGCAGCAGCTCCGACAGCACCTCTTCGGGCAGCCGGCCCTGGGCCAGAAGATCCAAGGCACGCTCTCCCCATTGGGGATTGTGCCAGTGCTGTGTGCAGAACGCCCCCACTCCGGGGCGAACATAGGGAACCACTTTGCCAACGGCGGGGTACTTGCTGGCCACGGCGGCGCCGCAGACGCCGGCGTTCGGATCCACGGCGACAATGGAGAATGTGCCGGATACCTGTGCCTGCGAGCTGCCATACACATGGGCCCGTCGCGTCCCATCCGACGGCGCCACATCGGGCCAGATCACCGTAGTGTGGCAGCCGATCAATACGGGCAAGAGGAACGATACGCTGAGTATTCGGCGGAGCATATGTCTGACTCCAGGTGGTCCGATCGGGTTTCCACAGAGACTACTCAAGCAGGCCTCTGATTCGCAAGTGCCTGTGACTGACTACATCGACCGTAAGGGCCAGTCCGGCCCGGCGAAGCTGATCTTCGACTTCCGCCGGGGTAAAAGCCGCCACAAGCGAATTGTAGAAATCGCGCTTCACGATCTCCGGCTCGCTGCCCGAAACGAATTCGACGATGCTTCTCGCGTCTTCTTCCGTTTTGGGTCGGAACAAGTCCATGACGTAGACGGCCGTCTCACGCCGTCCCAGGCGTCTCACCTCCTCCCAGAAAACCATCGGTTCGGATAAGTGATGAAGCAGGTCCTTCGAGAGGATCACGTCGAAGTCCGTATCCGGAAGGCGAAGCCCCGGAATGCGTCCATCGAGGACCTGTATCTGTCGGTCGAGACCAGCCGCACGTATGGCTTTTCCGGCGAGCCGCACCATGGCCCCCGAGGCATCGACGCCGGTGATCCAAATCGAGGGTCTCGCCCGGGCCAGCCGGATGGGCACATCCGCCGGTCCGCATCCTATATCCAGAACATTCTTCAGCCTTGAGGAATACTCCTCGATCAGACCGTCCACAAACGTCTGATTCGATAATGAGAAGTCCGCAAGCGCATAGGCGATCGCCTGCTCCTCGTCATCCATAACCTCGGGTTCCAGGGTTCGTTCCATGCAACGGAATCCTAAGAGCCTCTAACGAAATGAATGCCGCATCGAAGCCGCACCTATGTCATTCCCGCGCAGGCGGGAATCCACCTGCGCCGCGGCTTTTCTGGACCCCCGCCTGCGCGGGGGTGACAGATCGGTCTGCACGCCGTTCATTGTGTTAGAGGCTCTAAACTGATCGCATCTGCTCATAAGACGCCGCGACGATCCGGCGGAGAGACTCGAGCTTTGCCTCAGACTCGGCAAGAGGGTGCTCAAGGGCCTGCCGCCACAACCTGTTCATATTTGGCTTGCCGTCTTTCTGTTCGTTGACCCATTCGGCATGGAATGTGCCGGAGGATATCTCCTCGACGACCTCGTCGATATGGGCCAGCAGTTCCGGCGGCACCATCCGATCCAGTCGGGACAACTGGCCGTACTGGCTGGTCTGCGAGTGCAGCTTCAACTGCCCGAAAAAGCCGTGCGTGATCATCGCCTTGGCGATCTCGACGAATTCACCCGACAAGTGCAGCTCCGTCGTGACAATCTCCGGATCGCAGCCGTTGGCCGTAAGCTTCTCGAAATAGAGCAGGCACAGTTTGACAATGCCGGGCCAGAGCATCTGCTCGGCAAACAGATCGATCAACACCTCCTCTCTGAACGAGGACTCGAACGCACCGAACCGGGTCGCCCCAATCGCCTTCGCCAGGGCCAGAGCAATCGGCATCGATTGGCCACTGGTATCGTTCTCGCAGGCCACAAGGCAGGGGAATCCGAGGTGACTTTTATACAGATTCCGTACGGCTTCGCCAATCATGCGAGGCGCCACCATGATCGCCCCGACACCCTCAGGAGGCTTGATGGCCCCGTAGTAGATATTGTAGCCGCTGGCAAAGCACAGGATGTCACCGGCCCGGAGGCAGGGTCTGATCTGCTCCTCGTACACCAGCGGCTGAATCTCATCGGGGACAAGAAACAGGATAACATCCGCCTCATCAGCGACCTGGCGAATGGAACGAACCGCGAAGCCGTCCTCGATTGCCCGTTCCTTGTATTCATCGTCCCGGTTGCCGACCCTCGGCGCAAAACCACTGTCCCGGATATTCAGGGCCTGCGCGCGCCCCTGATTCCCGTACCCAACGATGCCGATCCTCCGCCCGTTCAACACGCTCATATCAACATCGTCGTCGCGATAGATCTTAGCCACAAGATCATCCCCTCAAAATCCAAGGATTGTCCCCGAGTGTTCCCGGCCGACTCCGGAATCTCGAACGTCCTAACGGCTGTATGGATCGTAGCAGTCACCCGCCGAACCGTCAACGTCCCGCTTGAACCCTTCGATGAGGATTTTGCCGGGAAAGCTGGAAGACCGTGAAGAACTCGGCGTCTTGAGCGTCTGCGTCACACAAAAGCAGCGATCTCATCGAGCGCTTTCTTTCGTAAATCCGGCACCATGGCACCGTCGGCGGGATAGCCGACGACCAATACCAGGAACGGTCGTTCGTTCTCCGGCCGTCTCAGGATGTGATTGAGAAAGCCCGGCCGGCTGGGCGTGTACGGCAGCGCCACAAGTCCCGCGTTGTGAACGGCGGCAATCAATAGGCCCGTGGCTATCCCGACCGACTCTCGCACGAAGTAGTGCTTCACCTGCCGGCCGCTCGACACGACACCGTGACTCTGGGCGAACACCACGATGAGATACGCAGCCTCCTCCAAAAACGGCTTCTGGCAATCCGTCCCAAGATCGGACAGAGCATCCAGCCATTCCTCCCCGGCTCGTCCGTGATAGAATTCATGCTCTTCCTTTTCCGCGGCTTTGCGAATCTGCTGCTTCGTTTCCCGGTCGCTGACCGCCACAAAATACCACGGCTGCATATTGGCTCCGCTCGGCGCCGAACCAGCAGCAAGCAGGCACTCTTCGATAATCTCCCGCGCCACCGGACGATCCGAGAAGGAGCGAACGCTCCGCCGTCGCTGCATATCGGCACGGAAAGAGGCCGCACGCCGCCTCATCTCCTCTGGAGGATATTCGCGGTAAGAAGCAAGTGGGATGAATCTGCCAGTAGTCATACTGCCTCCAGGATGTCCAGCCCTTGCGACATAAGCATATGGATCTGTTTCCGTTTTAGCCCACCGGCCCACGAGATACAAGCAGATTACTTTCCTCCCGGATTTCCCAAGTAGTTGGTGACATTCAAACGGGCTGTTGATAGCATAGAGTCTATGGAGGCCGTTCACGCCAGTCTGACTGTTCTGATGTGGAGAACCCCATGGGTGAAGCACGCAAGGACGCTCTGAGACTCGATTTTGACCGCAGACTGAAGCTCGAATTTCATGGAACCAAGGTGACCAGTAACGGAGGGTTGCTTGCGTATCGTGAGCTTGATAACGTTCTCGGTCTGACCTCAGCGATTGACGAAGAGCTTCGTGACATCGGAACGGGCAAGAACACCCAACACGGCCTTGCTGCTTTGCTCAGGCAATCGATCTACAGCAGGCTTGCGGGCTATGACGACACGAATGACGCCGAACGGCTGGCTCTTGACCCCGCCATGCGACATGTTGCCGGTGGCCGAGCCGTGGAACGGTCGGCAGCTTCCACCAGCGTCATGAGCAGATTTGAGACAGAGATACTGACTCAGCCGAAGAATCTTGAGTGCCTGATGAGTCTGCCAGGCCAGTGGGTGGATAGAGTCCATGAAGGCAAAGGGCTGAAGGAGATTGTCCTCGATATGGACAGTTCCGTCAGCGAGACCTACGGCAATCAGGAGGGCTCTGCCTACAACGGCTACTTCGAGTGCACGTGCTATCATCCACTTTTCTGCTTCAATCAGTACGGCGATCTGGAGCGCGCTCTGCTCCGCAATGGCAACGTTCATAGCGCGGATGACTGGCAGCGGGTTCTGGAGCCGATCATTGCCCGCTATCGAGGCTACCGTATCCTTCGCTTCTTCCGTGGCGATGCGGCCTTTGCCGATCCTCATGTATATCGTTATCTTGAAGCCGAGGGGTACTTCTATGCGATCCGGCTGAAGGCCAACGCTGTTCTGTATGAGAAGATCGAGCATCTGCTGACCCGCCCCGTGGGGCGTCCACCAAAGAAGCCGATTGTTCTGTACCACAGCTTTCGGTATCAGGCCGCCACTTGGTGGATTCCTCGAAGAGTCGTTGCCAAGATCGAGTGGCATGCAGGTGAACTGTTTGCAGGAGTCGGCTTCATCGTGACGAATCTCCGATGGAAATCCAGCAACGTGGTTAGGTTCTACAACAAGCGTGGCAAGGCTGAGCAGTGGATCAAAGAGGGCAAATATGCCTTGAAGTGGACACGGTTGTCGTGTCATGATTTTGTGGACAATCAGGTGCGTCTTCAGCTATTCGCGTTGGCGTATAACCTCGGCAATTTCCTGCGGCGTCTGGCCTTGCCTAAATCGGTGAAGACGTGGTCCCTGAGAACGCTGCGTGAGAAGCTCATCAAGATCGGAACCAAGGTAGCCATACATTCACGATACGTGGTATTCCAGATGGCCGAAGTAGCTGTGCCGAAGGCACTTTTTGCTGAGATCCTTGACCGGATTGGGCGGTTGAGAGCCAGCCCAGAACTTGCGGGGTCAGCATGACCGCCAGCGGACCGAAAACCTGCACCACCGATGAGAAATCGCTGGTCGCGGTGCGTCGAAAAAAGTGCCAAACAGCTGGCTTTTCAGTGGATCGCCGTGTCTTGGGGTCTTTCTGGCAAGTGTGTTGACCGTGTGGATGGCCAGAAGCGTTGAAATCGCCGTCCCAATCATGGTATTATTGACAGTGTGGCGTGCAGGAGCACCGACTATGAGGTTAAATGGCAAATCCCGGCTAATTGACCCGGGGATTGTGCGCAGAGCCAAGAGCATATCAACGAGGAATGGGAAGGTGCTTTTCGCAAGGGAATCACAAATATGCAAGTACTAACTCGTAAGGTGGCCGGTCAGAGATCGATTGCAGGTTGGATGGTACACAGGACTTGTGCAACTGTCTGTTTGCTGTTGCTTTCGACGGTGTGTCCGGTTGCCTCCTATGGAGCTGTGGGATCCGATCTCTATGCATATTACACAAGACTGGATTACACAATCCCGCTTTCAGAGATTCACGTGAAGGTGCCTTTTTCCAACACAGAACATATCCTGGCCTACAGGAAGGCTCGTGAACTCCCCGATATACCCTCTGGGGCACCGCGCCCAAAGAACCCGGGTTTGAAAGTAGGCGCTGCGTGCCCCGATTTTGGCGGGATGTTTGAGGGCAACATCGATGATGTATGCATCTATGACAGGAAGCTTAGCAGAAATGAAATAGCGCTTCTGGCGGCGGGCAAGGTTGTGGACACGACTCCGGTTTCGAACTACCGATTCAACCGGAGCGTAGAGGATTCCGCCAGCGGGAGACCTGCCCTACGGCATGGAAGCGCGGGATTCTCGTCCGATCGCAAGGAAGGCTCGCATTCTCTGCAACTCGATGGTCGTGCGATGTGGGTGCAGTTGCCTGTCACGGCATATCCGCAGAGCGGATTCTCCTGGAGCGCCTGGATCAAGACGAGCGGCAAGGGAACGGTCATCTCCCACTGCAACAGGTCAGGGCCGTGGCATGCCCAAGGCAGGTGTCTTTTCGTCAGGAACGGGAACTTGGCGTTCGATATCGGCTGGGTCGGTTGTGTGGAACATCCTGTACGTATCTCAGATGGCAAATGGCATCATGTGGTAGTCGCTGGAGGAAAGGGACTGAGGGAGATTGATCTTTATGTTGACGGAAAGCCCTCAACGGGCGGGCCGGCGATAACCGGCAAGTATGCGGACGTCGTAGTTCATATTGACAACAACCGGAGCCTTGTTTTCGGACGAGAGACATCCTATTGCCCCTGGCTACAGACCCCGAGCGGCCGATTCCCCTTCAAACAGCTCGTCGAGTGTAAGCCCGATCCGATGTGCCTGGCGTCCTACGTGCGCGTCATCAAGAACGAACCTGAAGAGGTTCTCATCCATTGGTGCCATGTTCCCGATCCTGAAAGCATCGTGATAACAGAGAAGATTCACGAGCTCATTACCGTCACACCCCAAGGTAGGGTAACGCGCAAGATCAAAGTGGGTACGCAAAGACTTGAAGACTTCCAGGATCCGGCAAATGTAATGGTTCAGGAGCTTCAGTTGACAGAGACGGGCATCCAGAAGCTGTCGTTGTCACAGCCGGAGAGATCCGGCAGACCGGGCAGGGCTGTGGAGGAAAGTACCGTCAGGGAAAAGATTCCCGGTTCCCCTGCGGTGTGGCTGAGATTCGACGAAGGGCTCCGCAAGAGAGCGGAATCCGAAAAACATAGAACCAGAGACAATGCAGGCGGAGCAGTCTGCACGATCTCGGGCAACAGGACCCTGTGGAAGCCGGGTGTATCGGGGACCGCTCTTGCCTTCGATGGATACTTCTCAAAGGTAACGCTTCCGCAAGATAGGGCGCCCCGCATAACCGACGAACTTACGCTCGAGGCGTGGGTGGTGCTCGGTGCTTATCCCTGGAACGACGCAGGGATTGTCCACCAGTCAGCCGGTGAAGCGATTACGCCGGGAGCATACAAACATGGCTATCAGGACCCCTATGTCTATCGGCCCTGGAAAATGCGAGGCTACTTGCTCGGCATCGACCCCTACGGTCGGCCGGTGTTCAAGGTAAACGGCAGACAGGTCGGCGGCGGAGAAGTTGAGGACGACGAAACGGTAAGCGCGAAACATGTCATTCCGACCTATCGATGGACACATCTTGCGAGCGTCTATGGTAACGGGAGCATGTCCCTCTACATGAACGGTGAACTTATCGATCAGAAAACGCCTTCCGGTGCCATAGAGGTGCCTGACAGGGATGTGCTGATCGGACTGAACGGCGATGCGCAGAGAATCTCCGATCCCGTGTCGCACAGCAACTTTGCCGCCAACAACAACCTGCCCATCATTTACGGCATTGAAGGACTGATTGACGAGGTGAGGATATACGATCGCGCACTTTCAGATGAACAAATACAGACATCATACGCTGCCTTCCGGCCGTCTGCGGAGCTCGTTGACGATCCGTGTCTGGAACGAAGAATCCTCCCAGGTGAAGTGACAGGAAAGCCGGCCAGGACATTCGGCGCGTTGTACGAGACACTGGAGTATCACGAGCTCTGGGACAACCTGTGGAGGTCCAGCCCCTACCGAGACATTGTTGTCCGGTTCGATGCTTTGCCGGTGAACGTCGTGCTCTGGCAAGGGACGAATTTCGGTTCCGGATGGGTGACGGAAAACAACCGGTGGATGTCTGACCAGAGCGCCGAGATAGGAGGCCCCCACGGCTGTGCCGAACACATGGCGGACAAGCGGGGACGGTTCGGCCATGTACGGCTGATTGAAAACACGGATGCCCGCGTCATCGTCCACTGGCGTTACCCGTCGATTGACGTTGGATATGTATTCCCCTCGCTGGACGTGTGGGCGGACGAATACTATACCATCTACCCGGACGGCGTGGGCGTGCGGTACGTCGCGCGGGCCAAGGGCGGCTGGCATGACACCCAGTTCCTGACGCAGGCCGGCACTACGTGTTTGGACAATGTTAGCCTGACTGCCCTGACCGTGGCGAATATGGACGGCGAAAGTGCCGATCTGACATGGGAGATGCCGAACCGTGTACCGCGCAACCCGATTAAGGATGCCTGTATCAAAGTCATCAATTTCAAATCGAACTGGAAAGTCTATGCGATTTACAGGGAAGGGGCTGAGATCGAGCAGTGGGGCCACTCCGAACAATCCAAACATACACCGGATCCTTTCGCCGGGCCGTGGAACCATTGGCCCGTTGGCCTTAATCCTTCCGACGGTAGATACGCGGTATCCCACGATCGGGTTACGCATGCAGCCATCGGCGGTGCCGGCGGCGTAGGCCCCTTCATCATGTATGGCTTTACCAACCAGGCCGCAACGAGCCTCATTCCACTTGCCAAATCTTGGAATCGCCCCCCGAAGCTCAAGGGTCTAAACGGCTGTGAGAGCAGCGGATACAGCCAGACCGAGCGCGCATACCGACTGGCAGCCAAGGCATCGTCCATGTCGTTTGTCCTGGATGGCTCAGAAGCGACGCCCATTCACAATCCGTGTTTTGTCATCGAAAAGTGGACAAACAGGAACAAGAGCCGACTTGCAGTCAACGGCAAGGAACTAGCCCCAGGCAAGTCCTTCAGGCAGGGAATCACTCGAGACATAGACGGAACGAGAACGCTTGTTGTCTGGCTACAACTTCAATCCACCTCACCTATCAGATTTACGGTCAAGGCCGCAGGGGGATAAGTGGATTCCAATCGAAATTGCAGACCCCCGTATCGTAAGGGAAAGCCCGTAGGGTACATAGACCCATCCGGACCTAACGTGAGCCACTTCAGACAATTGGCGTCCAAGTCTCGGTCGAAAACGAGGCGGTAGTGGGGAATGCTCCGGGCCATTCGTTCGTGTAATCGGCCTGGGTTGAGCGTTCCTAACGCGAAGTCTATGTCCTCCATCTCACGTGGTGTTTCGGTTATAATCTGGTCCAATCCAGGCAAAGGAGGTCATGATATGAGATGCAGGTCGTTCGAGAGTATCACTCTCCTGATGTCGGTTCTGTCCATGACGGTGATACCATGCTCTCTGGCGGACGATTCCAGCGGCTATGGGGATACCGTCTCGGGCGCGGACAAGCCTTACGTTGTGCTGGAGCGTGGTGACGTCCGGATCGTGGTCGTGAACAACGAGCCGGTGGATGACAAGGTGCTGCCCGGGCATCGCGGAGGATACAGCGGCGTGGCCTCGTTGACACATCGCGGACGGGATGAGAATCTCTTTGTACCGGCGTACGCGGGGCTCAACTTCGAGCATATCCATGACGGCACGGTCCAGCCGAGAGACATCCTTTTCGAGCCGCGACGCGCGCCCATGGAAATCAGACAGACGAATGAGCATACCGTAGAGCTGTATCAGCCGGCGACACCGCACTGGAAACTGGAGAGCTGGCTGCGATATGAATTGCTCAACAATGGCGTCATTGAAATGTCCCTCGAATGCATCCCGCGCGCGAGGACCTTCAAGAACGACTACATCGGACTGTTCTTTGCCGGCTACATACACCAGCCCGAGTCACTGGACATTCACTTCCTGGGACAGCCGGCCGACGAGACTCGCTCCGAGCCGGAATGGATTCGCGGCGTCACGCCTGCTCACGGGACGCTTGCGACGCACTTAGCCGTGGAGGATCGCCGCGATTTCCCGCACGATCCGGACTTCCCTCTGACTCTGGTGTTCAACCGCTCAAACTTCTGCTACCGCGAGCCGTGGTATTACGGCGTCAGCCACGGAATGGCCCTTGTGCTGATGTTCCGCCCATGCGACGAAGTGCGCTTCAGTCAGTCACCGTCGGGCGGCGGTGAGGGAAATCCCGCCTGGGATTTTCAATGGCTCATCCCGCAATATCAGGTGGGCAGGCGTTACCGGTTCGTCATGCGAGCGATGTACCTGCCGTTTCAGTCCCGCGAGCAACTCATCGAAATCACCGCTCCGCACCGAGCCGCACTGAAACGGCAGGCAAAGATACTCGTGGACGCAGCTAAGGACTGAGCGGTGTGTGCCTGAATATCGTGGCGCGCCGTCTATGATTGATCAGAGCCGGACATTCAACACGGCCAACGCCTGGACCCGGGCCGGCGGCGTCGAGCCACAGGACTGGCCCGCGTGGATGCGCGGCTTCAAAGACCACTGACTTGAGCCGACCGAGCGGCCGACTCCATCCATCAAGAGCGGACAAGCAACGTCGCGGCTTCGGCCTTCAACTGAGACTACTCCTGGGCCGCTTCTTCTTCGATCGCCTCCTCGAGCTTGTCCAGCTCGTCGGCCATGTTCTCCTCTGTGATCTCTTTTTCCGCTTCGGCCTCATACTCGGCGGCCGTCTTCGTCTGCTCCGGCGCAGGAGGGGGCTCCTCCGATGCCTTCCTGCATCCGGCCAGGCCCACAACGCAGAGCATCACAACAAGCAATCCTGCAACGATCTTCGACAACATGATCTAGCCCCTTCCATCTCTCTACCCTTCGATGCATTGGCTCCCGGCGGAGACGAACTCACGGCTGATCCGGTTCCTTCGAAGCGCCGCTCCCGGGGCGCCTCGTTTGTCTGCTCGGCCGAACCGCTCCGCTCTGGGCGGCTTTGTCTCTGACCCGTTTGACCTCATCATCCGGATCGATGTCGCCGCCGGCTTTCTCTCTCGCCGGCCTGGTCTCGACCTTGGGTAGGTCCGGGTCCG
>Ga0114922_10004445_pt1 | contig 12996 bp, 9 predicted proteins | sample AartaG_FD_100975 | JGI IMG/M metagenome (GOLD analysis project Ga0114922, IMG submission 100975) | Deep subsurface microbial communities from Aarhus Bay to uncover new lineages of life (NeLLi) - Aarhus_00045 metaG | ecosystem: Environmental > Aquatic > Marine > Oceanic > Sediment | place: Aarhus... | reverse complement strand
GTATGTGTTTAGCGTTTCCGTGTAACGACACACCTCCGTGCCCAAGCAGTACCGCCCCCTGCCGGCTTGACCGGCAGGGGCGAAAGATTGACAGGCTACGTGGGGAGAACACCGACCTCCGTTCTGCGGCCGCCGACCTTTCTTCCGGACCTGCCAAACGGCAGGCTCCGAAGAAAGGGCACGTTGCCTGCATCCTGCCGGCAACGACATCCGCCTGCGGCGGATGCGGCGGCCCGAGATGCACGGGGGCAACAGGGTTTAGCCTATCAATCTGTTGCTCCGGCGGGACAAGCCCGTCGGGGGCACTTTCGAAGACGGAACGTGCCATTTCAGACCACGCGAAACACATACGCCTGCCGGCAGGCAGGGGCACAGACGGCACAAAACCGAGGGAATGCTCAATGTTCAATGAAAACAGAGAAGAAGGACAATGAGACAATGGTCCTATAGTCCTGGACTACGCGCTTCATGCTGGCGTTGCCGCGATAAGCAACATTCCTTGGTCATTGAGCATTGAAAATTGGACATTTACCTCCGTCATTGAGCGCTGGAGATTGGCTATTGAACATTGCCTCTCGGTCCTACGGCCCCATGGTCCATTTTTTTGTAAAATTTCACAAAAAATCCGAGTTTTGCTTGCATTCGCCGCAAACATGAGTAATAATATGGAAACGATGTGGCCCATGATGGGTCACGGCTGGTCCGGATGGACCAGGGCCGGGCGTTGGCCGCCGACCAGGGCGGGGGAGGCTGCCGGACGCCTGTTGGCTTGTAACTGTGTAACACCTGCCACAAAGGGAGTTTTGGGCCCGCCAGCGCAGGGCTCGATCTCACCCATAAGATGACCCCTCCATAGGGCCGCGCGGATCGCGGAATCCGCGGCCGGCCTGAAGTAATCCACATTTGCTGTTGGTTTTATTTGCCGCACGGATTTTCATGCCTGTTGTACCGGGCTCGGAAGGTCTGTGTTTGCGGGGCCAAGATCGGGCGAGGTCTGTTTTCAGATGAGTAATTACAGGAAGTTTCTCAAGTTTGTTGGTCCTTTGAAAAAAAAGCTGCTGCTGTGCCTGGCTTTCACGGTAGGCCTTACGGTGCTGGGGCTTACGCCTCCGCTGCTGTTGAAGGTGCTGACGGACGACGTGATCACGGCGGGCAACTGGGGCCTGATGCCGATGCTGATCGGTCTGTTCATTGCAGTGCCGCTGTGCCGGGCAGTGATCGGCGGGTTCAATACCTATGTGGTGTCGTTGGCGGGTATGAAGTTGGTATTTGATCTGCGGTTGGCTCTTTACCGCCGCCTGCAGTCGCTGTCGATGCGCTTTTACAGCGGCATGTCGACGGGCGCCGTGATGCAGAGGGTGATGAGCGACGTGAACGCAGTAAGGCGGGCGGTCACGACGCAGACGATCTCGCTTGTGACCGACGGTGCGGCGTGCGTGTTTGCGTTGTCGATGTGCTACTGGCTCAACTGGCGGATGGCGGTGGTGGTTACGCTGATCCTGCCGTTTTATGTTGTGAACTACCGCTACTTCGTGCGGCGGATCCGCGATGCCAACGTTGCTCACCGCGAGAAGATGGACGGCATTTGCGGGATACTGCAAGAGCGCCTCGACGCACCCGCGATGGTCAAGAGCTTCTCGCGCGAGAAAGACGAAACGCGGCAGTTTGTGGAGGACACCCGCGAGACGTATGACATTGCCCGCGACAGCGTCATGTACTCGACGTCCTTTTCCAGTGTGTCGAACCTGCTGACCGGCTTCGGAGGCACGGTCGTCTACTGCTTGGGCTGCTACATGGTGATACAGGGCCAAATGGGATACGGCTCGGTGCTTGCTTTTTGCCACTTCACGTATAGCCTGTTCAACCCCGCCGTCCGCTTCTCTGAGATATTCAACGTGTTCGAGCAGATGAAGGTGTCGCTCGACAGGATTTTCGAGCTGATGGACGTTGAGCCGGATATCGTGGACTGCCCCGCCCCGGTGCAGGCCAAGCGCTTCGACGGCCGGGTGACGCTCGAAGATGTATCGTTCGAATACGTCCCGGGCGAGCCGGTGCTGCAGAATATCGACATCGACGTCGAGCCCGGCAAGCTCGTGGCGCTGGTGGGCCATACCGGATCGGGCAAGACAACCATCGCCAACCTGCTGTTCAGGTTTTACGATGTGACCTCGGGCAGGATTCTGATCGACGGGCACGACATCCGCGACGTGAGAATGGCTGACCTCCGCCGCAACCTGGGCGTGGTGCTGCAGGATACGATACTGTTCGACGAGCCGATCAGGGACAACATCCGCTACGGCAAGCCCGACGCAACCGACGAGGCAGTGATCGAGGCCGCGAAGGTGGCCGAAGTGCACTCGTACGTGCAGTCGCTCCCGGAAGGTTACGACACGCTGATCGGCCCGGGCGGGGTGAAGCTGTCGGTCGGGCAGAGCCAGCGTATTGCCATCGCCAGGGCAGTGCTGACCGATCCGTCGATCCTCGTGCTCGACGAGGCTACTTCGGCGCTCGACACGGAGTCGGAGCAGCTCATCCAGCAGGCCCTCAAGCGTGTCATGGCCGGTCGCACCTGTTTCGTGATCGCCCACAGGCTGTCGACAATCGTCCACTCCGACATGATCGTTGTCCTCCACGAGGGCCGGATAATTGAAAGGGGCAGGCACATCGACCTGCTGAGGCAAAAGGGCGGGCACTACCGCGAGTTGTGCAAGGAGCAATTCGCCGCAGTAGCCGCAGAAGCCGGCGCCGCCCGCCAGGCCCGGGGTCAGGAAGCCCCACAGGAGGCCGCACGTGCACGCGTTCGTCAGACTGGCTAAAACCTATCTCAGGCCGCACTGGGCGCCGATGCTGCTGGCCGCTGTGCTCATGGTCCTGGCCGCGCTCTCTCACTTCCTGTTCGTGGCGATGGGCAAGGTCGTGGTAGACGACGTGCTCGAGATAAAGCCTGCTTCGGAGGCACCGGCCGACGTTGAGCTGAACGGCGAGGAGCCGCCGGCGGCGGGCGACGAACAACCCCCCTTGGAGCCGGGCAAAACGCGGGCCGAAAAGACCCGCCTGATACTTCTATTCTTTTTCGTCTACCTCGCTGTGCATGCTCTGGCCAATCTTTTCCGATGGATCAGCAGATACAAGGTGGGCTTGATCGGGCAGAAGGTGGTCTTTCGCCTGAGGTCCGACCTCCACACCAAGCTGCAGGCGCTGCAGATGACGTACTTCGACCAGGTGCAGACCGGCAAGCTGATGGCGAGGGTGATCGACGACGTAGACGTGATCCGCACCCGCGCAACAGGCACGCTCATGCATTTCGCGACCAGCCTCGCAATGGTGATCATCGGCGCCGTTATTCTGTTCTCGATCAACTGGCGTATGGCGCTCGTGGCCACATTCTGCCTGCCGCTCTATGCGGGCAGTTACCAGTTTTTTGCAAAGCGAATCCGCGAGTACACCAAGCGCACCCGCGCGCTCAACGCCCAGACCTACGCTCTGCTGCAGCAGAGGATCGGCGGGGCCCGCGTGGTAAAATCGTTCGTCCGCGAGAAGGGCGAGCTGCTGCGGTATCATCGCTTGGGAAAGGAATTCTTCCGCACGGCGCTCGCGCGGTCGGTTGTGCAGGCGCTTCTCAGCAGTCTTGCCATGCTCATCTCGGGGATCGGTATCGCGTTCACCCTCTGGTACGGCGCCGGGCTGGTCCGCGCCGGCCGGATCACACCCGGGGAGATATTGTTCTTTTATGGCTCAGTCGTGGTCCTTTTCAGCCCGGTTATTGCGCTTGCCAACATCAACGTTATCTTGCAGTGGCTGTCGGTTGTGATCACCAGGGTGTTCGAAATCCTCGACGAGGAAGTGGCGATAAAAGACCACCCCGACGCCGTGCGCCTGGCCGACGTTCGGGGACTGATCGAGTTTCACGACGTGGCCCTCACTTACCTCGGAAAGGATCCGCGCTTCCGCGGGCAGGACGACACCGAAGATGAAGACGCCCCGGCGAAGCCGCAGATTTCGACCGTAGCCCTGCGGCACGTTGACCTGCGGATAGAGCCCGGCGAGTTGGTATGCGTGATGGGCGCCAGCGGCTCGGGCAAGAGCAGTCTTGTGAACCTTCTCCCCCGCCTCTACGAGCCTACCCGGGGGACTGTCACGATCGACGGACACGACATAACGCGCATCACCCTCGCCAGCCTCCGCCGGCATATCGGCCTTGTGCCGCAGGAGTCGGCGATCTTCTCGGGCACCATCGCCGACAACATCCGCTACGGAGCGCCCTACGCGCCGCTCGACGACGTGATCGAAGCTGCCAAGGCCGCCGAGATTCACGACTTCATCGACGAGTTGCCCGGCAAATACGAGACCACCGTCGGCGAGAGAGGCATCACCCTCTCCGGCGGGCAGAAGCAGCGAATCTCCATCGCACGGGCCCTGCTCACGCGCCCGAGAATCCTGCTGCTGGACGACTGCACATCCGCCCTCGACGCCAAGACCGAGGCAAGGATACAGGAAACGCTCACCCGAATCCTCAGCGATCACACCGCAATCGTCATCACACACAGGGCGTCGGTTGCGATGAAAGCCGACAAGATCGTCGTCCTCGACGACGGCCGGGTCGTCGAACAGGGCCCGCCATTCGATCTCCTCAACCGGCGCGGCTACTACTGGCGCATCTTCACCACCCAGCAGAAAGACATGCACCACGTCGAGGCCGTGTGAGCGTCGCACCCGCCGCACTTGCCCGCCGGGCGTAGTACGTGTTTAGCGTGCACGAACGCGTGGGCCGTCGTCAGCAGACCGAGCATGTCTGCTCTTGAGCCCCTGAGGGGCGCCTTATTGTTAGCCCAGGGTGAAAGCCCGCCTTCAGGCGGGCGATAACCCTGGGTACCGGCCACACCCAAACAAACAAGCCCCGGAGGGGCGTACCTTCTTCACCATCGATCTGCGAGGTCCGAAGTCCGGAGTCTTCATTCATCCTTCCGCCTTCCGCCTTCATCCTTCCGAGGTCGCCCCTACGGGGCTGAATCATTTTTGTGCACCCGTAACCCAGGGTTCACGCCGACCTAAAAGTGTCGGCGCCTGACCGGAGGTCAGGTTCACCCTGGGCTAACAATAAGGCGTCCCTATGGGACTCAAGATCAGATCTCAGGGAGAAACAATTGCGCCACATCCTGATGTCTCCGTGCTGCACACGCAGGATTGCCCCTTGCACGCTAAACACGTACCGAGCGTAAGCTCGGCGAACCTGTCCGCAGGACAGGCCCCATTTGTCCACAGGACAGACATTCCTTGCCCTCTGCGGCTTGACTTCCGCGCAGTAACCGGTCATGCTAATTGCCCCGCCACACGATAAAGTGAACAAAGAGCGAATGCCCGTCCTTGGCAACGCTCACCACCAAACTTATCTTGGCGGACAGGTCATCGTTCTCCGGAGACAAGCCCCGCCGGCGTCGGCGGGATGCGCTCTGCTTTTTGTATACCTTCTTCTGTGGGGCGTAGGGAAGCATGTCCAGATCGCAAGTATCGGAGGCATCCGTGGCAGCAGGTGCCGCCGCTTCTATTGACCGAACAAGTCAGGATTAGAACGTTTCCGAGATGATCGGCGGTTTGCCTTCGGTGCCTTTCTGAAGGTTACGTTCGTTTGTTTTCTTGGAGGGTAATCAATGCCCCTGCCCGTCAGCAGGTCGGCGACAGTCAGTATTTGGAGCTTCGGGTAAGGCTTTTGTCGCCACGGAGACTTGTAGAAGCTCGCTTCGGCCGCCTCCGTTCGCATGGCGCGGGTCGGCTTCTGCATGCAGATCAACACACCAATTTCTGCCTTTTCACGCTCGACGACTCCGCGCAAATCCCGGACGTCGGATGGTTTAGCACGTCCGCCCTTAACCTGAAGGATGATTTGTTTTGTCTTGCCTCCTGTGGGCTCATCATGGAAGTAAAGGCGGCCATCGATCCCCCGGTCTGCTCCCTTTTTTTGTTCGACCGGGCGAGCATCAACCAGACCTAAGGCCCAGAGCTGAAACTGATATGGGTCTTCCTGCGCGAGTTCTTTCGCGTCCGCAACTGAGGTCGGCTCACCAATGACCTCGTAGCGTAAATCATCGCCGAAGGCGGTATGTAGGCGGTGTTTGATTAGCGTAATGGCGAGGTGGGTTACATCTATGCCGATCCAGCGGCGTCTCAGTTTTTGGGCGGCGACAACAGTTGTGCCGCAGCCACAGAAGGGATCAAGGACAGTGTCGCCTTCATTACTACTGGCGCTCACAATTCGCTCAAGAAGCGCTTGGGGTTTTTGCGTAGGGTACCCAAGTTTTTCTGCTGATTGTGCAGACAAAGGGGGGATATCCATTATGATAGACTGTATCGCGAGCCCGGGCATTTCGTCCAGGTACCTCTTATATCGTGGCACGCCCCCCTTTTTTGCCGGCCAGTAAATCCGTCCTTGAGCATCTAATTCTTCCAATGTTTCAACTTTGTTCTTCCAATGGTTTCCTCTAGCGCCGGGGTCGATGCCCCGCCAAGGCTTGCCTGAAGAACCTTTTCTTAGCCCCCGCGCCATCAGATCGCTCAGGGTGTACCGACGGCCTGTTCCTGCTTCAACATGACGATAGAACTTCTTCACATAACCCTCGTCATAGGGAATGTATTGGGTATGCCACGTGTAATCGTCGCTCTTGCTGTAAAACAGCAATGTGTCGTGTATGCGATTCCACTTGTGGGAATCGCTCCTGGCGCTCGTTCTTTTCCACACGACCTCGTTTCGGAAGTTCTTGGGGCCAAAGACTGCATCCATCACAATCTTCAAATAGTGTCCTGCCGTGGGGTCGCAATGTAGGTAAACGCTTCCGGTCGGTTTCAGCACCCGCCGCAGTTCAAGAAGCCTCGGGGCCATCATGGTGAGGTACGCATTCATATCGGTGGGGCCAAGCAGCTTGTAAAAAGACTGCATGGCTTCCGACATCCTCCCGCCACCCTCAACGATGTCTTGATAAGCCTTGGCCGCGGCTTGATCCCAATGCCAAGTGTCCTCGAAGGCCTTGATCTGCGACTGAGAATCCGAACCGTTGTGCTCGCTGAAAAGGACGTTATAACTTTGATTGGAGTTGAACGGAGGATCCAGGTATATGAGGTCAACGGACTCGTCCGCGACGTAACGCGGTAGGATATCTAAGTTGTCGCCGTAGTAGAGCACATTTTTGTGCATGCGGCCTCCTTTCCATCAGATACCTTTTATCGTACAAAAAAACGTGTTACGTATCAAGCTCGTTTTCCTATCTACCGCATGCAGTAACGGTGCGGGCCGGATGGGTTGCTTGTTCGGTAGTGCCTGCCCCTCTGCGGTCGTCCGTGTCCCCCTCACCCCTGCGTCTCCGAATCCCTCATTGGAGGTTGGGCGTTCGATGTTGGACGTTCGTCCCCCCCCTCCGCCTCGCCTTCCTAACCACAGTTGACCGAATCGGAGGCGTTGTTGCATGCCGCACGGAAATGTTCGGCGGTCGGGTAGGGGCCGGCTGCCAGCCGAGCGTAGTATGTGTTTAGCGTCGGCGCGCACGGGCCTGGCAGGCGGAAAACCGAAGATGAATACAACGCCCGGCAACCATCGCGTGGGCCAAGAAATCCGCATGGGCCATGTAGGGGCGGCGCTTCGCAGCACATCGTGGCGGCCAACAGGCCCCCACGATGTGACCGAATTGCCCGCCCTCCGGCGGATTCAGATTCATCTTTGCGTTCGAGTCAGGTTGGCATCATCGTTCATACAGAGGGCGGGCAATTCGTTCTCTCCCGGCCGCAAAGGGCCGGCCGAGCTGCGAAGCGCCGCCCCTACCGCGCCCATGCACATTTACAGGCGTTCTCTGCCCGGCCTGCTTTTGGGCAACTTGGCATGATTAGCCGAACGACGCTAAACACATACCGAGCACAACCTCGGCGAACCTGTCCGAAGAACAGGCCCCATCTGTCCGCAGGACAGACATTGCTTGCCCGTCTGCGGCTTGACTTCCGCACAGTAACCGGTTATAATAATGACACCTGGCATGTTGCATGTTGCCAACGCTGCGCAAATGCGAGGTAGCTATACACAGGGGGGAGAGAACAATGGCTGCAACGGAAGAGGAAGTCAAGGCGCGCTGGCAAAGCGGGAGATGAATCACCTAATGGCACAGGAGAATCAAAACATGGAAGATGTAGTCCAACGCCTGGAACGCCTGGAAAAGCAGAACCGCATAATGAAAGTCATCGTGGGGATCGCCATCCTGGGCGCTGTCGTTGTTCTTGTGAGCGAGTTCAGGCCGGGGCGAGCGAAGCCGGAACGAGCGAAACCGGTGGGATCGCCAAGCTCCAAGACCATTGAGGCTGAAGAGTTCGTCCTTCGCGACAAGAAGGGCAATAGGAAAGCCGAGCTGATCATTACGGAAAAGGGGCCGCAGTTGAACTTCTTTGATGCTAATGGCGAGAAGCGCGTCCGTCTGGCAGGGTCCGAGAAGACTGGCGTTTTGGCACTGTTTGACGCGAACGGCAAGCGGCAGGTAGCGTTGCTCGCGAGTGAAAATCGTCAGGTCCTTGCCCTTACTGCCGGAAACAGCAAGGCAGTAGCGAGGCTGGCCACGACCAGGGGCATCCCGGCATTGGAGCTTCGTGATACTGACGGCCAGATAATAGAGCCGGTGGACGTCGGAAGTATGGAAACCAAAGCTCCAGATACCGTGACGGCCAAATCGTTCGTGCTCGTTGACGAGCAGGGCAAAAAGCGAGGGCACCTCTCAGCTACGGAGAACGGCTCAACGTTGCGTCTGTGTGACAAGCAAGGCAATGAGCGAACATTGCTCTCCGCTCATGAAAGGGGCCCGGCCCTGTATCTATTGGACAAAAACGGCGAGATTCGGGTGGCATTGGACGTGGCTAAGGGCATTCAGACGTTGAGCTTCCTTAACGCCGATGGAAAGACGCGAGCCGAATTCTCTGTGGCTGAGGACATGCAGAAGTTGACCTTTCGTGACGCGAATGGCAACACGCGCGTAGCGCTGGCCTTGACCGCAGACCAACCAGGATTGGGACTTTTCGATGCCAATGGCGCAAAGCGTGCATCGCTGTACACGTCTGACGACGAGACGCAGTTGGAACTGTGCCGGCCAAACGGCAGCATCGGAGTAGAGCTAAACATTCTCAAGGACACAGTGGGATTGAATCTTTCCGACGCCGATTCCAAATTGCGAGCATTCCTGAGCCTCGGCAAAAGCGGCCCAGCATTGAACTTTTACGCTGCGAAGAGCACTGCGCTATCCTCGCTGAGCTTCTTGCAAGACGAGCCTCACTTGCTTCTGACTAGCGCTAAAGGTACGGCGGTTAATCTGCGGACCGATGGCGGAGCGCCTAGGTTGGTTCTCTTCGACGCCAAGGAAACTCGGCGAGCAGCTTTAGGCTTCTGGAAGGGGCCAGGACTGATTCTTTGGGACGCCAAGAACACTCCCCGAGCATTACTATCTCCTTGCTGGGCGGGGGATCGGTACTGAATCTTTGCGACGCCAGGGGGACTAGCCGAGCGACCCTGGGCTCCACTACCATCGAAAAAACAAGAACGGGAGCAGAGACGAAAACGGCTCCTTCTTCTCTGATCTTGTTTGACAAGGAAGGAAAGGTTCTTTTGCAACTCCCGCGCGATTAGTGGCCCTCCCTGCTTGAAGCAAGGACGGGCCAAGCCAGAAGGGACGGTGATTCCGTGGAATTCATAAAGGCATTTTTCGACTGGACGGCATCAGTTATTGATTCCATCGTCTGGCCGGGCTTAATAGTGGCCTTAGTCATTATCTTTCGAAAGCCAGTCTCAGGAATCTTGGAGGGTCCAATCTCGGAGATTATCAAAAGGCTCACGGGGCTAAGCTACAAGGGTGCTGAACTGACGTTCGAAAAAGCGGTGAGCCAAATAGAGGAAGCCGAGGGCGCTGTCGCCGTCTCAGCAGAAGAGGCTGGTGGGGAGGCAACGCAGGAGGAAGTTCTAAAAGAGCAAGGCTTTCCCGAAGGCATCCTCGCGCTGGCACAGCGATCGCCGGATGTGGCGATTGTCCTCGCGTGGGAAACGCTGAGCGGCGAGCTGTCATCTGCCGCCAGACAATTGGGCGCAAAACACCTTGGGGCCTTGGGGAGCCTGAGTTACCTGCGAAGAGGTGACCACTTAACCTGGTCACAGTATGAACTCATGCGGTCGATGCGGAAGCTTCGAAGCGAGGCAATGCACTCGCACGCGCACTACAACGACGCGGCCTATAAGACGCACTACATTGAGCTCTCTGAGAATTACATTGAGGAGGCACAACGTATGGTAGATCATTTACGTCGGATCGCCCCCCGCTCGGATGCAAACGATGGAACGCAGGATGGCAGTAGCGAGGAAACGCCTTGAATTTCGGCCTGAAAAAGAGATGGCGGGCGATTCAATTGTTAAGGGCATTCGGTGAGCATGACGAAAAGCAACGCGACACGAGGCTTTCAGTCTCTCATCTGAGGTCCGATCTCGAGTGGTCTTTTGAAGAACGTACGAAGATGGTCGAATACCTGCGCTCTCATGAATTCATAGAGTGTAACGAGAATGGCTGTCGCTTTACCGCCAAGGGAAGGGCTCGGTACCGACTCATTAAGTGGTGCCGCAAAACGGGCACGGGAATTGTTGTCGCCATAATGGCTGGAATCATTCTGTTGCTTTTAGCGATAGCATTCGGCGTCGGTCGTGCCCCTGCCAAGGACCTCGGCTTGAGACGGGAAACACAGGAAGAGCTGGAGAACGCCACGGACAGCCTGATATCGATTCAAGGCCGGCTGCAAGAGTTAGAACGTAAGATCGCGGCTGTGAAGCAACTGTCCTCGAAGTGACATTCCCCGCCGGCCTCGCCGTCACTCTTCCGCAAGCAAGCCGAGTTCGGCCAGCATCTGTTTGAACTCGGCCGCGTTGACGGCCGCGCTGCCCGCGTGGCAGTTGTTGAAGAAGATGTAGGTCTTCTCGGCTTCCGAATCCAGCTCCTGCACCTTGGGCACCCACTCGCTGAGCTCTTCTTTCGTGTAGAGGTAATCGTAGCGTGCCTTGGCGCCCTTGTACCATTTCGACGCGTCGCGGCTGTGGAAGCGCACGTAGGCCACGTCGCCCGTTGCCTCTGCCACGGGCGGGACCAACCCCCGCATCTTGGGCTCGTCGACACTGCAATAGCACAGGTTGTTGCCGCGAAGGAAATCGAAGATCGCAGGCTGGATCCAGCTATCGTGCCGGAACTCGACTATCACGGTATAGTCGGCCAGGTCCTTGGCGAGCTTCGCGAGGTAGGCGCGGTTGTCCTGCGTATTCCTGAACCTGTTGGGAAACTGGCACAGCACCCCCACGAGGGCGTCGGCCTCGACCGCCGGTTCGATGGCCTTCTTGAACGCGTCGAGCACGGTGGGGTCCTGATCGTGCGTGGTGGCCTCGTTGGCCTTTATCGCGAACTGAAACCCCGGCGGCGCGTTCTTGACCATCGCCGCGATCGTGGCGGGCCCCGGAATGCGATAATACGTGAAATTCAACTCCACGCAGTTGAACACCTTCGCGTAGTGACGCAGCATATCCTTCGAAGGCAGATCTTCGGGGTAAAACGTGCCGCACCAGTCCTTGTAACTGTATCCGGACGTGCCGACGTATATCTTGCCCATGGCGGTTCCTCCCGATAATCGTGTTTTGTTTCGGCGCCGGGTGCGACACCGAAATATGGTTTTGGGTTGGTGTGCGACGTCTCCTCTCGTCCTCGTCGTCGTCCTCGTCGTCGCGCCGCCTTCTCAGGCGGCCGTTCTGCCGCCCCCTTCGGGGGCTCTGGGGTTATGGGGCCGATCTTTTCCACGGGCTTACGCCCGTGGCTACAGACTATCGCCCTTCGGGCTAGGAAAACGCGCACGAGCATTTGGGGCACGACAAGCAGAATACTTGTCCGCCGCAAGTTGCCAACGCGGCAAAGCCGCTACGGCGACGGCGCGGCATCTGCAGGCGGGTCCGCGTTGCCGTCGATTTACCGGAACCATAATACTGTGTCACATCCTCGACGCCCGCGGCTGCCCTTTAGGCTTCGGTGGGGGCCTCGGCGTCAGGGTCGGCGCCGTGCAATCGGCCGTATGCCTTGCACCAGGGGCAGACCTTCTCCAGGGCGTGCATCTTCTTCGCGAAGGAGCTGTTTGGCCAGGTGCGGGCCGCAATACAAAACGGACAGATCCGGCAGCCGAGCGCCATCAGCCTCGTGCCCAATCCGATCTTATCGCCGTCGGCCATTTTCGCACCTCGTAGAATGAATCTGCCGCCCCCTGCGGGGGCTCTGGGTTTTGGGGCCGATTTTCTCCACGGGCTGACGCCCGTGGCTACAGACTACCGCCTTTCAGGCTAAGAGGCAAGCCTGAAACAGACACCTGGCCGCCGTACCCGCCTTCAGCAGCTTTCGGCGGCCAAGAGGCTCCTGCAGGCGGGTCTGCCAGCCGAGGACACGTCTCTTCCCCTCACTTGAATTGCTCGCCCTCTTTGGTCTTTGCACGCTAAACACGTGCCGGCCCGGGATTGATCGTCGATGTAGGGGCGATTCATGAATCGCCCTCTGTGGGCGGCTCGCGAGCCGCCCCTACACGCGCCATCCGCCCCTACATGCGCCGTCCCCAACGGGCCCGCGGGGGACACGGGAAAACGTCTGATGTAGGGGCACACGGCATGTGTGCCCGAAGAGGGCGGACAGGTCTCCGACGCGCCAAAGCCGCTATGGCGACGGTGCGCCGTCCGCCCCTACAAAATCCCGCGGGTCCTGACGGGCGTGCGGTGTCCACGGGAGAACGTTCGATGTAGGGGCGATTCGTGAATCGCCCTCTGTGGGCGGCTCGCGAGCCGCCCCTACACGCGCCGTCCCCAACGGGCCCGCGGGGGACACGGGAAAACGTCCGATGTAGGGACACACGGCATGTGTGCCCCAAGAGGGCGGACAGGTCTCCGACGCGCCAAAGCCGCTATGGCGACGGTGCGCCGTC
>Ga0114922_10004444_pt1 | contig 13002 bp, 11 predicted proteins | sample AartaG_FD_100975 | JGI IMG/M metagenome (GOLD analysis project Ga0114922, IMG submission 100975) | Deep subsurface microbial communities from Aarhus Bay to uncover new lineages of life (NeLLi) - Aarhus_00045 metaG | ecosystem: Environmental > Aquatic > Marine > Oceanic > Sediment | place... | reverse complement strand
CGCGGCTGGCGGAATCAGGAGCGGTTGATTGTGCGGTCTTCGGTGACGATGATGTCGACCGGGAGGTCGTGTGGTTCTGCGGGGATCGAGTCGTAAATCTGGACTTCGTAGGCGAGGGCGATCCTTTTTCCGCGAAATGCCGCGAGGAACCTGTCGTAGTACCCGCCGCCGTACCCTATTCTGTGGCACGCCGTGTCGAAAGCGATTCCAGGCACAATGGCGACGTCGGTTTCGTCGGGTTGGACGGGTCGTAGACACTGTTCTCTCGGCTCGAGTATGTCGAAGGTGGACGGTTCGAGCTCGTCAAGGCTCTTGAGTTCCGACCAGACCATCTCACGTGTTGACGGGACGGCCACGGGCACGGCCACCGTTTTGTTCTTTTCGAGCGCGCCGCGGATCAGAGGCATCGTATCAACCTCGTTGTCTTTCGAAGACACGTATGTCAGTATGGTGCGGGCAGACTCGAACTCGGAGAGCGATCTCAGTCGTTGGAGTATCGCATCGCTTTTGTGTGCAACATGTTCCGGCGTTAACGCGCGTCGTGTCGCGAGGGCGCTGGCCCGTATTGCGCGCTTGAGCTCTTTGACCGTGATATGCGCCCGGATGGTATCGCCCGGTTTGATCTCGCCGCCGGACAGCACCATGCCGAATATACCCTCGCGCGGCATGATGCAGTCGCCAACGAGCTTGCGTATCTCGCATGCGGCATGACACGCCTTGCCGATTTGCGATACCTGGAGCTCCACGGTGTTGATGGTAAGCCGCGTTCCGACGGGCAGTGTATACAGGCCTATGCCGCGCGTGGTGATGTTCTCGGCGAAGTCGCCGGGGGAAAGCTCAAAACCTGATGCGCGCATCTTGTCTATGCTCTCCTCCGCGAGCAGGCTGACTTGACGGTGCGCCATACCGGCGTGCGCGTCACCTTCAATACCGTGTTCCTGCAGGAGGGTGATGACCTCCACGGGATGCTTCCTGACACCTTTCTCGCTACTCACGCAGACCGCAACCACGGTCCCGCACAGATCAAGATTATCCCGCATATCACTTGCTTGAGTATGCATATCGTCCTTCATCCCTTTCAGCCTGCTTCAGCAGGCGGTTCTTTGCACCCCGCCGAGGCGGGCTAAACGTCACGGAACGTTTCAGCGATATCATTAAGTGAAGGCCGTCCAAGTTCGTCTTGCCTCTTCGCGGCGGCGCCCAATGCAGGTACTACCGCGGGCATTCTCGGTCAAGCGATATCACACGTTCGGTCCGCAGTTGGGCCCTCGCCGTCGTCGTCGTCGCGGGAACCGCTCGGGCGTATTATTCTGCGCGACGGTATTGTTTGCATCCGGGACTCTCTGGACATGCACGCAGCGCGCTATTAGCTCGTCCATAGCGAGTTGGGTCTCCCCGACGCGCACCACGAGCGACGGTTGGCGCTGGTGCATTGTGACGACGGCTCCCGGGACGAGACCGAAGGAGGCGATCTTGTCGAGCCGGTCGTGTTTCTTTGTCTCGACGTACATCACGCGCCCTTTCGCTCCCGGAGGAAGCTTGTCGAGGGTTAGCACTATAGGTTGCAGCTCACTCCTGTCACGTTTACAGCATTCGCCGGGGGGGATCGGCATACCGTGCGGGCATGTGGTGGGGTGGCCGAGCAGAGTACAGATACTCTCGGTGACTTCCGGGCTAAGAATATGCTCGAACTCGCACGCCTGAGCCTCGAGCACTTCGTCTCTAACCGAGAGCACGTCGGCGAGCAGCCGTTCGGCCAGCCTGTGGCAGCGAAGGAGCTCCCCCGCCTTCTGTTCCCCTTCGCCCGTGAACGCGACTGAGCCTTCGGCAATCGTTACGAGTCCTGCGCGTTCCATCTCTCGGAGGGTAGCCTCGAGTTCTTGTCCGCTTTCCTTGGACAGTGACTCGATTGTCACTTCATCGCCGCGTTCCCTCTGCATCCAGGCAAGTTCCAGGATTTCGTCGAAATTGGTTGCATCCATGGTGATCTCAGTTGCTCTCGTGAGCGATCTTCGGGTAGTAGGTGCTGTAGCTAAATCGCGGACTGTTCTGCTCATCGTGACACCGCTTGCAGTCCGCGCGACTGGTTCTTCCGTAACGGGTTGTCGGGGTGTCCGTGTGGTTGCTTCCGACGCCGTGACACATCTCGCATCCCACGTTGGCCAACTCGGGCGTCTCGCTCAAGCTCTCAAAACCGTCGAAGTAACGGTAGCCTGTCACGTGACAGCGCAGACAGGCGGGATCGGATTGTCTGCCCTCGTTCTTGAGCGGCGCGAACGATTTCGCATGGCGGCTTTCCGACCAGATAGTGAACGCTTCGGCATGGCATCCGGCACACCAATCGCTGCCGACGTAATAGCCTCCCCTTTCGGGTGTCTTGATCGAGCGTTCCTTCAGAAAACCCTGGTTGACCATCATTGCCGTCGAACAGTCGAGTATCTGTCCCACGACCGGCGAATCGGAGACCTGATCCGACAGGATTAGAGTCTCATATTTGTGTGTAAATCTTCCCGGCCCGCCAAGAGCGATGTCGGTTCTGGCGAGGTACTGTCCGCCTTTGCCTGAATTCACCACTATCAGCCTATCGGTTGACCGTTCATGTTCTACAGGGCGCTCGGCCTCGTGAGAGTATACGGCCAGGTCTATCTCGGGAAACGCCTTGGTCAACGAGAGGACTTCCTTGGGGTCGGCGTGCGCGAGAAGAATCCGCAGGTCCGCTTTGCCCTTGAGTCTCGCGAGAGCGTTTCTCAGAGCTCGTTTGGCGTCCAGGACTTTCACGTCGAGACCTTCGAGTTTGGCGAGATAGTCGCTGACCTGGTTTGAGAGCACGCCTATCACTGCTATGCGTGTGTTCTTGCCGCCAACGATCCGGTCAACGACGGTGTATGCAGGAAAGAACGGTTGCCCGTCGGGTCCCGCAAGGTTGGCCGATATGAACGGGAACTTGGCTCGTTCAGCCATATTGACGAGGAAACGAGGGCCGAATGTGACATCAATCTCGCCGATGTTGAACGCGTCGTACGCCATTTCGTTCAGTGCGAGAATTGCGGTTTGGAACCGCAGCTCGTGCTCCGCGCCGGCGCCCTGGGTCAGATCGCCGTTCTCGAGCAGCAGGATGGGGTTCCCCTCAAACCCAATTGCCCTGACGAGCGTGTGTCTTCTGGCAAGCCCGCCACCGCACGTGGGGCAATCGGCCGGTTCCATCTCACCGGTGAGCTGGCCGCTGCAAATGACGGTCAGCTGTGCTGAAGGTTCGGCGGGATCCGTTTGCCCTATAGCGACCGCGCAAAGTAAAGCAGTAACGAGCCCTATACTTACGCCCAGAGCCGCGTGTTCGTACAGTTTCCTTCGACTCATCATTGTGTGTCGTCTTCCTCGAGGACCACGCCGGCGACCGGGACAACAATCTGCTCCGGACTGACCCGCGTGAGCTTCAGGGTTACTGAACCGATCCTTTCGCCGGGTTCCGCTCCCGGCTGGAGCGTGCCGACGATTCTATGCCTCTGCTGCAAGCCCAACGTTGTTCTTCTCCACGTTACACCTTCAATGTCGGACTCTATCCCGGCGAGCCCGAATGGTGCGTCGCCGTACACATCTATCGCGCCTAGACTTTCGGCCGGCGACCGCGCCGCAAAGAACAGGAGTTCAGGTGTGGTGTACAATCCACCTGTCACAAACGCCCTGACCGGCACGGCCACGGTTGGCAGACGCTTGATGTTAGTGTGCACAAGGACATTCGTGTTAAGAACACCGCCAGCCGCCTCCGGTTTGAGGCGCACCTCGATCTCGTACTGAGCGGCGCCGGGAACGGATTCATCTCCGGCGGACGGTGCGGCCTCTGAATAGGAGGCGGCGACACTGTCTGAAGAGCTTTCGACACCGGTTATCTCGACTGGTTCACGCCACGTCTGCTTCAAGCTAACGATCTGGCTGGCACCCTTGCCTTTCTCAATGGTGCCGAAATCTATCGTCTCCGGCTCTATCACGAACTCAGGTGTGATATCGGCCGACACAAGCAGAGTGGTGAGGAGTTTTTCCGGGTCGTTCGAGTAGATATACGCTCCAATTCTCGGCGATTTTCCGTGGAAATGCTGGGGATCGAGCGTCGCGATCAGGTCCGCGGCGGCTTCCGGCTCAATTTCCAAAGTGGACAGTTCCAGGCTAAGACAGCCGCACGACGTTTTGAACCCTTCAATGTTCAGCGTGGCCTCGCCGGTATTCTTTATCGAGAAAGTGTGATCGAGCACTTGGTCCGGCTCAATGGCGCCGAAATCGTGCCCCTCCTCCGAGACCTCTATACGCGGTTGAGGCCCTGCCGGCTTCGGTTGCACGCCGGTGGTTTGCCTAGGAGGTACAAATACGATTCCATCCTGCACCGGAGGTTTAGCCACGCGGTAGGCGTAACCCAGCAGGACCACAAGTCCGAGCAGGACAATCGCCACTATGATTTCGTTGCTGCGAATCTTCATTTCGATACGCCGACTCTTTCCTCAGACCAGCTTAAGTGTCCCGCATAAGATAGCATAATTGGAAGGATAGAAGCAAGGAACTGTTGACGGTTTCTTCCCGGTTGACAGCCGGTTCCGGCCTTCCAGTGATCGTTCGATAGGCCGCACTCCGGGGAGCGGCAGGGTTGACGGTCTATGGTGTCGCGGACAGTACCGGGCTGAACGGTGGGGCCGTGCTCCAAAGCAGCCCATACAGGACTGTGATGAGGAGTGCGACGAGAATGCCTACATAGAGCCTCTTGACAACGGATTCTTGTCGGATACTCCCTCCGAGTAGAGTGATGATGCAAAAGATAATACTCAGAAGGAAGGCGGTCTTGATGTAGAAGGCTCCCATGCGCAGAGCGACTACCGCTGCAAGTCCTGCAAAGGGAATTGTTGCGCCACCTGTTGCGGCAACCTTGTTGAAGATGCGCGTTCTTGCGCGCCTGCGCGCCACGTCCCTCGCGCTCTTGCCGGTGGTGATGTCAGTTCCGCACGCGACACATATTCTGTCACCGGGGCTGATTTCAGCGCGACATCGAGGGCACTGTTTTGCGCCGGCCGGTGTCGCGGGAGCCTCGATGCGCGTTTCCTGCACCATCGTAGGTTTTACGGCGCGCAGCTTTTCCCTGGATGCGGCCGCGCGAATCACGGTGGGCCGGATCATCGATAGAGCGGTGGCCGCTTGTTCCGCGCTCTTGTACCTATCTTTTGGATCTTTTGTAAGCATCCTCATCACAACCCGCGCCAACCCGTCCGGCACCGCCCTGTTCAGTTCCTTAATGTCTGTCGGCCCTTCGTACTGGTGTTTCTGTATAATCTCGAGCGCTGTTGCGCCTTCGAATGGAACGTTGCCCGCGAGCAATTCGTAGATGACTACTCCGAGGGAATAGACGTCTGAGGATTTGCCGACTGGCGTCCCTTTGCTCTGTTCGGGCGACATGTACTCGGGAGTGCCGACGATATCGCCGGTGCGCGTCATGCGAGTGGCATAAGTGAGCCTGGCCACGCCGAAGTCGGTCAGCTTCGGTTTGCCGTCCGTGCCGACTAGGATGTTGCCCGGCTTGATATCGCGGTGTATGATCCCGGCTTTGTGCGCGTGCGCGAGAGCGGCCGCTACACTTATGGCGAGGTCGAGCGTGCGCCCGACATCGAACCGCTCACCCTCGGCCAGCAGATCGTCCAGACTGCTGCCCTCGACAAAGTCCATCGCGTAGTAGTGAGTGCCTTGATCTTCGCCCACGGCGTGGATCTTGACTATGTTCGGATGGTCGAGCTTGGCGAGAGCTTCCGTCTCTCTCTTAAACCTCTTGACGAACACCGGGTCTATGGTAAACTCGCTCGAGAGGACTTTCAGGGCTACCGTGTGGCCGGCGTCGAGTTCAGTAGCACGGTACACGACACCCATTCCGCCGCGTCCCAGCTCGCCCTCGATCTTGTAGTTGCCCAACGTGTCACTGTTCATCGGGCACCGCCTGTTCGCCGGTCAAGTCCGATCTGTTATTGCTCATTGTCTCGAGGTATTCTGCCGCCGCCGCGGCCGTCTCGGTGTCCGGTCCGAGTTCTATCGTGCGCCTGAACTCTCGCTCGGCGCTGCCGAGGTCGCCCAAACGGTAGAATCTCTCACCGAGTGAGAAGTGTTCCATCTGCCATTCCTCGTACGGGATTGCGCCTTCGCCGGAACGTCTGGCGCTTTGCAGGCTCCATACCGCGCCTCCTGCGACAATGGCGACCGCTACGGCAATTACCGCTGCACGTCTGGCGCCGCGTGGCGCACGCTCGGTCGCAGACGTGGCACGGTCTCCGGTCGACACATTTGTACCGCATTGGATGCAGACGACTTGTCCGCTCTCAAGTTCGGCGTTGCACACGCTGCACAGCTCAACGTCAAGCTGAGCCCGCCGCGCCTCAATCCGTTGGATGACCTCGGCAACGTTCAGGGGTCGCTGTTCGGGCTCCTTCTCGATCATGTCCAGAACCAGCTTGTTCAGCCACTCGGGGACGGAGCTGTTCCATTCGCGGGGCGCTTCCGGTATAGAGTACCGGTGGCTTCTCAGCACTGCCGGAGGTGAGTCACTCTTGAACGGCACTCGCCCGGTGACCATTTCATACAGGAGTATTCCGAGCGAGTAGATATCGGTGCGGTGGTCGACCTCCTTGGCGGCGGCCTGTTCGGGCGACATGTACTCCACAGTGCCGATAACTTGACGTGTGGTCGTGACACCCTTCACGTCGCTGAGCTTGGCAATGCCAAAATCCACTATTTTCGCGCGGCCGTTCTCGTCGAAGATGACGTTAGCGGGCTTTATGTCGCGGTGGATTATCCCGCCGGCGTGCGCGTGTCCCAGGGCGGAGCAGACCGATGTGGCGATTTCCAGAGCTTCCACCAAGCGGAGCGCGCCGTGCTCCTTGATCTTATCAGCGAGGCTGCCGCCGGAAAGATACTCCATCACATAGAAATGCCGACCGGTCTCCTCGCCGACTTCGAGTATTTTGACTATGTTGGAGTGGTTCAGGTTCCTGAGCACTTCAATCTCTGTGCGAAATCGCGCGAGACGGGACGGGCTGTCACGCAGGCCGGTCGGCAAAAGCTTCAGCGCACCATGCAAACCGTCGGGATCAACTACAAGGTAGACGGTGCCGCTGGCTCCGCGACCGAGTTCGCGAACGGTTTCGTATATGCCTATCTTCACAGGGATCAGGTCTGCCTCAGGCGTTCCAGACACGCTCACGTGCGGCCGGTTTGGCCTGCCTGCCGCCCGTTTCTGACAGCAGCGCGAGAGTTGATACACCTACAGTCCAAGTTCCTCTCCAACGATTGAAGCTATGAAACGTTCAATGGATACCGGGAAGAACCGCACATCAGGCGAGTGCACAACTCCGGTCTCGATATCCTCTTTCCGCTCAAGCTCGTCAAGCACGGCATCTATGAGCTGGTCGGAGTTCATCTGCATCTCTCTCACTTTAAAATATTCCGACTCGAAGTTCACCGGCTTGCCTCCGAGCGCCAGAAAGCCGAACACGCGACCCACGAGCGCAGGTTCGATGTTCTCTTGGCCGAACAGCTCCTCGTACTTGAGCCCGTGGTAGTCCGGGTGCCAGACGAGACGCGGCGAGACGTTTATCTGTCCGCGAATCTCGAGGCTTCTATCGTGCCGTTCGCGCGATTCGCCCAGCAGAATGTACGGCAGTCGGTGATATCCCACCACTATTCCGTGAGTAGGCTTCTTGATGACGTGCGTTTCTCGGAAAACGTGTTGCAGGTAAGCGAAATCTTCGTGATCCTCTGTCACGGTAACGTCATCTCCTTAACAGCACGTGTCGGAATTCCATCTCGGATCTACTTCACCCCGAGCACTTCGTGGACGGAGACCGGTTTTTTCTTTCCCTTAAGGAGGATCGGGCCGAGCGGCCTTCCGGAAACCTTTTCTCCGAGCTTGTGGAACGTCTCGCCGCAAGCGAGTATCTGCCCCGGTTCAGCCTTTGAACAGAGTCGCCGCGCTACGTTGACTATATCGCCGATAGCCGTAAACTCCATGCGCCTCGGCGAGCCGATATATCCGGCTATCGCAGTGCCTGTGGCGACGCCTATTCCAACATCGAACGTGGGTCGTCCGCTCCTGCTCCATCTTTCGCGCATAGGGCACAACACGTGCTGCATCTCCAGCGCGACCTTCACTGCACGGACGGCGTGGTCGTGCGCCTGGACCGGGGCGCCGAAAACGGCCATGATCTCGTCGCCGACATACTTGTCCAGGGTCCCATCGTGCAGGAAGATTACCTCCGCCATTTCTGTGAAGTACTCATTCAACATCGAGACAACGTCGGTGGGCGACATCCTCTCAGCCAACCCGGTGAACCCGCGAATATCGCTGAACAAGGCGGCTATCTCCTGTTTTGTGCCGCCCAGTTCGATGCTTCCTTCCTTATTTATTACCTCATCCACTACACGAGGCGACAGGAACCGTTCCAGGTTGTTGCGTCGCCGCTCTTCCTCTATCATCCTTTCGGTCAACCGGACGTTCTCGATAGCTATCGCGGACTGGCTGGCGACTGCCTCGAACAGCTCGAGGTCCTCGGGAGCAAACTTGTGGTTTGGATCGCGACTGTCGACGTAGATGCTGCCGAGTATTCTGTCCTCGACTTTCAGCGGCACGCTCATTGCCGATCTGATCTGGCTCAGGATGACGCTTTGTCTCGAACTGAATCTGTCATCGTGCAGCGCATCTTCGGCGATCACGAGTTCGCCATCTATCGCGGAACGGCTTGCTATCCCCATGCTGGGCGAGCTGGTCGCCGCGTCCCTACCCATCTTGCGCGCGACCTCGGTGCTCAAGCTGCCGTCATCTTCGTTGACAAGGACTATGAACCCGCGGTCCGCGCCGGTCACCTTGATGGCGCTGTCGAGAATTGCCTCGAGCCGTTTCTTGAGATCAAGTTCGGAAACCGCGAGGCGTGACGCTTCGTACAGGGCCTCAAGACGACGGTACGCTTTGCCGATCGCCATGATGTTGGTCGGGTCCGCGAGCTCCTCGATAGAGCTGTCCTGGACGTCCGGTCTTCTCACCATCATGGTCAGTCGCTCGCCGACGGAACTCATCTGCTGCTTTATGCGGGCGACGTCTGCCGAAGCGTTCGCAGCGGTCGTAGCGGTGCCTGCAGCTTGTTGCCAAGGCCCGTCTACGAGGGTGAACACCAGGTCATAGTGACCTATGGTGATTTTGTCGCCTTCGGCCAACTCCTTTCTCTCGACAGGTTTCCCGTTGACCAGCGTACCGTTAGTGCTGCCCAGATCTATCAGCACGTGCTTGCGGTTTTCGAGCCGCAACTCAGCATGCTTCGTCGAGACAAATTCATCGCTCAGCACCAGCCCGCTGTCCTCTGCGCGACCTATAGTGAGAACAGTTTGCCGGAGAGCCACGCGACGACGTTTCCGGTTGCGGTAGGATACAAGCAATTGTGCCATGCCGACAATCCCACGATCCGCGCTAACCTCAAACAGCTAGCCAAGATATACAACACCACAATAACAAGGATACCACCGCAACGGCACCAAGTCAAGCGGAAAAGGGTAGAGGGTAAGCGGCGGGCAGCGGACGATAACGCCCTCTCGCGTGAGAGCCGACACTCCGGTCGGCTACCCCGAGTTCTCCGGGGGGCGAACATCACAAATGATGCAGTGGCGGGTCTACTCAACGCGTATGATGTTTGTTTTGTCCCGTACGGAGTCGAGTGCGTCAATCTGCTGCATAGCGCGCTGCACATCACCTTCGCTGCAGGTGTGCGTCATCAGAACGATCGGCACGGGGTTCTCCACGTGTTCCGCGACGGCTTTCTGGATCACTGACGCGATGCTGATGTTATTGCGGCCGAGTATGGTGCAGATCTCCCCGAGCACACCAGGTTTGTCGACCGTGGTGCAGCGCATATAGTACCGGTTCTCGACGGTCTCAATTTTCCTGACCGGCATCTTCGTGCCCCACACGAACGGTTTCATTCGCCCGACCGAGCCGAACTGGATGTCCTTGGCGACATCTATCAGGTCCGAGAGAACGGCGCTCGTGGTCGGGGCGCGCCCGGCTCCCTTGCCGTAGTACATCGTGGTTCCGGCTACGTCACCTTCGATGTAGACGGCGTTGTACTCGTTGCTGACGTCCGCGAGAAGAAACTGTTGCTGGACGAGAGTCGGGTGAACGCGCAGATCGAGTTCGCCGTCCAACCTTCTCGCTATGGCCAACAGCTTTATAACGTAACCGAGTTCTGATGCGTACCGGGCGTCCTCACTGGTAATGCCGGTGATTCCTTCAACATAGATCTCATCAAGGTCGATGTCCGTCGAGAACGCCAACGACGCGATAATCTTGAGCTTATGCGCGGAGTCGTAACCTTCGACGTCGAGACTGGGATCGGCTTCTGCGAACCCGTTTTCCTGCGCGTCTTTCAACGCCTCCTTGTAGCTCTTGTTGGCGTGCGTCATCTGGGTGAGGATGTAATTTGCCGTACCGTTGACGATGCCGAGCACACGGTCGATCCTGTTTGCCGCAAGACCCTCTCTCAACGCTTTCAGGATGGGAACACCGCCGCAGACGCTCGCCTCGAACCTCAGTTCCACACCGTGTTTTTCAGCGGCCTGGCACAGTTCCGACGTGTGCTTGGCAACGAGCAGCTTGTTGGCGGTGACGACATGTTTGCCCTTGCTGAGCGCGTATAGGATCAGGTCTTTGGCCGGCTGTTCTCCACCGATCAGCTCGACGACGATTTCGACTTCAGGGTTCTTGATGAGCGTTCTGGCATCGTTCGTGACGAGCGCGGGCTCTATTGCCAACCTGTCCGCTACCGTGGTGTCAATGTCGGCAACCTGTTTGAGGGAGAGCGTAACGCCAGTTCTGTCGACAAGGGAGGCGTGTCTGCCGAGTAACTCGCATACAACTCCCCCGCCGACGATCCCTGCGCCTATGACTCCAACGCCGAATTCTTGTCGCATCAACTTGTCTGGCCTTTCCGGAGCTTTCTCACGGCTTCCGCTATTCGGTTCATGCCTTCGTTAATAATCTCACGCGAGGTCGCGTAGGATAGCCTAACATGGTTGGGCGCACCGAACCCCTCTCCGGGTACGAGGGCAACCTTGGCCTCCTCCAGCAAGAATCCGGCGACATCCGACGCGGAACGAATCTCCGCGCCGTTGTAGTTGTTTCCGAACAATCCCGATACGTCCACGAACAGGTAGAACGCGCCGGAAGGTGGTTGGATCTCAGTTCCGAAAGCCTCGCCGGCCCGCGCGGCCATGATCTTGCGCCTCTGGTTGAACTCGGTTACCATGTGTTGCACGCAGCTCTGGTCGCCTCGCAACGCTGCGATGGCGGCTTTCTGCGAGATGGAAGTGGGGTTCGAGGTTGACTGACCCTGCAGACGCCCGATCGCCGTCATGATCTCCTTGGGTCCGGCGGCGTACCCGATCCGCCATCCTGTCATCGCGTAGGCCTTGGACACGGCGTTCACGACGACGGTCTGCGCTTTGATCTGTTCGTTGAGCGACGCTATGCTGACATGTTCCATCCCGTCGTAAATGAGCTTCTCGTAGACTTCGTCGGAGATTACTGCGATACCGGTGTCGAGCGCGATCTGGGCGATCGATTCGAGTTCTTGCTTCGAGTAGACGGCTCCCGTAGGATTCGACGGACTGTTGAGCACAAGCAGCTTCGTCTTGGGGGAGATCGCGGCCTTGAGCTTTTTCGGATCGAGCTTGAACGCCGCGTCCGTCTCGAGGATAACTGGTCGCGCGCCGGCGGCTTTCACCTGTTCAGGGTAGCTCACCCAGTATGGTGCGGGTATGATCGCCTCGTCACCGGGGTTGAGCGACGTAAGAAAGATGTTGAAAAGCGAGTGTTTCGCGCCGCAACTCGCCACAATCTGTTCCCTTTCATATTCGAGTCCGTTGTCATTCCTGAACTTTTCGAGGATAGCGTCTTTAAGTTCAGGTGAACCCGACGGCGGAACGACGTACTTCGTGTAACCTTCGTGAATCGCGGCAATCGCCGCCTCCTTGATGTGGTCGGGGGTATCGAAGTCCGGTTCCCCGACACCGAAGGCGACAACGTCAATTCCCTGCGCTTTGAGTTGTTTTGCTTTGGTGGCTATCGCCATAGTCGCCGAGGGCGACAGCGAACCTATTACGGACGAGACTTCCAACATTATCGATATCCTCTCTGCAGTCCAGCTGAACGCCGGACTTTACTCTGCCGGGGCATTCTGTAGCACCTTCTTCATGCCGCGAATGGCCTGCCGTATCCTGTTATCGTTTTCGACGAGAGCAAACCGTACATACCCTTCGCCAAGTTCCCCGAACCCAGCACCTGGTGAGGCAGCGACAAGCCCTTTTTCAAGAAGGAGCTCGCAGAACTTAAGCGAGCCCATATCGCGGAACGGTTCCGGTATGCGCGCCCAGACATACATCGTAGCTTTCGGCTTGGGCACGCTCCATCCGATTCTCTCGAGTCCGCGTATCATGGTATCGCGGCGCTGCCGGTACATTTCGACATTCTCGTGTATGCAATCGTCCGGTCCGCGCAACGCTGCTACCGCGGCCACCTGAATAGGTGTGAACACGCCGTAATCGTAGTAGCCCTTAAGCTTTGCTAAAGCGTCGATAACGTCGCTTCTGCCGACGGCAAAACCGACGCGCCATCCTGCCATATTGTACGTCTTCGATAGGGAGTAGAACTCGATTCCGACATCTTTGGCGCCGGGTGCCTGCAGAAAGCTGGGCGCCTTGTACCCGTCGAAACATATTTCCGAGTAAGCGAGGTCGTGCACGATGAGGAGGCTCTCGCGTTTAGCGAATTCGACGACCTCCTCGAAGAATCCGAGGTCAACGACGCGCGTCGTGGGGTTGTTCGGGTAGCTCAGCACGAGCACTTTCGCTCGCGGGAAGACGTGCTTCGTGATCTCCGACAGATCCGGCAGAAAGTCCGTCTCCTCGGTCAGCGGGATGTCCATCAGGCGACCGCCTGCT
>Ga0114922_10004443_pt1 | contig 13004 bp, 12 predicted proteins | sample AartaG_FD_100975 | JGI IMG/M metagenome (GOLD analysis project Ga0114922, IMG submission 100975) | Deep subsurface microbial communities from Aarhus Bay to uncover new lineages of life (NeLLi) - Aarhus_00045 metaG | ecosystem: Environmental > Aquatic > Marine > Oceanic > Sediment | place... | reverse complement strand
CGGCAGGAGCTGCTACTGGAACTCGACCGGGAAGCCATGCTCGATGTGGTGGTCTGGGCCCGGCGTCCGGTGCGGCGGTCGGCCAGCAAGGAGGTCCTGGCCAAGCAGATCGCCCAAGTGCGCCGAGCGCGTTTTGACGGCTTGAGCGAGGGGGGCCTGGAGGTGCTCGCTCGCCTGCGCGGGCTGAGCGTGGCCCCCGGCGAGTCGCGGGCGGAGCTGGAGCGCCGGCTTCGCAAGGCCGAGGGGTTCTGGGCGAAGGTTCGCCGCAAGCGGCGGGGACTCGTTGCCGGCCTGATCGCCAAGGCCGTCGAGGCCGAATCCGCCGGGGAGTACCAGTTCCTGCCCGAGAAGGAAGAACCGACTTTGCGGGAGCAAATCGAGGAGGAGGGAGTAGTCGGCGGGATCACCCGCAAGCTCAGAGGGGTGGCTGACGATTACGTCCGAGAAAAGCTGGACGAAATCGAGGCACGGATCGACGGCAAGCTCGATGAGATCGACCGGCGGCTGAGCGAATGGCGCGACCGCGAGGTGGCCAATCGGCTCAAAATCCTCAAGATCACGCTGCTCTTCTCGATTCTTGTCGCTCTGATCTGCCTGGGTTATGATATGATCTCGGGTCCAGACGCTACGGAATCCGTCAATGGGGGACCGGGTTCGGACGGGAGCTCGAGCCGGGTTTCCGCCGTCTCGCCGGAGGGTGGGACCGATTCGGCCGGCGGGGAATAGCCGGAACAGTCGATCGAAGCGATGTACGAGAGATTCAGTCCCCGAGTTGACAAGGTCATCAAGCTGGGCAACGAGATCGCCCGCGAGTATGACCAGGAGTACGTCGGCACCGAGCATGTGCTGCTGGCCATCCTGCGCGAGGGAACCGGCATCGGGGCCAAGGTTCTGCAGAACCGCGACATCACCGAGGGCCGGCTGCAGGCGGAGATCGACAAGCTGATCAAAAAGAGCATGGAGGAGACCTGGGTCTTCGGTCGCCTCCCCGGGACCCCGCACTATAAGAACGTGGTAGCCATCGCCATTGAGCAGGCCCGCCAGCTCGAAACCAAGGAGATCTGCACCGAGCACCTCCTGTTGGCCTTGAGCCGCGAAAGGGGCAGCGTGGCCCACGGAGCGCTGAAAAACCTGGGCATCAGGCACGCGGACATCAAGTCGGACATTCTCAAGCTCAGCGCTAAAGCAAACTGAGGCGATCGCCGTGAGACCGGCCTATCCCTCCCGTTAACAGTCCGTTGAAGAACTCGCTTGGCTGCTCGACTGCGTAGCGGCCGGCGTCCTCGCCGGCCGTTATGGCCCGTTCAACGCGGTTTGCGGAACGGCCTGCGGGGACGCAGGCCGCTACAGATACTCCTTCAACGGGCTGTTAAGAGGACACGGCCTGACAAGTCAGACCGCGCCGGCCGAGCGCAGGGCGGTGTATATCCCGTCCGTGTCTTTCCGGTAAGCGTGTATGAACCGGTTTGACCAGCCTGGTATGGTCAGCCGTCGACCGATGATGGTCCGGAGGCCAGCCGATGAGATCCAGGAAGACCCAGGCGATACCTGCCCGCCTTGAGGCAGGTCGGCGACGTTTCGAACCATGGCGCAGGACACGCCAGGGCCACTCGCGCAATCCCGACCCGCTGGCGGGTCCCCGACTCGCTCGCGGGGCCCCGATCCGCTGTGGACTTCGGCCGTAAAGCTTGCCGGAGCGTGCGGACTTTGCCGGACCGCACGGACGCTCGGCCTGGACTACAACGCTCTGAAGCGACGTGTCGCGTCTGCGGCCCCGCACGATTCGCCCGGGCACAAGACAGCCCGACAGAAGACGGCCGGCCAGGAGCCGGCGACGACCTTCGTTGAGCTGGTTCCTCCGGCGCCCGCTTGTTCTCCCGAATGCATCGTCGAACTGGAAGATCCTCGCGCGAGGAACTCGACCAGCCATTGACACACGACGCGGCCTTGCCGCTCTTGAACGCGAGGCGTTCGTCGCGTGTCAATGGCCAGCCCGAACTGCCCTGGGAGCCATAAAGCCAAGCGGAACATTCTCAATTTCGGCCTTGCAACGGCCGAGATCAGGGGGTATACATGCGCGTATGTTGCCCGTGGATGGTCCCCGGGCGCCCGGCGTGCCGGGATGACTCCGCGAAATGGGCCAAAGGCGTCTGACCGCCGGTGGAAATAGGCACTATGGAGGGCCAACATGAGTCGCCAGGCGACCCCCGCCCCCCGCGGAATCAAATTTCCTATCAGTACCTCACTTGACGAGAACGCCATCCTTGGCCTGTTCACCTGGGACACAAACGCCCCGGAACAGCACTACAGCGAGATCGATTATGAGTTTGGCACTTGGAAGGGATCGTTCACTGACAACGCCCAGTATGTGATTCAGCCATGGGATACGCCGGGTATTCCGTGGTGCGCGTGGATCGATCTGACCGGCTCATGGTAGGCACCACCGAGACGCACCGGGAGACGTTGATGAGGGCCCGGGCGTGTGTTTTTCGGTGCGATCCTTCACCGCATCCAGCGATTCGGTGTGCCGCCGCCGTTGGTGCAACGCGCCTGAGCGATCGCCGACACGGCGAGCCAAACCGGGGAGGAAGCAAGAGAGGCGACGGTACGCCCGAAGGCGGCCAGCGGGCGCTCCTGGTAAGGTGATGCTTGGTCACACCGCGCGTCAACACCGCGAAAAGCCATGCAAAATGGGCCTGCCTGATGGAAAAGGCGTTGAATCCGATGGTCGGCCTCAGTAGGATCTCCGGTTGGCCCGCAAACGTCGTTGGAGAAAGGGCCACATGGGACATCCCGGCTGAGAGGAGCTGGGCTCAGTGAACACACTACTTGAGAAATGGCAGCAAGACCTCGGATACTTTCAACCTGATGTTCTTCTTCAATATACCGACTGTGACTGGGAGACGTACCGACGCGCGTACGAGCACTTTTTCGGCGTCGATATCGGGCAGGGTGGACCGCACGGTTGCCATCTTCGCTCACGAGATTCCGTGCCAACGATCGAGGGCGCAGACGAACATGAACTCGCGAATGCGCTTCTAACCCATACGCACGAACTCCAGCATTATTACCAGATTACCTCAACAGCTTTCGGTTACTTCCGCTACTTCTTGGAGAGCCTATGCTGGGATCACATGAGAGAATTCGCGCGGCGTCTGCTGACACCTATGACGAGTAACTACAAGGAAATCGGGTATCCGCTCATCACCAAAGCGAAGACCGTGGCTGGAGCATTCGGAGGGCACTTCCAGGAACTCATCGAGTATGGCGAAGTCGTTGGCAATGTGCATTTGACGCTCTTGCGTCTCTTTGATCAACCGAACCTCACTGTGGATGGCCTTCTCTTCTGTTGGAACGGAGCCACCGGGCTCTTGGATTCCGCCGAGCGAAGAGAAGGGGATACGATAGAGTTCGTTCACCTCTCCTCCAAGCTGCCATCTTCGACTGCAGCAAACCCAGGCGGATTGACGCTGCGGGGAATGTTGGAAAGTGCAGCCCACTGCGAGGAAATGAGGCTGCTGGGCGCCCTTCCCATAAGTGACGACACGAAGGTGGAGATCTTCCACGGTGCACATTTCAGAGAATATCGACAGGTCTGGGACCGACTAGATAGCGTCGTGGATTCACCTTCGAAGCTCGGAATCATTTCGAGAGTCGTCGCGATAGCGCTCCAGACCTCGCTTACATCGATGCATCTGGGCGAAGGTACGAGCACCCCTTTGCTGTTAGAGGACACAAGTCCCACCTTTCGAGCGCATCGCATCATAGAGGCACTAAAGAATGGAGATATCGCTCCTCCGGAAATCGTGCTCGATCCCCCAGGACCCGATATGGTTTGCGATCACTTTGGATGGCCTCATGTGTGCAGGATCATGGAGAACTTCCTGCGTACACCCACTTATCCTGGTGTCGCTCAAGGACTGGACTTTATCAACGGACAGCACCGGTCGTTCTGTAAACTTGCGATCTCGTCACCAATGCGGCCAATCTGGATGGGCGATCTTGGCAATTCGAGCGATCAGACTGAGCTTGAATTCGCGAAGGCGTACCTCCCGCCGTTCTCGTCTTTCCGTGACCGTGTCGTCCTCCAGGCAGATGTACATTCAGTCGTCCGTATGGCCCCGCCTCTCCTCACCACGTCTGCGGTTAAGGAACTGCTTTTCGGCGATGCGCTTGACGAGACGAGAGGATGGTTGGCCAGGATTGGAGGAGCGTTTCAGCAGCTGTCCCCAGATCTTGGGCGAGCCTTTCTGGAGGAAGTCTGGCCCGAAACCTTTGAGCACTCCTTCGGAGCACAGTGGGAGCAGATGCCATGAGGGAGGAGCAGCCCCGGAGGGCAGAAAAGCTGTCAGGAACGTTTTCTTGAGGCGCGGAGGCCCCCGACAAGAAGCGCAAAAATCATCCTGACACCTTTGCTGGCCGAGTCATGCACGCCGCAGATGCGCTGAAGCACATTGGAAAGCCTGCCGTACCCGCCCTCATGAATGCCTTAGATCATGATTGGATATCTAGCCGCTACCTTTCAGTGCAAGCGCTGGGAGAGATTGGCGCTGATGCAAGAGAAGCCGTGCCAGCTCTGGTAAAGGCGCTGGGGGACGATGATGAGGGTGTCCGTGCGGATGCGGCATCGGCACTGCGAAAGACCAAAGCCGGTAAAGAAGTCATTCCCGCTCTGCTGAACGCACTGCGGGACGATGATGAGAGAGTCAGGAGATATGTGACGATAGCACTGGAGTGTATCGGACCCGGGGAGCAGGAGGTCATTACCGCCCTGATTGGTGCATTGGGTGATGGAGCATGGCCAGTCCGCGGAGTCGCCGCGCAACAGCTGGGGGAAATAGGGCCTGGTGCGAAGAGAGCATTGCCCTCGTTACTTCGTGCGTTGCGGGATGGCGTAGAACGTGTCCGAACACTCTCCGCACAGGCGTTGGAGAGAATAGCCCCTGATGGAAAGGAAGCTGTGGCTGCTCTCGTAAAAGCACTGGAAGAGGAGGATGAACACAGCTACGATGCGGCAGCGCGAGCGCTCGGGAATATCGCTCCCGACTCGAAAGAAGCTCTTCTCGCCCTGAAGGGAGCATTTGGCAGCATAAAAAAGCTGGAGACGAGTGCAACGGTGTCATCCCATGGCATCGCTGTTCTCGAAGAGCTAATCAGTGTCGTAGACAAACTCGTCGTGGCGGAGCATGTCAACGAGTATATCCAGCGAGCGGTTCGCGACATCATAGATGCGGGCGAGCGTGGCTCAGACACGCTGGCTGCTCTCATTCTCGAGTTGCTCTATTGCAGGAGCGCGCACTTGAACTACGCGGTGATCGTGGCGAGTGAGGTAAAGCCGACACCTTCCTTGGTTGCCGCCATGAAAGAGACTTCGTCAGTTGCGGTCGCGAACCCGCTAGTGCATCCCCCTTTATCCCAGAGGTTCGAATCGGAGATCCGTGGGGAGGGCAAGATTGGCTGGACGGATTACACGGGGGCGATGATCAAGGAGAACGTAGACAAGTGCCTTCAAAACTGGGGAGAAAAGGTGTCAGGAAGAATTTCTTGACCCCGCCGGCCGTTCCGGTAGAATCTGGGCATGGCTGGGTGGCATGCTTTCGCGCGACGGAGTCGCGGGTAAGCATGTTGAGTGCTGAGCGAACATGCCTACCCACCCCGCTCGCGCGGGCCGTGAAGGAATGGCACGCGGCAGGAATGCGCTTAGCCCGGCTTTTCGATCAACTCCAAGGCAGCGAGCAAGTCCTCTCGCGTGACGATCAATTTGCAGAGTTTCTTCGGTTGGTCATCCGCTCCACGAGTCATCACCCAAAGCGTGATGTACTCACCCTCATGCAGCCTCGCCCATCCTTCGGTTGAAAACTGCAACCAGCGCTCCGTCACCATGCAAGGAACCGCAAACTTGCCCAGCTTGCGCTTTAGCCTATCGTGCCATTTACTCATGCCAAAAATCTACAGTCTGTCACTCCTCCCGTCCAGCCTCCGTGCAGGCAGAAAAGGCAGCAGAAAAGGTGTCAGGCAGCAGAAAAGGTGACAGCATAAAAGGGGCAGAAAAGAGGGGCAGAAAAGGTGTCGGGGGCAGAAAAGGTGTCGGGAAGATTTTCTTGACCTCGCCAGTGGTTCCGGTAGAATCCGGGCATGGGACGGCCGCCACGCATCACGCCGGCAGAAAAGGTGTCAGGAAGATTTTCTTGACCTCGCCGGCGGTTCCGGTAGAATCTGAGCATGGGACGGCCGCCACCACGAGGACGATCTGCCCGGTCATGTCCGCCGGATGCTAAGGCATCGGATTGACCTTGGCCACTGTTGGCTATCCGATGAGCATGTGCTCGGCGTCGTCGAGTTCCTGCTGCAGGTTCTCGTTGATCCCCTCTAGCTGGTCGGCGGAGATCCCGACGGTCTCCAACAGCTCTTCGCCCAGTTCCAGGCCTTCGGAGGTCTGGTAGAAGCCGAGCTTCTGCCGGCAGCAGATCATGTCGGCGATGTAGACCAGGTAGCCGAGCTTCTGCAGTTCGGCGCTGAGTCTCTCGGGAGTGTGATGAAAACCCACGACCGCCCGCAGGTGCCGCGGGAACCTCCACTTGGTGGTCAGGGCGTCGCCGAAGGCCTGGTGGTCGGCGCCGATGATCTGGGTTTCGAGATCGCCGAAGCGTCCCTCCCCGGCTGCGCAGCGAGTAATGACCTCAGTCAGCAGCTCGCCGAACGCCTGGCGCTCGACCAGAATCCCGATGTCGTGGATCAGGCCGGCCAGAAACACCTCATCCAGTCCCGCGGGCTGTCCCGAGGCCTTGGCCAGCAAGCGGGCCGCCACGGCCACGGCCACGCTGTGTCGCCACAGATCCCTGGCGGTGAACTGCTCCGACATCCTGCCGCTTTTGAACAACCGGGCGATCGACGCCGCCACGGAGATGTTCTTGACCGCGGACATCCCCAGCAGCACGATGGCCCGGTCCACGCTGGCGATCTGCCCCGGCAGGCCGTAAAAGGCCGAGTTGACCACCTTGAGCACCTTGGCGGACAGCGCCGGGTCCGTCTTGATCACCTGGTGCAGGTCCCGAGCCGTGCTGTTCGGATCCTCGACAATCTCGATGATGCGGACCGTGACTTCCGGCAGGGTCGCGATGTCCCCGATCGTCGCCAACGCTCGTGCGACGACCGACGGTTGGTCCCGGGTGGCCGGTTCGACACTCATACCCACGTCCCCAAAGCCTACGGATGCGGTCTAGTGCAACCTGCACCGTCACACTTACGTTCGCGAGATTCATCGTCGCCTGCTTGGTCGCTCTTGAGTCCCAAATCCTGGACCGCCCGATAATGGCCGATTCAGCCGGCCGGCGGGTCGCTGCGTTCGAAGAATCCCCACCAGCGCTGCAGCTCAGGCAGGTGGACGATGCGCCATTGGTAGCCTCGCCGTTCCCACCAGGCGCGTTCCGCCCTGGGGCCCTCGCTGGGGTGCGTGTAGACGCGGGGGTGGCCGATCACGTGGGTCGGGGCCCAGGCGACGACTTCCTCGGCGGTGGCCAGGCGGGCGTGTCCCGGGCGGGAACGCGAGGCGGACCGGTCTCGGGCAACGGCCGGCCCGGTCAGGCCGTACATGTCGTAAGTCCGCAGGCGGCTGTAGAAGGGAATCGCCCCGGCAGCGGTGGTCGCGATCCGAGCGTCCGCGTCCGCGTGTTGAGCCAGCCAACGACCGATGGCGGTGTTCTCGATGGTGAACCGCTTGAGATAGCCGATCTGGTCCACCCCCGCGGCACCGCTGGTTTCCATGCCGCGACGCGACAGTGATGCGCAATGCAGCAGGATTCCTGCAGCGAGAACCGCCTCAACGGCGTACAAAGCCAGAAGACCGGCCCCGTGCCGGGCACGGAGGGAACGGCCAGGGCATGGAGGTTGCGCAACTCGTCGGCCAGGACCAGGGCCAGCAGCGGAATCACCGGCACGAAGAACCGGTGCAAAGCCATAAAATCGCCGCCCACGCCGGCGACGTAGACCATCACCACCAGGACCAGCGTCGCCAGATGTGTGTAGAACGACGTGACCCTCCGGCCCCCGGGTTGGGCTCGCGGCACGACCAGCAAGAGCAGGATGATCCACAGTCCGTAGTGGCGCACGAACATCTGCAGATACAACAACCCGCGACCTTCATGCTCCAGCCCGGCGACCCTGGCATAGTACGTGTTCGGGAGCACCTGGCCGTAGTAGGAGATCCGCCAGAGCTGGTGGGGCAACACCGGCAGCAGGAAGAGCGCCAGCCAGATCCAGTCGCGACGTGCCGGGCGGCGCCGGCTGCAGCGCAGCCCCTGGTCCACCAGTCGATGAAGCAGCGTCAGGCCGAAGAAGAGGAAGCCCTCCGGCCGCGTAAGGCAGGCCAGTCCGAACAGCAGGCCCGACCATGGCACAGCCGACGGCTTTCCTGATTCCGCCCAGTAACGCCAAAAGGCTGCGGTAACCAGCAGGGTAAACAGAGCCGTCTCCAAGCCGCCGCTGGTCCAACAGGCAAAAGCCGGCGTAACCGACAGCAGGGCAGGAGCCACAAAACGCCACAACCGAATTGCGCCCCGCGGCTGCCCGGGCTCGACCAGGCCGTCCAGCACCGTCCCCAGGCGCTGGACCACGACCAGCGTCGCACAACCGCAGATCAGCCCCAGCCCCAGCGACCAGATGATGGGCTCGGACCCCAGCGCCATCCCCGCCGCGATCAGGACCGTCCAGAGGAAGCTGGTGTACCCTTCGACCCGCTGGCCGGGGTTGAAGCTCAGTTCCCCGTAGCGCAAGAGGTTGTCCGCATAGCGGAAGAAGATGAAGGCGTCGTCGCAGACGAAGTTGAAATACAGACTATGCCCGATAAGCACCGCCAGCGGTACGGCCATCAAGCCGGCGCAGACGATCTGGTTGCGGGCGGGCAGGGTCATGGCCGTCTCGTCGTTCGTACCGGCGGTCCACCACCAAACATCATAGCGGCGGATCGCCTCGGGCCCAAAGAGACCACAGCCGGAGTGCGAGCCCGGGGGAACGGATCTGTCACGTAGTCCGAACCGGTCAAGGCCAAGCGGTGAATCGGGTGAAGGTCCGCCGGCGGCGGAGAGTCCGGCAAGGTCAGCCAGGTCAACGTCGCTGTCGGACTCACTGTCAAACGCTTTGCAGCCGGTGCCGGGTGGCCCGCTGTCCGGGCCGGTCAGGCAGGAAGAGCCTCCCGCAGTACCCTGACAGGGGGATTCTCCTTCAGCTTCCCAGCCGTGGCGGACAGTTGGGCCTAACGCACCCGCTCCGCGGCAGCGTGAGCAATCGGCTGCGTCTGGCACACGCCAGCCTTCTGGCGATGCTCTGGCGTGGTCGTCTGGGCGTCCATGACTGGTTGGGGCGTGTGGCCCGCAGAGTGGTTCGACCGGCTGCGGTGTCGCTGCGGTCTGTGGAGTTCTGCCTCATTGGTAGTAGCCGACCAGTGAGTCGGCGCGGCGAGGGTTTGATGACCGGCAGGCCGTCCAGCCGGCGCATGGCTGCTTCCGACGGACGGCATTAGTCCATCGGCTTGGCGAGACCTCGCAATAAGGTCAGGTAAGACCGATTGGAGCAGCATGCCCGCTGGAACCGTCCGATACCTTCCTGCGCCGGCCTGGCCCGGGGCCCCAGCCGGCTCCGCCAGAGCAGAACAGGAAGCTCGCGTCAGCCACCTGCGGCTGGAGCGCGCAAAAACTACCCCTGCCGCCCCGAGGACGACAGGGGTGATATAGAGTGCGAATCTCGCTCGCCGGGAGGCTGATCCCGTTGGATCAGCCCGCCAGCCGGAGGGGGCTCTCTAACGGCGGCGACGCAGCACACCGAGGGCGCCGATGGCCAGCAGGGCCAGCGTCGCCGGCTCGGGGGTGATGACCAGGTTGTCGAAGTCACCCGATTCATCGACCTGGTAGTTGTCCGACAGGAGCACGACCTGCTCGACAGAGGTGCCGGCAAAAACACCCGCCACGCTCGAATAAATCAGCGAGCCGTCGTAGCTGTAATCGATCGTGTTGCTACCCGCGTCGATATCAATGGTCAGGTCCTTGTACCCACCAGGCACCCAATCGACACCGGTGTCGATAAAGTCCAGGCCGGTGCCGGGGTCATCCAGAACCCGGATGTCGCCCAGCCAGCTGAAATTCACGTGGGCCGTCTGCAAGTCTTGCGAGGGGGCCTGCGGAACTACGTCGTAGTCGGCACCGCCGGTAGCGCCGATGGCAACCATAACGGACACGCTCACCGGGTCGTCATTCTGAGCGCCCAGATCCGGGCTGAACCCGCCCGTCCACGTTCCCATGGAGATGTCCGGGTCACGGGAGATCCGCAGATGCTGCTCTCCGGCGTAGGGATTGACGGTGCCCACGTGGCCCTCGGTCACGCTGGCGCTGAAAGCGGTCCAGCCGGCCTGCCCGCCGATGTAACCGGGGGCGAACCCTTCGCTGGCTTCGAACCCGGTGCCATACGGCGTCGCCCGCATGATTCCCATGAGGCCGTCGTCAAAAGCCTGTATCGACGTGTCCAATACCTTCTGGTCCGCCAGCACCGGCGAGCAAAGCAGGCCCATGAAGGCAACACAGAGAATGATCCTCTTCATACCAACAAACCTCCTAAAGCAATTCCTCTCTTCCCTCTCAAAACGTTGCGGTCCTTCCGCCTGCCAAAGGCGGCGGATTCACGCAACCCAAGGCAACACCCCGCGATGTCGCCGATCATGCTCGCCCCGCGGTGCTGCGGCCGTGCGCAGTTGTCGCCGCGACGATCTTGCTTTCGCTGTACGCCAGAGAGTACGCCCGGTCAGTCGAAGACGTGCCCTTTCTCTCCCACCGCAACCGGCGGCCGGGTCGAACTGTACGACCCGCCCGCAAACCAACTCTTCTCCCGGTCCGGGCTGAGGCAGCGATGTCGCAGGCCGCCCATGCAGCGGCGCACACCTACAACCCTCCTCCACCCGTCTTCCCTTTTACCCTCTCTCCTTAAATATCGCCGCTGGGCGGAAATGTCAAGCGGAAAGTCAACCCTTTGGATAGTCTGACAGACTGGATGTGCAGCGGTCGGGCGTTTGCCCAGCCCTGCGCCAATGATCGGCTGCGTTATCGCCCCTGGGCCTCGATCCGGGTTCGCGGACCTCCGGGGCTGCCGCCTGGGCCCGCCGGGCCGTTATGACCGCTCCCGGGACTGGGGTGTCTTAGCCGGGGCGCGTCAAGGTGTCGGGTCGTCGGTTTGCCGACATCGACAAGTCCGGTAAACTGCAACTATGTCCAAAGGCAGAGAGATCCGTCTGACCGACTACGCCAGTTGCAGCGGCTGAGCGGGCAAACTCCCCGTGGAGTCGATGGTGCAGGTCCTGCACCGCCTGCCGCGAAGCGTCCACCCCGACCTGCTGGTGGGCACCGAGCATCTGGACGACGGCGGCGTGTTCCGCCTCGATGAGCGGACCGCGCTGGTCCAGACGCTGGACTTCTTCCCGCCGCTGGTGGACGACCCGTACTCCTTCGGCCAGATCGCCGCGGCCAACAGCCTATCGGACATCTACGCCATGGGCGCCCGGCCGCTGACGGCCATGAACATCGTGGGCTTTCCCGACCAAGACCTGCCCTCTGAACTTCTGGTCAAGATTCTGCGCGGCGGGGCGGAGCGGGTGGCCGAGGCCGGAGCGGTGATTCTCGGCGGGCACAGCGTCCGCGACGCGGAAATCAAGTACGGTCTGTCGGTCACCGGGCGGATCGATCCACAAAGGATCGTGACCAACGGCGGGGCCAAACCCGGCGACCTGCTGGTACTCACCAAGCCGATCGGCAGCGGCGTGCTGACCAGCGCCGCTATGGCCGGGCACATCCAGGAAACCGACCTGGCCGAGGCCGTCGCGGTGATGATCCATCTGAACCGCAGCGGGTGCGAGGCCATGATCGAGGTCGGCGTGCACGCCGCCACCGACATCACCGGCTTCGGCCTGCTGGGGCATGCCTTTGAGGTCGCCCAGGCCAGCGGCGCGACCCTGAACATCGAGGCCGCAGCCGTGCCGCTCCTGCAGCACACCTTGGAACTGGCCGGCAAGGGGATCGTCACGAGGATGCACAAGGACACGCTGGCCCATCTGGGCGATCAGCTTTCCATCGGCGACGTTGATCCGGTGTTGGTCAATGTGCTGGCCGACGCCCAGACTTCCGGCGGGCTGCTGGTCTGCGTGCCGCAGGAGCGGGCCGATGCCCTGCTGGCCGCCGTGAAGGGCCGCAACGCCCCCTGCGCAGCCGTCATCGGCGAGGTGACCGCTCGCCGAGATCACGCCATCCGCCTGAGTTGAGGCCCAAACGGTTGATCGCAGTCTCCCGGCGTCGCCATCACGCCATGGACCAGTCGTGCTTGAGGCGCCAGGGACGAGCTCCCCGCCGGGTGAGCGTCATCTTAGTGAGCAAAGTCGTAGCGTCCGGCGTCCCCGCCGGACGTTCAGCCGGTAGTGTGTCGTCATCCGAACGGCCGGCGAGACGCCGGCCGCTACGGATCGTCGGCCCACCGCGCAATGCGCACCAAACCGCATCTGCCCACAACACTGACGCTCACCCCTTGCCGCCAGGCGGAAGCCTTCAGTATGGCATGAAGCCGGGGGCCCTGGTAGAATTCGCGGGCCGGGCGCGGCAAATGGATCTGGCCGGAAAACGCCATTGTGGTGCGATTCCTCATCGTCTCAAAAGGAGAGAACCGATGCGTGCAAGAGCTTGGATGCTGACCGTGGTTTCGGTCTCGATCACAGGGTTGGTCCTGGTAGGCTGTCAAGCCAGGCGAGGAGGCGGCGGAAAATCGCTGCAGGTCGCAATTCCTTTCAACCTCAGCGAAGGGCTGGGCGAATTCGAGGTCGAGGCTGGCGGGTTCGACGACAATCCAGGGACCGGCTCATTTGAGGTGACCGGCGGCGAGATCCGCGGCGGATCGCTGGAGATCGATCCCCAGGTCATCACCGTAACACCCACGGGCCCGGGCAAGGAGGTTGTTGCCCTGCAGGAGACCAGCACCTT
>Ga0114922_10004442_pt1 | contig 13007 bp, 9 predicted proteins | sample AartaG_FD_100975 | JGI IMG/M metagenome (GOLD analysis project Ga0114922, IMG submission 100975) | Deep subsurface microbial communities from Aarhus Bay to uncover new lineages of life (NeLLi) - Aarhus_00045 metaG | ecosystem: Environmental > Aquatic > Marine > Oceanic > Sediment | place: Aarhus... | reverse complement strand
CTCGGCGGTCGAGTAGAATGGGAGATACATACCCACCGCGATCAGCATCGGAGCCGGGGCCTCGACCAGAATGAGTCCGATCGCGAAGAACATACCGACAATCACCAGCGGCCAGGCCATTTCCCCGCCCACGATTCCGTTGGCGATCAGGGCCATCAAACCGGCCTGGGGCGCTGGCAGCTCTGCGGAGCCGATCGTGTAGGCACCGTGCATGACATTCAATGCCACGGCCAGCACGAGAGAAGCTCCGATCACGCCAATGATCTCGCCGACCTCCATGCGCCAGGGCGTGCCGCCCAGGATGTGGCCGACCTTGAGGTCCTGCATCATGTCGCCGGCGATCCCCGCGGCGCAGCATACGACGCCGGCCACGGCGAGTACCGCCGCCACGCCGTGAACGTCCGTCAGGCCGATTGCGACCATCAGAATGGCTGCGATGAGCAGCGCACTCAGGGTCAGGCCCGAGATCGGGTTGTTGGAATTGCCGATGAGTCCGACGAGGTATCCCGCGACCGCCGCGAACAGGAATCCGAGCACGACCATTACGACGGTCAGAATGAGCGCGCCAACTACATTCTGCGCGAAATACCAGTACAGGAAGAATGTGGCGATCGCCATGATCCCGATCGCGGGAATTACCCGACTGAATGGCAGATCGATGTCAGTGCGCTCACGCTCGACTCCATCCTTGGCCGACCCGACGTCTCCGAACGCCTTCCGGATTCCCGACACCAACGGGCCACGCAGGTTGTAGAGCGTATAAAATGCCGCGACGATCATCGTGCCGACGGCGAGCGGCCGGACCTGGTTGAACCACACATCCTCCGACAACGCGACGAGCCCGCCGCCGCTCGCAGCCGCCTCGGACAGCGCTGGATTCAGGAACACCGCAAGGGGGACGAGGAATAGCCAGCCGATCACCGCGCCGGCGAATACTACCGCTGACAGCCGCAGGCCGATGATGTACCCGACCCCCATCAGCATCGGAGAAGCGGCGGGACTGGAGAGGTAGAGTCCGCCCCCCGGATACTCGGTCCGAACCCCGAGCACTTCGATGCTCGAGCGACCGAACTCGATCACGGTCTCCGCTTTTTCCTTGATCAGCGGTATGCCGTTGCTGTTCTTGAACAGCTCCCACAAGGCCGCGAGCCCCAGTCCTCCAACTACGTACTTCGCGCCGGTCTGGCCTCCCTGGCCGGCCTTGACGATCTCGGCGGCTGCAACGCTTTCCGGGAAAGGCAGGTCCGCTTCGACCACGAGCGTGCGGCGCAGCACGATGACGAACAGAACCCCGAGGACACCGCCGATGAACATGATGGCGGTACTTTCCCAATAGCGAAGCGTATCCCACGCTCCCGTAATGACGAAAGCGGGAATCGTGAAGATCGCCCCCGCCATCAGCGACTCACCAACGGACGCGGTGGTGCGGGCAATGTTCTCTTCGAGGATCGTTCCATTGAACGGTCTAAGAACCGCCATCGCCACGACCGCGGCCGGGAATGCGGCAGCCACCGTCAGTCCGGCCTTCATGCCCACGTAGGCGTTGGCGGCCCCGAGCACGATCGCCATGATCACACCGAGCACGACCGCCCTGACCGTGAGCTCAGCCATCTGGCTGGATGCCGGGATATACGGAATGTCCTTCTGCTCGCTCATTGATCCTCCACGGGATCGGTCCCGGAGGGGGGCTGTGGACTGACCCGCAGGTACGGGCGCGTCGAAGCGACTGGCCAAACTGGCACCTCGAGAAGGGGGCCGCCAGCCGGATTCGATGAGTGACGCCAGGGCCGATCCGTGGACGGAGAGTTCGGCCCGTAGTATCCTCCGGAACGTCATCGCGACCGGACCCCCGGCTCGTCGGGTGGTTCGCTTCGTACCCTTTACGGAGCAGTCCAACCGTTCAGCGAAGGAGCAGGCTCATGACGTTCGTCTCCGAGCTCCAGCCCACCGCACTGTGGAGCCATTTCGATACGATCCTGACGATTCCGCGCGGCTCGAAGCATGAAGAGAAGGCCCGGGACTTCGTTACGGGGATCGTGGATAGAGCAGGTCTGTCATACGACGTGGACGCGGTCGGCAACGTCGTCGTACGCAAGCCGGGGACGGCCGGACGGGAGGATTCCCCCACGGTCATTCTCCAGGCACACCTGGACATGGTTCAGGAAAAGAACAGTGGTACGGACTTCGACTTCGAGACCGATGCGATCAGACCGCTGATGGACGGGGAGTACCTGAAGGCGGACGGGACCACGCTGGGTTCGGACAATGGTATCGGGGTCGCGGCGATGCTGGCGATTCTGGAGTCGGAGAACATCGCGCACGGACCGCTGGAGTTCCTGTTCACGATTGACGAAGAGACCGGACTTACCGGAGCCGGCGGACTCGCAGAGGATCTGCTTGAAGGCCGTCTGCTGATCAACCTGGATTCAGAGGAAGAGGGGGTCCTGACGATCGGCTGCGCAGGTGGTGCGGATACGTACCTCACTCTGCCCGTGGCGCACTCGGCCGCGGACTCGGCCCTGTCAGCGCTCGCGATCCGGGTCGAGGGAATGAAGGGCGGCCATTCAGGCGTAGATGTCCACCTGCAACGGGGCAACGCGGTGCGGTTGTTGAGCCGAGTCCTGTACAGTGCGTCACTCGAGTCGGATTTCCGCCTCGCCTCGATTGCCGGCGGAAACGCTCACAACGCGATTCCACGTGAGGCGCACGCCGTAATCGTCTGTGCCGCAACTGATGCCGGAGATATCGCCGGCCTGCTCGAAGCCGAATTGGCGGCGGTGGGCATCGAGCTCGCGACCGTCGATCCTGGCTTCGCTTGGACCGTCGGGGAAGTCGAGCCGCCGGCCGAGGCGATCGATGATTCCGGAACGGCACGAGTGCTGGAACTGCTCACTGCGCTTCCGCATGGCGTGCTCGGAATGAGTCCCGACATCGAGGGCCTCGTGGAGACCAGCACCAACCTTGCCGTTGTGGCGGTAGAGCAGGATTCGGTCAAGATCCTCATGAGCACCCGCAGCTCCGTGATGTCTGCTCTCGCGGCGGTTCGACAGCGGATTCGGGCTATCGGAGGTCTCGCGGGTGCCAGTGTGGCGGAGAAAGACGGCTATCCCGGGTGGAAGCCCGACGTTTCGTCCGAAGTCCTGGCTGTCATGGCGGACGTCTATCGGTCCGTAACAGGGCAGGATGCTGAGGTCGGGGCTGTGCACGCCGGCCTGGAGTGCGGGATCATCGGCGAGAAGTACCCGGGCATGGACATGATCTCGTTCGGGCCGCAAATCGAATTCCCGCATTCTCCCGATGAGAGAGTGAAAGTGCCGTCTGTCGAGCCGTTCTGGCGAGTCCTCATAGCTACGCTGGAACGCCTGGCGGCGTAATCGGTCGCACCCGAGGGCGGTGGTCTCTGAAGCGGCTGGTGGCAGAGCCGGGTCCGCCGGGCGGCATGGTCCGTGCGGCGGACCCGCTCTACAACCTGTAGCCCGCTTCGATTAGTTTTCTGTCGACAGGCTACGGCGGGCAGGTTGGGCGTCAGATGGCGACGACGATGTCGATAGCAGGGGGGGGAACTGCATGCACTGGAAGCGCGGCGAAGTCATGGGAGTGTGGGTCTGGATACTCGTGGCCTGGATCATCCTCGCCTGGGTATTCAAGGACTTCTGGTGGTTCCGGCCGTTGTGGCGCGAATTGAGATAGACCAGGCGATCGTGCTTGCGTCGCTCGCCGTCACCGGGAGAACGGAGCTGTCGACGGACGGGGACGGGTCGATCCTGGACCTGTCCGGCCCGATCGATGAGTTCCTCGCTGAACACGCGGCCTGGGATGGAATCCTAGTCGTGTTCATCCCCGGGTCCACGGCCGGAATCACGACCATCGAATACGAGTCGGGCGCGCTCGAAGACCTGCGGCGGACGATGGAGATGGTCGCTCCCCGCGGATCCGACTATGCACACGACCGTCGCTGGGGGGACGGAAACGGCTTCTCGCACATCAGGGCCGCTCTCATGGGACCTTCATTGTCGATCCCGATCGAGCGGGGACGACCGACGCTGGGCAAGTGGCAGCAGGTGGTCCTGTGTGACTTCGACAATCGACCACGTCGGCGAACGGTCATCATGCAGTTCACCGGTAGCACTGGAAGCACTGCCGGCGAGAGTCAGCAGAACTGATCGTAAGAAGCCCCGCCTGAACGTGACCGCGATCAGGCTCGTACTACTGGTTCTGCTCAAGATCTGACGCGAATCTCCGGTTTACCGGTGCGGCGGTCATGCTTCGCCGCGCCGAATGAACCAGGCCATGCTCCACAGAATCGCGCCGATCGTCAGCAGGGCAAGGGCTTCGTCCACCACGTGGGGAAGCTCGATACCGAGCCCCTGGATCGGTTTGCCACCGCTCACCGCGACCCACAGCGCTAGAAGAACACCCGTGAGGCCACCTCCTCCCACCAGTCCAGACCCGAACAGGATCCCGCGCTCCCGCCGACGTTCGGCCTCAGCCGGGGGCACCTTCCGGGTCAGGGTCCACCGCAGCAGCCCGCCCAGGAAGACTGCCGCCATCGTGTACAGCGGAAGATAGACACCGACCGCAAATGCCAGGACGGGGATATTGAACATGGAGGCCGCGAGTCCGATCCCGATGCCGATCAGGATCAGTGACCATGGCAGGTTCTGATCCAGCACTCCGTCGATTACCAGCTTCATCAGCACGGACTGCGGCGCGGGGAGCTCGGCACCCCCGAGTCCGCCTTCCACCGTTCCGTTCAGCAGCATCACGACCAGCACGACAACACCGGCGGAAGTCACGACGCCGATCAATTCTCCGATCTGTTGCTTGTAAGGCGTCGCTCCGAGAATGAATCCGGTCTTCAGGTCCTGTGAAGTATCTCCGGCGATCGACGCTGCAATGCACACGACGGTGCCGACCATCAGTGCGGTCGCCTTTCCCGCCGTGTCGGTCCACCCGAGAAGCAGGAATATCAGGCTCGTGCCGAGCAGGGTGGCGATCGTCATGCCGGAAGTCGGGTTCGACGTAACACCGACGAGCCCGACGATGCGTGAACTGACGGTAACGAAGAAGAAGGCGAAAACGGCGATGCAGACGGAAGCCATCGCGCGAACTGGAATCGAATCCAACTCCCCGAGAATTCCTGGCACGAGTGTAAGCACCAGGAGCACGACGGCAACGATCCCAAGCACGAGTCCGAAGTTGAGGTCGCGATCGGTGCGCACGGTCAACTGCTCACCATCACGACCACGCCGGGAAATCTGGCTGAGTCCGAGTTTGAACGACTCGATCATCGTCGGGATGGACTTGATCAGCGTAATGATACCTCCAGTCGCGACGGCTCCGGCCCCGATATACCGGACATAGCGATTCCATAGTTCCGTGGAGCTCATGTCACGAATCAGCTTCTCCGTCTCCGGGAACAGCGGCTCGGAAAGACCCGAGCCCCAGAGGTAGATCGCCGGTATGATCACCAGGGCTGACAGGGCGCCGCCGGCCACCATCACGGTGGCGATTCGGATTCCGAGGATATACCCGACGCCGATCAGCGGCGGAGAGACGCTCGCCGACAGGCTGGCGCGAAACGGAAGGCCTATCGCGAACTTCCCGGGTACGAGCTTCAGGCCGTCGGTGACGAGCTTGAACAACATCCCGACACCGATCCCCCAGAAGACGCCCGATGCCTGTTCTCCGCCTTCCTCCGCCGCGACGAGGACCTCGGCGCACGCCATTCCCTCCGGATACGGGAGGGTGCCGTGCTCCCGCTGGATCAGGTATCGCCTTAGCGGTACCATCGCGAGGACCCCTATAAGTCCGCCGCTCATCGCGAGCAGAGTCAACTGGAGCCATGCCGGGTCCATGCCCCACATGAACAATGCGGGGATCGTAAACAGCACGCCCGACGCAACCGAGGAACTCGCCGACCCGACGGTCTGAGACATGTTCGTCTCGAGAATCGAGTGCTTGAGTCCAAACGCTCCCATCACTCGGAATGCGACCACCGTGAGCACCGCGACCGGAATGGAGGTACTGATCGTCAGGCCGGCCTTGAGACCCAGATAGGTGTTGGCCGCGCCGAACACGACGCCCAGCACGATGCCTGTCGCGACAGCCTTGATCGTGAATTCGGTCAGCGTCTCGCCGGCGGTCAGAGGGACGAATTGCTCACCGGGTTTCGGTTCGTAGGCCGAAGGCGGAAGGGTCCGTCCGGACATCTGGTCTCCAGGGATCGGTAAATGGGCGACTCGGTGCCGCGCAAGCTCGGGCTCGCCGAGTTCCGCGTCAATCACCCCCTGGCTATGATTCGCTGATGTCCGCTACGCGAAGAGACGGCCCGATCATCCTGTTCGACGGCGTGTGCAACCTCTGTCATGCCGCCGTCCGGTTCATTCTCGCGCATGATAGAGATTCCGTGTTTCGATTCGCGCCTCTCGAGTCCCGCACCGGCGGGGAGATCATCGGGGACGGGCTCGTCGAGGGCAGGTCCGTGGACAGCGTGATTCTCGTGCAGGACGGCGCGAGATACGTGCGCAGTGATGCGGTGATTCGAATTTTCGCTCAACTCGGTCTGCCGTGGCGAGCGCTGGGCGTACTGCGAATCGTACCACGTCCGCTGAGAGAGGCTGCGTACCAGCTCGTGGCCCGGAATCGGTATCGCTGGTTCGGCCGGAAGGACATCTGTCCGAGGCCCGACGGGGAATTCCGGGACCGCTTTCTTTCCTGATCGAATCAGGCGGGAGCGGCGATTTCGACCGTCAGCCTGCCGACCCCCTCGATTTCCGCCACCACACGGTCCCCGACGCGCAGCGGACCGACCCCGGCTGGAGTGCCTGTGAACAGTAGATCGCCCGGCAGAAGCTCGATCTGGTTCGAGAGCTCCGCTATGAGCTGCGGGACAGCCCATATCTGCTCGGACATGTCGCCGTCCTGCCGGATTTCGCCATTGACGGTCGCCGTGATCCGACCCCGGCCCGGGTGTCCGATGCGAGAGCAGCGCACCAGGGCCGAGCAGGGGGCGGATGCATCGAATCCTTTGGCCAGGCTCCATGGCCGACGCTTGCTCCTCGCCTCCGCCTGGACGTCCCGGCGCGTGAGGTCGAGGCCGACTCCGTATCCAAACACGAGCTCGAGTGCGTGTTCTGTCGCGACGTCTCTGCCCCCGTGACCGAGAGCGACGACCAGCTCAGCTTCATGGTGCAGCAGCGTGGTCTGCGGTGGGTAGGGAACTGGCCCGCCGCCGGGGACGAGAGCGGTCGACGGCTTGAGGAAGAAGAACGGTGGATCCGGGTTCCCCCGCCGCTCGGGGTCGGGCTCCATTTCCAGTGCATGCGCGGCGTAATTCCGGCCAACGCACCAGATCCGGCCTACCGGAAAGCGAACCTCTTCACCGTGCACCTCGAGTGACGGCCGTTCTGCCAGCTCGATTCGACTGGTCGCCCATCGCTCGCGTCCGGCTGCGCTGCCTCTGTCAGCCACGCGAGCTACCCGGCGGCACGACCGTTCCCCTGTCGTACAGTTCAGCTCGTCGCCCGGCCGACAAACCGAGATCCACCGCGAGGATCGACTCGGCGTCAGCCGACAGGTCCGGCGGTGGGCGCAACTCGACGACCGTCTCGAATCCGTCGTCTAGAGCTACCGTGCGCAGGCCAACACGGTCTCCCGATCGAAGCAGCAACGGATCGGCGTCCGGTCCACCCAGGGCTTCGGCCACATTCCACACGGGCCCGGCGGGTACCCCCGCTGCCGAGAGGGACGCGAGAAGCGCAGCTCGGGATAATGAAGCAATCCGCGGGGCGAGCTCGGCCCGAAGGGCTTCACGGTGGACGACCCGGTCTGCGTTGAGAGTGAATCTGGGATCGGATGCCAGTTCAGGAGCGTCGATCGCCGCGCACAGCCTCGCGAATTGTCGATCTGTACCGACGGCCAGTACCACGGGTTCGCCGGCGGCGCATTCCCATGCCTCGCCATACGGGACGATGCTCGGATGACCCGAGCCGAGCGGTGCCGGGACAACCCCGGTAGCCAGCCAGCCTGTCGCCTGGTTGGCGAGGGATGACAGCCCGGACCGAACCAGCGACGTCGTCAGGTGGGTGCCGGAACCCGTGCGCTCCCTCGCAAGCAAGGCCAGCAGTATTCCCTCCTTCAACTGGTGTGCCGCGAGCAGGTCCATCAGGGCGACCGGCATCTTGAGGGGAAGTGCACCCGGTTCTCCATTGATCGACATGAAACCGGTTCCGGCCTGCAGCAACGCATCGTAGCCCGGGCGCGGATCTCCGCGACCGTACGCGGTGACCTCGGCGTAGATCAGTCGATCGTTCAGCCGCATCAGCGACTCCGCATCGACATCGAGGGCCTCCGCCTGGCCGGGCCGGTAGCTGGCCAGCACGATATCGCTGCGTCGAGCGAGTGACTGGATCAGCTCCCGGCCTGCCGGGTCTCGCAGATCGACCGCGATCGATCGCTTACCCCAGTTCGCCGCACAGAAATATGCGGACACGCCCGCGTCTCTCGGTTCCTGAGGCAGGCGCCAGCCGCGCGTTACGTCTCCGTCCGTCGCCGGGTTCTCGACCTTGATCACATCCGCGCCGAGTTCAGCGAGGAACATGCCGGCAGCCGGACCGGCGAGCACGCCGGCCAGTTCCAGGACTCGCAGGCCCTCGAGTGGGAGTTCGTTCGACATGGCCGCATAATGTGAATGAGTTATGTCGGAGTCGAGGGCGGCGGTGACAACTGCCTTGCCCGTTCCGCGCCGACGCCGCAAATATTGAGCAGGCGGCCCGTCCATATCCGGATGGCCGACAGGCCATACTCCGGAGGTATCTATGCGCCGCATTTCGACTCTGTGGACATTTACGGCCGCGCTGGCACTGATGTCGGCCGGCTGTTCGTCGAACCAGCCGCCAGAACCGATTCCACCCCCCGATCCGTCTCTGGCCGCGTCGCGTGCCGCGAGCCTTATCGGTGCCGGAGACGTGCGAGCGCACGTGGCATTTCTGGCGAGCGACGAACTTGCGGGCCGAGACACTCCCAGTCCCGGGCTCGAGGCCGCCGCCGAGTACATCGCCCGGCGGTTCGAGGCGCTCGGACTGCAGCCCGGTGGAGACGCTGGTGGGTGGCTGCAGCGATATCCGTATGTGAGCATGAGCTTCGACGCCGCCCGGTCCGAACTCAGCGTCACCGGCTCGAAGGGCGGAGCGTCGCTGGCGTTCGGGGAACAGTGGTTTGCGATGCCGGTCGCCGCGGAACGGGCCCAGGTCGAGGGACCGGTCGTGTATGCGGGGCCCGTGTCCGAGGCTGTGTTCGACGAGCGTGCCAGCGACAGGATCGTCGCGGTTACGGCTGGGGAGAGCCTCGGAATGGAGATGTTCAGCCTCATCCAATCGGCGACGGCAGCCGGCGCCAGTGGGCTGCTGCTGATTCTCCACCCCTCGCTGCCTGCCGCGGCGATTCCCCAGATCGTCGGGCAGGTGGGCGGTCTGCCGCCACAGGAGATTCCCGTCGTCGGCGTCCTCCGGTCGGCCGCGGGAGAATTGTTCGCTGCAGAAGGGCTTGATATCGACGTCGCGGCGCCAGCCGAGCCTGCTGCGGAGTTCGTGCCAGGGGTCGTCGACCTCGGCCTGGACCTTACGATCCGGGCGATGATCGAGCGCGTGGAGTTCCATCCGCCGAACGTGATCGGCGTGCTGCAAGGTTCCGATCCGGAGTTGCGTGACACCTACGTCGTCTATTCGGCCCATTTCGACCATGTCGGAATCGGGGCTCCGGATGCAGATGGAGATTCGATCTACAACGGCGCCGATGATGACGCCTCGGGTACGGCACTCGTGCTGGAAGTGGCCCGGGCGTTCAGCTCCTTGCCCGAGCCTCCCCGGCGCTCCGTGGTATTTCTGGCGGTGAGCGGCGAGGAAAAGGGTCTGCTCGGAGCACGGCACTGGGCAACCCATCCGACTGTGCCGATCGAAGCAGTCGTCGCCAACGTGAACGCCGACATGGTAGGGCGGAATGCGCCGGACACGCTGATCGCGATCGGTGGGGAATACAGTTCACTTGGCGATTTGTCCGCAAACGTCGCGGCCTCCCATCCGGACATCGGGCTCGTAGTTGCGCCCGACCCCGACCCGTCGGAGAACGCGTTCTTCCGCAGCGACCACGTGGCGTTCGTGCGGGAAGGTATCCCCGCGATATTCTATACGACCTGGTTGCACGACGACTACCACGCGCCATCGGATGAGGTGGACAGCATCGACGCCGACAAGCTTGCGAGGGTGGCGCGGCTGGCATTCTGGGTCGGTTGGGAAGTGGCTCAGGACCCCGAGCCTCCAGCGTGGAATCCGGGGGCGTGGGATGAAGTGAGCAAGATCCTCGAGGAATCGCCCTTCTGATCTGCGAGGAATCGGACGCGGGAACGAGAGAGAACCATTTGCACCGCAATATCTTCAGGGAGGACGCTCTGATGGGAATCGGAGATCGGACCAGGTCCGCCTGGCGTGTGGCGCTGGCCGGAGTGCTGTCACTCGGGCTCGCCGGGCCAGTGCAAGCTCAGTCATCCAACGGCGGAATGACGCCGCACGATGTGGCAAGCATTCGGACCGTCTCCAACGCCGTGGTTTCCCCGGATGGTCAGCGGGTCGCCTTCCTGGTGAGCGTGCCCCGGAATCCACTTGAGGAGAGCGACGGAACCGCGTGGCGCAGGTTGCATCTGCTGGATGTGGCCTCCGGAACGTCCCGCGAATACGTGGGCGGCGACCTGCGCGTGAGCTCGCCTGCCTGGACGCCGGACGGCGCCTCCGTCACCTACCTGGCGCGGCGGGAAGGGGACAATGCGACGTCCCTGTACTCGATTTCCGTGCTGGGCGGAGAGTCCACGAAGATTTTCGAGCACGAGACCGGGATCTCCAGCTACGTCCTCGGCCAGGATGGTCAGACACTCGCGTTTCTGAGTCGGGACGAGGAGCCCGAGTACGTGGCGGATATGCGGAAGAAGGGATTCCGGCAGGAGGTATACGAGGAGGACGATCCGTTCACGGCAGTTTGGGTCGCAGAATTGGGCCGGGAGGGCTCGGCCCGCAGGCTGTCGCTCGACGGCGATGCGAGTACGATCGACTGGTCGCCCGGCGGCGATCGCCTGGTAGTGGCGCTCGCGCCGACGCCTCTGGTCGATGACCGGTACATGAAGCGCCGCCTGCACATCGTCGATGTAGCGAGCGGCACAGTCGTCACGCGGATCGAGAACCCGGGCAAGCTGGGCCAGGTCGGTTTCAGCCCGGACGGGGAGCACGTGGCCTTCGTATCGGCAGAATCGATCAACGACCCGAAGGAGGGTCGTCTGATGGTCGCCCGGGCCTCGGACGGGAATTTTCGCGATCTGCTGCCCGGCCTCGAGGGCCATATCTCGAGCTTTCAGTGGCGAGACCAACAAACGCTGGCCTACGTGGCCGACGAGGGAGTCGAGACCCGGATCGGCGAAGTGCGCGTGGATGGCTCGAAAGATCGGACGCTGATCGACGGCGGCGACCTGGTGTTCACCAGCATGTCGGCGCCGGTGGGCGTCGAGACGACCGCGTTCATCGGTCACACCCCGACCCATCCCACGGAGCTGTTCGTCGGCTCCGGCTCGACCGTCCCGCGGCGAATGACGGATTCCAACCCGTGGCTGGCCAGCCGGAAGCTGGCGCCGCAGGAGGTCGTCGAGTGGACGGCAGCCGACGGCCTTCGGCTGGAGGGACTGCTGATCAAGCCGCTGGATGGCAGGCGCGCAGCTGCGACGATCGTCGTCGTGCACGGCGGGCCCGAGGCGCACCAGCGTAACGGGTGGCTCACCGGGTATTCGTCCCCTGGCCAGGTTGCAGCCGCAGACGGCTTCGCCGTGTTCTACCCGAACTACCGCGCCAGCACCGGCCGCGGGGTCGAATTCAGCATGCTGGATCACGGGGACTTCGCCGGGAAGGAATTCGACGACATCGTGGACGGTGTCGATTACCTGATCGAGACCGGGGTCGCGGACTCGGCCCGGGTCGGCGTGACCGGGGGATCGTACGGCGGCTACGCTACGGGCTGGCTCACGACGCGCTACTCGGACCGGTTTGCGGCCGGCGTGATGTTCGTCGGGATCTCCAATACGATCTCCAAGGACGGCGTGAGCGACATCCCCGAGGAGATGTTCCTCGTCCACCAGCGCATGCATCCCTGGGATGACTGGCAGTTCTTCCTCGAGCGGAGTCCGATCTTCTGGGCGGACAGCTCGAACACGCCGCTCCTGATCCTCCACGGCAAAGAGGATCCACGCGTCCCGACTGATCAGTCGATCGAAATGTATCGGAATCTGAAGCTGCGCGGCTCCGCTCCCGTGCGACTCATCCTCTACCCGGGCGAGGGCCACGGAAACGCTCGGGCGGCGGCCCGACTGGACTACAATCTCAGGAGCCTGCGCTGGCTCGAGCACTACCTGATGGGACCGGGTGGTGAGCCGCCAGCCTGGGAGGTGCGCTATGAAGAGGATGAAGCGGAAGCTACCGCGAGGCTGACTTCGGATCGCTGACGCGGGGGGACGCGGCGCGACAGGACTCGACTGGGGCCACGAAGCCGGGGAGATCACAGGAACCAGTAGCGGCTCGTCGATCGGTACCACGGCCGGAGCCGGGCTGTCCGCTTCGGCCGGAGCCGACTAATCTTCTCGGCCGGTCCCTTCTTCCCGGAGCACTGCCCGTGACATTCCCTCGTCGCTGCTGGTCTGACCGTGTGCCCGCGCCTGGTCTGCTCTCATTCGTTCAGAGTCTCGGGCGGACCCTCGCGTCGGCTCTGGTCGCCCTCCTGGTAATAGCACTGCCGTGCCGAGCCCAAGAACTGCCGCTGTCCGAGTCCTTCATTCCGGCAGGGGTGTCCGAGTATGCTGCAGCAATCCCGCGTCCGGAAGATGTTCTCGGGTATCGAATCGGCGAACGGCACACACGGCCTGACGAGGTCGTTCGCTATTTCAAGGCAGTGGCGGCTGCGAGCGACCGGGTCCAGTT
>Ga0114922_10004441_pt1 | contig 13009 bp, 11 predicted proteins | sample AartaG_FD_100975 | JGI IMG/M metagenome (GOLD analysis project Ga0114922, IMG submission 100975) | Deep subsurface microbial communities from Aarhus Bay to uncover new lineages of life (NeLLi) - Aarhus_00045 metaG | ecosystem: Environmental > Aquatic > Marine > Oceanic > Sediment | place... | reverse complement strand
TTTTTCTCCTCCTATTGTATTTTCTCTCCTACTTTTCCTGTTTCAATAGAATAAATTTCTTCCACATGTAGCACTACGACTCCACGTTGTGCTGGCTTGGAATACACGACATCTGGAGGAACTTCGTCTGGAGGTTCTTTTTGATGCCAATCACCCCAACCATCTAAGATTTCTTTAGCTTTAACACCATACCAATCGAAGTCTGGGGGAAAACCGTATTCGATATCAATAGCTTTTCCTTTAAAGATCCAATCTCTTCCAGAATCCATTGGATGACATATTGCTATGATGCATTCAGGATTCTCTTTAAGATTCGCTTTAGTTTTTAGTAAAAACATATCTGCAACCAGAAGCTTATCGTCTTTATACGTATCTATATAACGCATTGCCGCTATATTTGGTTTACCATTTAAAGATGATGTTGCCAAATAAATCAAACTGCCCCCTTTACCGGGAACGCGTAATCCTTCCTTCATTTCGTTTGTTAGTTTTACCATTTTTTTCTCCTTTTTTTATGGTTTAAATTTTTAATACAAAAAATATTAAATATTAATTTAAAATTTTTTATATGAGTCTTATTTATTTTTTTTTATTATAAATTTTACTGTGTTTTATTAAAGATTTAAAACTAATATACGATTAAGAATTATACATAAAATCGTTTCAATCCATATCCAAAAAATTTAATTTAAAACCTTTTTTAATATTATTAAGAAAATCAGATTAAAGGCTTGGATGTATCTAATATAAACAGATATTTTTTTAAAGAAAAATCCAATATTCTAATTAAAGAATTTCTATATATAGATAAAGTTAATAAAACAAAAAATCTAGAGTAGTGCATGAAATTTGAATGAAAAAAATAATATTTTATTTATTTCTGATTCCAAAGATTTAGTATCTCCAATAATTCAAAAGCTAAATATCAATAACTTCGATGTACACTTAGAATTCTTCGAAAATTATATTAATTTATGTTCAGTGTTATTAAGAAAAACATGGGATATTATATTATCCGACTATAAGGCGTGGGAACTACACGGAACAGAAATATTAAGAATTATTAAAGAAAGAGATTTAATAATTCCCTATATTGTTATTGGAAAAGAATTGGATGAAAAAGCGATGATATCCTTGATAGAAACTGGAATAAATGATTATATCAAAGAAGATAATCTAAATCGATTAATTCCTACTATTAAACGAGAGATAAAAAATACAAATTCCTTCAATGAACTAATTAATTATAATTTTTCACAATGTTTGCAATGTATAACTAAAGAGAGATTTCAAACATTGCTTAAAATTTCTGAATTCATGATTTATACATTCGATCTAAATGCAAATTTAATTGAAGTTAATAGTGCTTTTAATGATTTTTCAGGATATAGTACCAAAGAAATCCTTGATTCATCCTCAAACATTTACAAATTAATTCATCCTAATGATAAAACGATTATTACTAATGGAATTAAAAAAGTATTGGAAGGCACATTTATTAAAAATATTGAATATCGATTAAAAAAGAAGAATGGAACCTATATACAACTTTCATCAAATCAAGCACCGATTTTTGACAATCAAAATAAAATCATCGGAATTCTCTGCGTTTCCCAAGATATAACGAAAAGCAGGGAAATCCAAAAGTCCATTGATGACCATATTCATAGACAAGCTTTAATTGCAAAATTTGGTATGGAAACTATTACAGAAATAAGACTCGATAATGTATTTAAAAAGGCAACATCTTTATTGGCAAAAATATTGGATGTTGAATATACAAAGGTACTTGAAATTCTTCCTGATAAGAAATTTTTAAAATTACGGACAGGAGTTGGTTGGCATAAAGGATTAGTTGGAAATGCAACTGTTGAAAATAATAAAAATTCACAAGCGGGTTTTACATTGTTAACAACTGCTCCAGTAATTGTGGAAAACTTGAAAACTGAAACGAGATTTTTTGCCCCCAAACTTCTAGCGGATCATGAGGTTATTAGCGGAATGAGTGTTATCATTCAAGGAAAAAATACACCTTTCGGTATTTTAGGAATTCATACAAAAAAACATCGGATATTTTCAAAAGACGATATTAATTTTTTACAAACTATAGCGAACGTTCTTGCGGGTGTTATTGTTCGTGATTCTACTGAGAAAGAGTTAAGAGAGAGCGAAGAAAAATATCGAATGTTGACAGAACAATCATTGCTGGGCACGCTTATTCTTTCTAATGGACATTTAATTTTTGCAAACAAAGGCATATCTAACATTTTAGGATTTTCCATAAATGAACTACTGTCTTGGGATCTAAACACCATAAATCAGCACATTCATCCTGAAGATAGACAAATGATAATTGAAAATTATAATAAGGTCTTAAACGATGATAAATCTTCTTTTCAGTCCGAAATTCGAATGAAGAAAAAAAATAATGATTATTTGTATATTCAACAATATTCAAAAAGGATTCAATTTCAAGGAAGTTCTGCTTTATTTATTAACATAATCGATATATCTGAACAGAAAAAGAATGAAATCCTACTGGAATCTTCCCTAGCGGAAAAAGAAATACTCTTGAAAGAGATCCATCATAGAGTGAAGAACAATTTACAAATAATTTCAAGTTTAATAGTATTACAAGAACAGTATGTAAAAGATGAGAGAATTATCCATATTTTTAAAGATTTCCAAAGTCGTATTAAAGTCATGGCGTTAATACACCAAACATTATATAATGCTGAAAACTTGAATAAGATATGTCTTTCAGAATACATAAAAAACCTTGTTAACAACCTATTTAAAGTATATTCAGCAAATTCCAAAAAGATTAAACTGCAATTAAATATTGATAATATTGATTTCAATCTCGACATCGCTAATGCTTGTGGTTTAATTATAAATGAACTTGTATCTAACTCATTAAAACATGCATTTTCTAAGAACGATGATGGAAAAATTGTGGTTACACTGAAAAAAACGAATAACAATAGAATATTATTAGAGGTCTACGATAATGGAATAGGTTTTCCCAAAGATGTAGATTATGAAGGCTCAGATTCATTAGGGTTAAAATTGATATCCACTATAACCAAACAAATGGATGGAAAGATTTCCATCGAAAGAAATAAGGGAACTCATGTTAAAATCACCTGGTAATCAAAAAAATCATTAAAAGAAAGATCGCAATGGCACAAATAAAAGTAATGATCGTTGAGGACGAATTAATTACCGCTGAAGCAATAGCGATTCTTTTAAAAAAATTAAACTATGATCCTGTTGCTATTGTTTCTTCTGGAGAAGAAGCAATTTCCAAACTCAAGAAATTAAATCTTGATTTAATATTAATGGATATAATTCTTGCAGGAACTATGGATGGAATTGAAACAGCGCAATTTATTAAAACAAACTATAATATTCCCACTATATTTATAACCGCATATGGAGATAAAAAAACCTTAGATAGAGCCAAATTATCGGAACCTTACGGATATATAGTAAAACCTATCACGAATGAAGATGACCTTCTACCTGCAATCGAACTCGCAATTTATAATCATCAAATAAAAAATAAGCTTAAAAAAGGTCATGAAAAATTTGAACAGATTAAACAATTGATTCAACCAGATAAAAGAACTTTACCTTCCCAAATTAATAAGCCCTTAGAAACAAGAAATTATCTTGAACAAGCAAAGGAAGATGTAGATCCTATGCTTGAAATAGAAATTTTTGGGGATAAAATCAATTTAGTTGAATGGTTGAAATCGTTCTCAAACCCTGACAGATTTTTAATATTGGAATTATTAAAATCTCGTCCTCTAAAATTGGATGAGATCCAGACGTTGATCAGCAAATCTCAACCTACATCTTCACACCATATTAAGAAATTAGAAGGAACGGGATTCATTAAAGGATGGAAAGATGGAAAATATATTTATTACTCATTAAATAAGCCTAAATTAATGGAATTTGTGTATTTATGGGAGAATTGGATTAAAAAGCTCTCGTCTTAATTATTTAAAAGATAATATCGAGAAGAAAATAGGAAGAAACTCATGGAAGAATTGACAAAGAATAAAATTAAAGATATAAAAAAGGAATTCAAGAATAATACTTCCTATAAATACTTACAAGAATGTATGGAAATCATCGGCAACGAAGACCGATTTTTAATTTTAGATCTTTTAAATAAAAAACCATGTCTACTCTCTGATATAGAGAAATCTTTGAATAGAAATCAACCCTCCATCTCCCATCACGTTAGAATTTTAGAAGAACATAATTTTATTCATAGTTCAAAAAAAGGAAAATTCAAGGAATACTCAATTTCCAGAGAAAAATTTGTAAAATTATTAAATATTTGGAATGAATGGTTTCACGTAATTCGATCTAAGAATTATTGATTTATTATTATCTTAGTCTCCCTTTAATTAAATCGTTAAAAGCTTCGTCAAGCCCCTGTCCTGTTTTTGCTGAAGTGATGTAGTATCCAAGGAAATTATGCTCTTTTACAAGATTTTGAATCTTTGTCTTATCTAAACTCTGTTCCTCTATCAAGTCGACTTTATTAGCAAAGACTACGACAGGTATCTCTCCGCAGAATTGTTTGACATCTTGATACCACTTAGTTATGTGTTCAAAACTCCTCCTACCCAAATCATTTTCTTCTAGACTATATACAATAATTGCTGCTCTGCTTGCTCGGTAAAAAGAAGGACGCAAGAAATGAAAATCATCTTGCCCGGCAATATCCCAGAATATTAATTCGATCCTATATCCATCAATTTCCGCTTTATAATTAGTGAGTTGTGCTCCTATAGTTTTAATATAATCATCTTTAAAGGTTCCTTGAGTGAATTTTTGAATTAAGGAAGTTTTCCCAACGCTCCCGTCCCCTATGACGGTAACTTTTATCTTTATTTTTTTCTTTTCTGGTTCCCCTTCCAAACTAAAATTCACAACTCAAAAATCTTTTTACGTTCTAGTATATTTAGATGTTTCTGTATATAAAACTTTAGGATTAGGCGCTTTCAATATCTGTGAGAAAAATGTCTGCTATAATTAACCACTTCTTCTTCAGTTCGAAATCGCAGAAACACCTATTTGTATAGTCTTTTCCCTTATTTAAATATTCAACAGCTAATTCGTTATTTCCCAGGTCTTTAAAACAAATTCCCAGTTTAATATATGTTTGATAAATAAACCATCCGTCACTACTCAATTCAATTGCTTTTTGAAAAGCTTTGACCGCTTTTTCGTATTCCTCGTAATTCATTAAAATTTCACCGTATGAGTCATAAAATTCCCCGTTATCTCGCTCAAGCTCTATAAGTTCCTCTATAAGCCTTAAAGCCTCCTCTTTTTTATTCATGTATTGATACCAATAAGCCTTAAAACTACGTAACTCTTTATCTCCTGGATTTTTTTCCAGCAGTTCGTCAACAACCTTAAATCCTGCATCCAAATCGCCAAGTAATTTATACACAGACGCTTTTTTCATTTTGAGGTCTTTTTCGATATTTGGGAATTTCTCAAGCATATCATCAAGTAATTCCAACAAATCGGGATATTCGTTGAAATACATGAGAATAGTTGTCTTGGAAAGATATAAATCAACCTTGGTTGGTACGAGACTAATCGCTCTATCTGTTAGCTGAATTGATTCTTCAAAATTGTTTGATTCAAGTAATGCCCTACTTTTTAACATAAACAATAATGCCATATTAGGTTTGAAGGATTCCATCATGAGAGCTTTATCAAGATCGTTTAACCCATAATCTTCCTTAGCTTTTTCACTATCAAACTTGTAAATATAGTTGTAAGCAAGTACTAATCCTCTTGTCGCATGAGAAAGAGCGTGTTCTGGGGATTTCCATATGATCTCATTTCCGAGCTCTAATGCACGGTTGAAATCTCCAATAGTTAGGCTCGAAAAAGCAGTAAGGAAATAACATAGAACTTCAATTCGATACCTACTGTCTGATAATTTTAACTCCTCGTTTAACAATATTAGAGCATCCTTATACCTGTTCATATAACATAAAACCATCGCTTTAACGATAACTAAAACCCTATCTTCTTCTTCTGACTCTAAGGTATTCTCAATACTTTCTAGAGCTTTATAGTATTCTTTATTGTCTATTAAACTTTGACACTCCTTATTAAGAGCCTCGAGGTGCTCAATGTAATACGGTTTGAGTAATTCTAATAATACGGTATCTACCTGATAATTTACTTCGTTTTGGCCCATGAATTGATATTCGAGATCCTCAGGACTTCTTGATTGAAATACGTCTATCATATTTTGCCAAATAATCGCATCTAATTTATCGTAAGTTTCTTTTAATTCAACTTTTGCCTCGATTTTATAAGCTAGATATTTAATATAACTAGGTAAAAAATTCCGTAGCGAATCTCTTAATGCGTCATTAAACAAATACCCACATATATCTTCTAAAACCGCTTTTTCGATGGTGAATTTGTCGAAATCCCTTGAAAATAACCTGTTAAGATAAGTGAATTTCGTAATGTGATTCTCGGTAATAGTCCGCAACATTGATTCCACTTTCCCGTATTCTTGAAAATAGTAAATAATCTCTGGTGAAGGGCTCAATGTAAAAAATCTGATAGGATAAATATGATTGTCAACAATTTCATCAACATAATATTCCAATTTGGATTGCTTGATACCATATTTATTCGCAAATTCTTTAAGTGAGATATAATTTGGGAACTGATCTGGATGATTAAGCATAAGATATAGGATAATTTTCTCAAAATCAGTTTCGTTTGTTAACATGGATTTAACTCTGCCATAATCGAGTCCCAAAATGGTTTCGAGATATCTAAATTGTACGTTCTCGTCATCCACTTTATAATCAGCAAAAAACTTAATTGTCTTTCTTGTAATCTCGTCAATCCTTTTGCTTTCTTCGTTTAAAATCGATTGCCTGTCCAAGTCGTATTTTTTCAGCATTTTTGAATATTCGATTTTGCCCGCATTTGTTATGCTATACTCCTTATTTTCTCTTACAACTAATTCCTTGACTAATAAGAAATTAATTTTCTTCGATAATGAAGATTGATTAATAGCAAGTGGAGGTTCAAGAAAATTTGACCATTTGCAAATAGTATTGTTATAAACCATCCAGAGAATCCAATCTTCATAGTTTCTTTTTCGAGTAATAACTACCGGTGGATAATTTAATCTCTTTATCTCACCGTGAGTACTCGATATCTCGTGGAATCTCTTGAGCCCTTCTTTTGTTATTTTATATTTACCTCGAACGAATCGAACAATAAAATTCTTGCTTATTAACAGATTTATATATTTAGAAAGCGTAGATTCAGTAAAACTAAGCGGAGCTTGCCTGAAGTCGGACCATTGACAATGATCGTTATTAGTGAGCATCCATAGGATAATATGCTCAGAATCTCTCTTTCGAAATTTAAAACTCTTATAAATCTCTTCTGGAGGATAGTTAATTACAGCCATATTTCGCTAAAATACTAATTAACAAATTAAGTTGTATAATATATAACTAGATTTTTTACTTTTTAAACTATTCTCTACTTAATATTTCATTCGAACTTCACACTAAGTTTCGCACTAAAAACTATAAATTAATTATTATTCTACCTTAAAATAACAAACAAAATAGATTATGAAGTAGAAAAATCATGCAAGATGTAGAAAATGTGTATCAAAATGCTTATAACAGGACGAAGTGCCTTGAAGGATTATTCATCCACGATATTTCGAATTTATTTCAAATAATAAGTAATTCTATAGAAATGTGTGGATCATTGTTAAAGGAAGGAGCAATATCGGAAGACATCTTGGAATATTTCCAATTAATTGCACAACAATTAACTCGAGGTAAAAAGTTGATCAGAAATGTCAGAACACTCGCAGATTTGGAAGAATATGAGATGGTTCTAGAGCCTGTGGAAGTGTTTTCTGAGCTAAGAAATGCCATCAATTTTTCTCTAATTAGTTTTCCTAAGAAGAAGATTAAAGTTAAGATTACCTCAATTCACGAAAACCTTAACGCTATGGCAAACGAGCTATTGAGTGAAGTGTTTGAAAATATAATCATGAATGCAATTAAGTACAATAAAAAAAAGATTGCCAAAATAGAAATAATAATCTCTAAAGTTATAATTAATTCCGAGAAATATGTTAAAATCAAATTTAAAGACAATGGTATAGGGATTGACGATGATAGGAAGAACACAATATTCCAAGAAGTACACTTAAAATGTAGAAACCCTAACGGTATGGGAATCGGGCTTTCACTAGTTGCCAAATTAGTAGAATTATATGGTGGAGAAATTTGGGTCGAAAACCGCATAGGGGGCGATCCTACAATGGGTAGCAGTTTCATAATCTTAATTCCGTTTGCAAAAAAAAGATAGGTGATGTTTAATGACCGATAGTTATGAAAGTATAAAAAATGGTAAATTGAAGAAGGATATAAAATGGTATACTTATGTAGATTCGCAACTCGACTCCAAATTACAGCAATTCATGGATGAGTACGAGATTAAAAACCAGGCGAAAATCATAAGAAACTTTGTAAATTACAGTATTGATTATATAAATGCGATATCTGAAAAGAAATCATGTAATGAAGCTCAGAATTTCGACGAAACCGAACTTGATACTTTAATTAGGAAGGCAATAGAAGAATACGAAATTGGGAATAATTTTCACGAAGAGTTGAAGCAAAGGCTCTCACCTCTTAAAGTTTCGCTCCTAATGCTTAATAATTACAACGAAGATAAAGAAAAACTGACCGAGGGTATTCAGAATGCAATAAGTGCTCTGGAAGAGCTTGAAATCACTGTAAAGCGCCATTTCGATGAGCCAAATATACGACGATTTGTAAAAAAAATTGACCTCTTATACGTTGAGGACAACGAATTAGAACGAAAAACAGTTGATCATTTTTTTGAATCAAAGGGAGTAAACATTAAATCGGTTGAGACTTCCGACGAAGCTTTACACGTTCTAAAAAACTTGACTCCTCGAGCAATATTGCTGGACATAAATCTAAAGACGAGCAGTATAAATGGTGACAAATTCTGTCAAATAATTAAATCGAAAGCTGAGTATAAATCAATTTCTGTAATATTGATATCCGCCGCTTTTTCCGAAAAAGAAAAACGAGAAGTTTTAGCAAGCACAGGAGCAGATGAGATTATCTTCAAGCCCATCGATAAGTTGAAAGAATTAGATGTTGTATTCAAATATCTAAAGGAAAATTATTGAAAACATAAATCGAAATTTTAATGATTTCATCGCCTGATACGCCGATATCCATACTGAAGTCTTTTATGCTATATTAAGCTGCAACTAGTTGTCTTTACCACTACATTTAAATCAAAACCTTCTATTTAATATCTTGATATCTTATAATTGATAGTGTTGTAAATCCAGAATAAAAAAAAGAACAGCAGGTTTCGAATTAAAAATGTTGATTAGCGAAAATTATTTATTAGTTTCTCTTGAAAATTGGAAACATCAAGATTCTATTGCACCAGGTGCTTCTGAAAGCATATGTTTAGCAGGAGCTTGGATAATGGATTTAATTCTTAGAGAAAAATTGTTGATAGAAGGAAAGAAGTTAAGAGTAATTGATACAACCTCAACCGGAGATGAGTATTTAGATGAAATTCTTACTATTATAAAAGATTCTAAGGAGATGCGCAAATTAAAACGTTGGGTTGATCTACTCTCAAGGCGTCATATCTTTCAAAATTATTCTTTAGCTTTAAAACGCTTAGAAAGTCAAGGTATCTTGAAATTTGAAGCAAAAGTTACTGCTAGGATTTTTTATAAATTTAGCTATGACTTTACCAAACCAGAAGTAAAGCAATCATTATTGGAGCAAATTCAGAAAGTTTTTATTGATAATCTTGACCCTGATACCGAGTTATTATGCTTATTGAGTTTACTAAGAATCAGTAGCTTAATTAAAGTTTGTATTTCAAAAGAATATAGAAAAGAAGCGAAAAATCGGATCGAGGATTTAGTTCGCTCTGGTAATTATGATCCTAACCATTTAGAAATGATTTTAAAAATAAAAAAAGCGTATAGATCTACTTTAAGCAGTCGAATGCAGTAGTAATATAATAGAAGTTAACTGATCGTGTACAAATTTCGTAGGTAAACTAAATAATCATTCAAAATTCCTTCTGGACTACATTTAGTTTATTAATATTGAATTTCTTTCTTTATTAATATTACAGATACAATAAAGAAAGTTGATAGTTATGTCAATTAAAGAAAAAATTAAAGCGTATATCGATCTTACAAGAGCGCATTTCGCACCAGTCTGGCCAATGCTTTTTGTCTCGGGCTTGATGTTAGCTTTTAGAGATGGAAGTTTCTTCTCGTGGGAAATATTAATATTAGCCATTTTTATTGGGTTATTTGGCTTTGAAGCCGGTATGGTGCTAAACGATATTGTTGACCATAATATAGATAAAAAGGACACGGAAGACACGCTTACAAATTATTGGCGCCCATTTAAGGAACGACCAATTCCTTCGGGAAAAGTTTCCTTTAAAGAAGCTATCTTAGTATTTGTAGTATTAGTGGTAATCACGGTGATTTTAATCCTCTTTGTTCCTTATCCAAATCTTATCTATATCTATATTATAATGGCATACGCCTACTCAATGGAAGTTTTTTATCAGATGGTAAAGAGGAAACAAAAATTCCCAATTGCTCAGATTCTCGGTCGAACAGATTTACTTTTGTTCCCTATTGCTGGCTATTTATTAATTGGTCAATTTAACATTACGATTTTTTATTATCTTCTCTTTATGTATCCTTGGGCGCTAGCCCACCTTGGAGCCAACGATCTGGTAGATATCGAGAATGACCAAGCAAAGGAACTTAAAACTATTGCAGGTTTATATGGTGTTAAGGGAAATAAAATCTGGGTTCATTTTTTTTCAGCAGTTCAACTTATCACCTCAGCAGTATTCGTATTGTTTGATTTAACCGTCGTAGCCTTCTATGGATTCGCAGTTTCATGGATTCTCATAATTGTTGCTAATATTATAATAATGAAGGGAAAAGAGCCAAAAGCTTGGTTAAAAGCGTTACCAATGTTTCACGCATCACTTTTGGTATATATCTTATCAATAATAATTCAATCAGCCCTATCAATATAGGGAATTCATATTTTTCTTTTTTTTATATTCAAATTTCTTTAAATTTGTATTCAACTACCAAACGAAATATTATTAATGAGAGAAATCGACAAATCTGTCACTACACTTATATTATACTATTTCTGTTTCATATATTGACATTCATAAAAATTTAAGTTCAGAATTAATAGGAGAGCAGCAGGTTTTAAATTAAAAATGTTGATTTGCGAAAGTTATTTATTAGTTTATCTTGAAAAATGGAAACATAGAAAATCTATCGCGTTTGGTCATGACGGAACTACTTGTTTAGCAGGAGCCGGGATAATGGATTTATTTCTTAGAGGAAAATTAATATTAGAAGGAAAGAGGCTAGAAGTAATTAATACTAATCCAACCGGATTAGAATTTTTAGATGAAATTCTAACAATGATAAAAGATTCTAAGAAGGTCCGCAAATTAAAACGTTGGATTATTCTAATTTCAAATTATCGTAACATTAAATGCGATTCTTTAGTTTTTAAAAGCCTTGAAAATCAAGGCATCTTGCAATGTGAACAGAGAGTTACTGCTAGGATTTTTTATAAATGGAGGTATAACATTATCAGACCAGAAGTAATACAATCATTATTGCAGCGAATTCAGAATGCATTTATTGATAATATTGACCCTGATATCGAGTTTTTGTGCTTATTGAAATTAATACAAATCAGTAGATTATTTAAAGTGTGTATTTCAAAAGAATACAGAAGTATAGCGAAACATAGGTTGGAGCACTTACTTCGCTTTGGTAATTACGATCCTAGCCATTTAGAAATGATTAAAAGCATAAAAAAAGCTATTAATGATGCTTTAACCGATGCCGGTATAGAATTAGCAATTCCCTATTAGAAGTTGATGAATAATTAATTCTTAATTATGTACAGGTTATACCTGTATATTATATACAGAAAGCTTGGAACAATTAATTGAACCAAGAGCTTATCCCAGCTTTTTTCTTTCTTCTACATACTTTATGTAGTCGAGTTCTTTCTTTTCGTGAATTTTAATCAATTCTGCTTTTTTAGCAAGCCATTTAGGGCCATCTAATGGGTAGAAAAGCATAACAATAGAACTAAATATTAAAAATATGGCTGGTATTAGCGAGAATCCAATCATAATACCCATTTGGGCGGAAAAAGTTTGAATGGTTTGGCTCGAATCGAATCCAAAATTGCTTATTATCAATAAAAACAACCAATTTGCAATGGAGATTGCGGGTTTTGTAATCAGCGCGTTGATGCCCGAATAAGTTGTTTCCCTGCGCTTTCCCGTTCTTGTTTCGTCGTAATCGACAATATCAGCTATAACTACTTGGTTCGTAAGCATGAAACCTGAAAAACCTATACCAATAAGAATGAACCCGATTATAGCAAAATTAATCATCCATCCAACTAAAAAAGTTAGAAGAAAACTTACTCCAGACCACAACAATGCTAAGATGTAGGTTTTTTTTACTCCGTATTTTCCTACAAGTTTATTATAAACTGCAAAAAATACAAAAATCATTACGAAAACTAATAATAATGGGAGGGTGGTCATGAAGCCAGTCAGTATTAACACATAAGTAACATAGTAAAATATGGCAGTGGTGAGGATTGTCTGAGCAAAGGTGAAAGAGAAGTTTGAGACTTCGTAAATCAAAAATGGAGTGTTTTTAAAAGTCTCTACTATTCCTTTAATGACCGGGAGCGTCTCTTCCATTTGCGTATACTTATTTTCTTTCAAGTAGAAACTACTTACAAATAATATAAGTGCACAGATAATTCCTACAGCTATCATTACAACGAGAAATTCTATAGTGGCAGTTGGT
>Ga0114922_10004440_pt1 | contig 13012 bp, 12 predicted proteins | sample AartaG_FD_100975 | JGI IMG/M metagenome (GOLD analysis project Ga0114922, IMG submission 100975) | Deep subsurface microbial communities from Aarhus Bay to uncover new lineages of life (NeLLi) - Aarhus_00045 metaG | ecosystem: Environmental > Aquatic > Marine > Oceanic > Sediment | place... | reverse complement strand
CGAGAACTCCCAGCAACTGAAACAAGCAATTCGAGCCTTTTTCCGATTGGTTTCTAATTCTCCGAAACGGCTCATAACTCTCTTGAGTCAAGATCGGAATTCTTTATTTCAAAGTCTATAGAACAGATATTACTCATACGGAACGGAGACCACTTCCCCAGTCTCGATGCTGTCCACTATAGCCCGGCAGACTAGCAGTGCCTTATACTCATCTCTGAAGGTGGGATAGGTAGGTTTATTCTCCAGAATACAGTGACCAAAGTCCACGACCTCATCAGAGTAGCCAGCTTCGCGTCTTCCATAGTCCTTTATCTGAGGCTCTTTCCAGACTCCGCCCTGATAGCGGATCCTGATCATGTTGTCTATGTGCAGGAAAGTGCCAGCATCGCCAACTGCTTCCAACTCAGCCACCACGAATGGTGCTGCTGAAGTCAGATTGATCAATCCAGATGCGCCGCTGGCGAATTCAACTGCCACCACGTATGACACAGCGCCGTTTTCCCCCAGTCCGCGCTTCGCCGAAAGACTTGCTATATCGCCCATCATATACATAGCCCAATTTACCGGATGAACGGACTGAACCAGCATATAAGCCCAATCCAATGTAGGCGCATCCCAACTGGGCATGGGGCCCCTAGGGCCTGGGACAAAGTACTTGCTCTCCAGAAAGATGGGAGTGCCAAACTCCTCCGATGCCATAACTTCCTTAGCCAGTTTCGTAGCCGGGCCATGAGGCAGCATGTGACCTACCTGATTGAATTTGCCCACGCGTTCCGCCGTTTCAGCCAGGCGTTTGGCGTCGGCAAGATTGGTGGCGGTGGGCTTCTCCGTGAATACGTGGTAGCCTCTCTCCAGACATGCTATGCCCAGTTCGGTGTGCATGTGGGGATGCCCGACGACGAATACCGCTTCAACCTCTTCATTGTCAAGCATCTTCTCGTAGTCAAGATACCACGCCTTCGCGCCAAACTTTTCAGCGTTGCGTTTGGCCTTCTCCTCTATCAAGTCACAGCAGGCAACAAGCTCCATCTCAGGGTTGCTGGCTATGTGTGGATATATGTTCCCGGTGGCTTGACCACCGCAGCCGATGAATGCTACGCGCAATTTGTCCATTTTCGTCTCCAATAAAGATGCTATCTATCTCATTTTGGGTGCTGTCCCTTGGACGTGCGGAAAAATAAATGACGATGTTTGTGTGCGTATGATATACTTTCGGTTGCTTAATCTCTCACAAAAGTAACCGAAAGGAATGTCATGAATCGCCAACTCTTCCTGTTTATAGCTTTCTTTCTCCTGCTATTGTCTTGGTTCATCAATTGCCATAGTAATCTGCGCACATGGATCACTCGTTTTCGTTCTCAACCCAGTGTAGCAAAATGTAAGGGTAAAAACAATAGCCCTCTATGCCAGAGAAGCAGGCAGCATAGTGATTAGTTGAGAGCAATGCTCTCAGTCTATCACTAAGGGGGAAGGAATGCGCGTCTGGCGCTGAAATGAAGACAGTTGAGTGTAAAACTGCACACGAAGAGGCTTCCGATGAGCAAAAGGTTACTTTGGGAAGTCACAGGGACATTTTTCTTGCTTCATGGAATTATCCTGTGTCAATGGTACAGCGCCAAAAATAGAAAAAGACAACATAAAAGCAAGGGGATTTTTTTCCGAATATTTTTCTTTATATAAATCATCATCATCTCTCAAAAGTTAATAATTGAGAAAAAACCTCTAAGGTGAACATAAAAACCCAGGTCAAATGAAGCGCCAATAGGGTGATAACGATAATTTTTATCCCAAACATTCCGCAGAAGAAGACTTGCTTGTAATCTTCTTCGCCAAAGCCATTTTCTGAACTGTAAATCAAAAATAGTTGATTTTTTAACTGTCGAAGAGTATTTAACGTTAATACGACCTAATACGTAGGATTTCCCGTCAATATTTTGGTAATCCATCCAGTTAGATGAGGAAAGATAGCTTAACATTGCCCAAATCGAGAAATTTTCCACCGGATTATAAATCAAACGATAACTCGCCTTATGTTTCGGGATTGATTTCCAAACATCCTTGAAAACATCATCTCCGGCAATTGTAGTCCGGTAGCTATAAAAAAAACTATGTTTAAGTTGAGCAACAGGACGATATTTTAGGGCGAAGTGTCCACCTAAAGTTTGTCCGCCTTGATTCGCGTAGATTTGCACAGGAGAAGAGAAAGAATAATCCTCGGGATGAAAATCAAAAAGCTGTTTCTCCAAATAGAGGTCGTAGAAAAATCGGTAGGAACCTGCCGTTTCCAATGTTAGTTTACAATTAAGATTGTGTTCCCAGATCACGTCAGCGGTAACTTGTTTGCTTTTACCAATATGACCGATAATAGTGTAATTGACATCATTTTCTTTGAGTAAATCGTACCCTCGCTCAGACCAATACCACAAGTTATTATCCTCCTCCAAAAGTCTTTGAGAAAAGGATAAAATCGTTGAGACTTCATGTTTGGAACCCACCTGCCAATTATTTGTCAATGCCCCTTTAATTCCGATTTTACCGCCACTGAATGTAGTCAAAACATTGATACCTTGTTGGACATTGTCGGCTAAACTGTAATTGACAATTCCATATACTTTACCGACATCATGAAAATCATTTTCAAGTTGGTAACTTGTATCTAAGTGAAATCTGTCAAACCCAACCCCAAGTTTGCTTTTGTCGAAAACACTTTCAAAATCACCTTCGAGGTTCGCATAAAAGTTACTTGATTTCCAATCAAAATCGAAATCAAGAGTGTTTGGGAATTCATTGATTTGATTCCTGGAGTATTTAAGACGATACGTAAGACCTAAATTCTCAGATATTGAAAAATTACCATTTATTCCAACATGACACATCATATAGTCCACAGGGATTTCTCTACCCACAGGTTTAAAAAAGAGGAAGTATTTATCCGCGTTGGAGTAACTTGCCAGAAATTCATGTTTCCCATGGAATCTCTCCAAACCCATCTTAAGAAAAGACAAGGTTCTCTCAAGTGCCATGAAACCATCACCTGCATAAATGCTCTGGTTTCGTTTGACCATCGCTAAATCGGTAAATGAATGCGTCTGAGTCATTAAGCCCATGCGAAAGTACCAATTTTTGAATGCAAAGTCTATAGTCGTTGATAAATCCTTTCCCATCCTATCAACATTCGGTGTTGCGAATTCTGTATATGTGTAAGGTCCGGGGTCTTTCGTTTCGCTGCCTGCAGCTACATCCCCTTGAATTAAAACTCCTGGCATGGGTTTATTTGTATGAATATGAATCAAACCTTGGTCCACAAATTTACCTTCGTATATTTGGGGTAGATTGAATATTTCCACAAAAGAAACCTTGTCAATTACTGTTGATAGCATATTCAGATGAATCAGATCAAATGAACTTAATTCGATTCTCTGACCATCAAGCATAACAGTCCAATTTTGTCTTTGGAAAGAAGACAATCCACTCATACTGACCCGCCAGGTATAGCCATCCATTGAGTTGGCATTCAAGCCATCAGCTAAGAGCAAAATATCCCCGACTCGGATTAGACCTGAACTTCTAATCATTTCGGCTGTTATAATTTCTCTTTTAAGATTATCTCCGTTAACTCGAAGGGGAAAGGTAAAAAGCAAAAGTATCGGTAAAAAGATATATTTCATTCCAGAAAATTTTTCATCCATTTTGGTGTGGCAAAGGAATAACCAATTCCTATAGAAAAATAAGCTAAATCAATTTGCTTGTATGTAAAAATACGATTGTAAGTACCCTCAAATCTCATTGTCCAATTTTGGTATATCGGATAGCTCAAATGAGAATTTAAACATGCGCTGAGTTCGGTTTCAGTGAATTGAGTTACTTCATAGAGGTCCGACCATGTTGGCTTATTGGGGAGAAAGGCGCACAAACCGATACCAATACCGATAAGCCATCCTACCCCATGAGGCAAAGAATATTTTTTGCCCCATTTCAGATGAGTGAAAATGCTATGAAAACCTTGAACTTTACCTTTCGCTTCGTTCGAAGGCATGCCTTTTTTCTTAGCTGAATAAGATAAGATTTGAACCGCGGCTTGCATATCTCCGTAATAGAAAGGCATCTCCACGAATCCTTCAATGCCTTTGCCCGGTTCATAAAAATCGTGAAAACTATTGCGATTGATATTCGCAATATATTGTAATCCGATTTGAAGAGAATCAAAAGCTTGTGGCTCTTGCGCGTAAATTAACCCATTCTGTAATATAGTCATCAATGCTTTGACTATAAAAATAATTGCTAGCTTCTTTAGAAACATATAACTTTTTACTCTCCGTTCTATTGGGATGAGAAAATCGGCATTTCACTGTTTGCCAGATGCCTCTGGGTTTCCAACCTTCCTGCCAGAAACATAGGCAATTCTCCTGAAATGGGACGCGCCTCCCAATCTCACACCTGATTCCTTGAGACTTCTGTGTTCCACATCTTCAACGCCAAGTTCTTCTATCTTGGCCAGAAGCTCTGAGACATTCCCCACCTTGTATGCTCTATCCAAAGAATTAAACTGATCCAATATCATGAAGATGCAACCAGAAGCAAGCACTCGAACGGCTTCTCTGAAGAGTTGTGTCCGGTCGGGTATACCAACTTCATGGAAGACAAAGGAGCTTACTACTAATTGGAATTTCCCGTCCTCAAAAGGCATATCCAGCGCATTTCCGTGCTGAAAGGCACATCTATCGCTCACATTCTCGATCCTTGCGTTGGTCTCAGCTTGTACCTTTGACATTCCGAAGAACCGCCAACCTTTGGACCACAGATCCATTCCCATCACATGCGCTTCTGGGAAGTGCTTGGCTATCTCGATGGCTGCTCTGCCACTTCCCGTTCCTATATCCAGCACTTTCCCCCTACCATCCCAGTTCCTCCCCAGATACTCCCGAAAATCCCTCTGAAGAAGTTCTAACTTTCTGGGATTGCTGATAGATCCCACAAATAGGTGCCATAGAACACCAGCTATGAGCAGAATTGCACCCAGAACCCAGGATAGTACCAAAATCCAGGTTGGGTAGGCTGATAGAGTGAAGGGTGCTGTACCTTGGAGCTGCGGAAAATAGATGACGTTGTTTCTCTGCATATGATATACTTTCGGTTGCTTGATCTGTCATAGAAGTAACCGAGAGGGATTTTATGAATCGCCAACTCCTCCTGTTTATAACTTTCTTCTGCTGCTATCGTGGTTCACCAATTTCGATATTTCCTGCGCAGACGCTTAATGATCCACCTTATTTTCGTCGATTTTTGGTCTTGACTTTGGGGGTAACCATAGTCCCCCAAACCCAGTGTAGCAGAACGCAGGCGCAAAAACAAGGATCATCCGTTTCCTTTCCCCCACAAAACGACCTGAATGCCCACTGCGTCAGGCTGAAGCGACGCTCCCATTTGGTGGATTCCACCAAAACCACCGCCGTGAATTATGTGGGGAAGACTGCGCTCCATTCAGACCCGTTATTGGATCAATTCACCACTGAGACAGCTGTCCCGACGTGTATGTGGGACACTATGAACTGGAACTAGAGAGCATACCTGTTATCGAGTTCAGAATCGAAGAACCTGTGACGTTCGGAGAATATATCAGGAAGCTTCGAGTGCTGAAGGGATGGTCACAGAAGGAGCTTGCTAGATATGTTGGATTATGCTTCTCGACGATCATCGACTATGAGAAAGGTCGGTACATTCTTCAGAGAAGGCTGATAGTCAGACTACTCAGGGCTCTGGATGCTGATGTGTGGGAGGCGATCCAATTCGACGGAGTTTTGACGGAAAGGTAAAAAAAGATACTTAGAGCCTTTCCAAGCCAAACATTCACGCATGGCGATTGCATAAAACTTACTGGCTCTCGTTATCTCTATGGAGATTTGTGTTATTTGGCGGAGCTTGGAATTCTCGATAAGCAATCAAAGGGAAGAATAGGGTACTATAGAATCAGAGAAGGCGACCAATAGATCTGAATCCCAGATGACGACTTCAGGCTGCGCTTCCTGGATGACTCTGGCATACTCAATGATTATACTGTCTTGCTCTTGTGAGTGCGGCTCATCTACCATCAACAGACATAACTTCTCTGGCTCGATACCCCATTCTCGCAGAGCGTTAGATCACCAGGTAGTCCACTGAGCAACCGCGTTTTTGAATGGGGCCGTTCCCATTTTGAGCCCGGCGAAGCTATCTCTGACCGAAACGAACACACAGTATTTGCGCACGTCCGGCCAGCGCTCAACCCATTTCCGGAAGTCCTCAGGCGAAGGCTCTTCTATCATGTTGCCCTGTCCGTCATATTTCCCGCGCGGCATAACGCCGTTTGTGGCCCAAGGGGTATCCACATAGTGTTCCCGCAAGTGCTGGATCAGTGCTTCTCGGTTGTCTGGAGTTACGTCATAGCGATCTTCCCGATCGGTGTAATCCCATCCCCCCAGATGCAGTGTCGGCTGGTCAGGAAAAGTGAAGGGATATATCTTCAGATTGATGGGTATCTCGCCACCCTTCGGTTCCAGGGCTATGGCTCCGGTATATTCGCCGGCCGGAATATCTGTCGGATGGAAGGTCAGCCATATCTGCCGCGTCATACCTTTAGGAATTTCAAAGCGAAAGCGATTGCGCTCTTTCCGGGCATAAGGTAACGCCGCTGCGATAGGGACACCGGATTTCGTGTCGGTGAACGGCACTTCGTGAACGGTGATATAATACGGGTTCGTGCCGCCGGGCAACCCCCTGATCAGCATCTCAAGTTCTATTTGTCCGGGTCCTGGATAGTGCGTTGAGTAGCTGATGTTAAATGCTGCGCTGCGGTATTCATTCTCCATCATGGCCACATCAATTTTCGCCCCACCATCACGCGGCGTTTCTGTTGGGCTCAGCATATCCCACCGGTTCTTCTGCCAGATAGTGATACTCTCCATACCCTTTTCCCGCCAGATGGCCGCCTGCACGGAGAAGATCCGTCGGTGCAGATCATTAAGGGGCAAAACCGCTCTGAACTCCTTTGCTGGAATCTCTTTTATTGCAGCTATCTCCTCTTCGATAGCAGCAAGTTCCTGAGTAAGTTCTTCGTTCCTGGTGACATCTGCGAGTGCTTTGCGCACCTGCGCCAGATCGTCCCGAAGTCTTCTCTTCACGTGTAGGGTTATTTCCATTTCGCCAAAGAATCGCATAACATTCTTGACCTCTCCTCCCAACAATGGTTCGTTGAGAAACTCGTCCTGCCCCCGGTAAATTTCGATCTCATCAGCAAATGTATATTGCCCACCACCAGATACAACCAATGCAACATACCGTCCGTAAGCCCTAAGTCTGTCCGTCCAGAAACGATTTAGCCCATATCCATCAGCTTTGGGCTGACTATGTTCGGCTGAGAGCGCGACAAGATCCCCTGCGTATGTATATGTCTTCCCATCATCACTAACGAGAGTAAGTATAGACAGCGGCCATTGCACGCCAGCAACACCCGCCGCAGTATTAAACGATACTCCGCTAATGGGCTGAACCGACTCAAGATCGACAGTTATTATGACCGGATGAGCCGCGCTCCAACCCACAGTGCTCTTCTGTGTCCAGAAATATCCCTCTGTATGAATTCCATCAGTTAATTGTGTGCCGTCGCCTGGATCGATACAGTGCTGGTAATTTGGGCTCAGAACAAGAGTGTATTTTCTTCCCTTGGCGATATTCTCGTTGTGCTGCCCATAAGCCGGAAGCCGGGATGTTGATTCCTGTACCTCAACGTGCTGTGCTGTGGCCAGAAATACCAACGCCCACCGCCATTGCCCGTGATGACAACCAGACGATGTGGAGTGGTCTCAGACTCTGTACCCCAGGCATTCATCTGTCTCCCCTCGATGGACTTGACTATGGAGTTCCGTCCTGCTCTTCACGTCACCAGGTTGAAGAAGTCATGCTTAGTGTCCCTGGTATTGAACCCTATGTTCATATTAGCCAGATAAGTTGTTGCATTGGCGTCATCCACAGTCATGAGCATGGGTGTTTCCTCAGTGGGAAGCCAGTCTTCCGAAGTTACTATGGATGTATGAGCTTTGGCTATTCCGAATAATTGAGTGTTCTTTCGAAGGATCAGCGTCCTGCTGATCTTATAGGTTCCTTTGGGAAGGAAAACCTTTGTGTATCGGTCGATGGCTTTCTGCAGCGCGTCAGTGTCGTCGGCTTTGCCATCGCCGACAGCGCCGATGCCAGGTTCGCAGACGCTCTTGGCGTCTGGATCCTCAAAGGAAGGCAGTCGCTTCCAGATGTGCTGGGACAACAGATGGGAAGGCGGCGGAGAAGAATCCATATCCACCGATACTATTTCCTCCTGACTCAACTTCCCGTCGATCAGGTTATAGCTCTTATGTTCCTGTCTGCTAACCCGGTCGCAATAGGCATATTCCTTCACGTGAGTCAACTCCTTGAGCGTCGGTTTTCGGCTGGCCATGCCCATGACTCGACAGCGAATAGTCCCATGACCCACTAATGTCGCATAGTTAATAGCGGGAGCAGACGCCTCAACCCTGTCGAGCGTATCTTTGATTGGGAATCCCGATCCCCCGCAGTTACCTGAAACGACTGTGGTTACTCCTTGCCGAATCACGTTGTCCGCTGTCGAATTTCCGATGATGCCGTCAGCGTGCGTATGGACATCGACAAATCCGGGACAGACCACAAGATCAGTTCCATCAATGATCTCTCGTGCTCTCTGCCTGACAATTCCAATGGCAACAATGCGGCCTTCTTTAACTCCGATATCACCCCAATACCACGGATTCCCAGTTCCGTCATAGACCTTCGCTCCGCTAATGCAAATGTCCAACATAATCTGTCGCTCCTCTCCCTTTACTGGAAGCAATGAATATTTTACCGCTCAGTCCAGAAAGAATCAAGGCATGTGATAACAATATGGATAAAACCTTGTAGCTTATACCTATCTGCGTTTTCGTCCCAGCATTGGGCGACCTCATTGTCATCAGCATGATGTTTGGAGTTTATTTCTATGCCTTATACTGTGCAAGGAGGTTCGTGGGCTACGGATCTTTATATCAGGATGAACCACCATTGCTTTGCCAATAAGTCGCTTACCCATAGAAGTAGTTACACAGAATTGTCTCATTTTGATTCTCCTTGTCTCATAACCTGATTCATTAGCTTAGCAGCACTGTCTACAATCTGGTAACCGCCTTCCGGAGACAGTCGCGCCCACCAGATTGGCTCACCTGAATAGCCTCCGCCCAGAACTCCCGACATCGTTGGGCAATAACCACCATAGCCGTCTGCAATGCTACATATTGCTGTATATCGTGTGGCACTGCGCCGCTTAATATCAATTCCGAACTGGCAGTAGAGTTCGCAAGGCTGGGTTACCAGCATTACATCACCGATTCGCACCACATGCACTGGAACTGTATCAAGGGGATTCCCACCAAACTCCTTCTGCAGTAGAACGGTACCATGCGCAAGGAGCATGTCCCACGCGTCCACTGTTTTGCCAGAATCCACACGAGCCAGTATCTCCTGTGCCCAATTGATCTTTTCCGCGCCTGGTAAGCGGACGGGTATATTGAGATCCTCATAGGCATGGCCGAGTATCAGGTTATCGCATGGCTCATTTTCGTGTAGAAGTCGGAGGGTTTCGCCTGCCATCAAGTATCCTGCCCGAGCTACTTTCTGTTCGCCTGTCTCCCTGCGCGGCCGCGGGGAGAGCATATTCTCAATGTTGATATCTCCAAAGGCGCCATTGAAGAAGAGCACTGGAATCTGCCCAAGCGCTGCCCTTAGATATTTCCTTGCTGCGCCCGGAAAGTCTGCTGAGTAAAAGTCACGACCATAGAAACAAGCTGGATGAGAAGCGTTATTGTGAGCAACGCCTATCAGTTTCCCATCCATATCCTCGGCAAAAAGCACCAGGTGTTGAGGATCGTCAGGCCCTTCTAATCCTGTAAAATCTATCCGCTTTGTATCGCCGTGCATCGTATGCGTACCGTCCGCCCAACAACAGCGCCGGTTGTAGCCAATTTGTGCCCTCCCAACTCCACTGCCGACTCTAGCCGGACGCGCTGCCTCAACCACTTCCCGGGCCAGTTCCACCAGCCATTCCCGGAGTTGAGCCATGTATTCGTGATCCAAATCCTTCAGATAGCTAGTGGGAAGCAACGATGGTCCGGAGTGTGTATGTGTACAGGCTATGATGATATTTCGCGACGTTAATCCTGCTGCCTTTCCTATAGCCTCTCGAGCAGTTGCCACGAATTCTGGCAGCAAGCCGGCAAGATCGCAACTGATAAGCAGAACAGATTCAGAGTGGTTACTCAGAAACAGAGCGTTGGCTTCCAGGTCATCGCGAATAGACTTTGCCCGTCTGTTCACTGTTGCACCCTGGATATACGTTCCCAACGCGTTGTTGATAATCTTTGATGCAGCGCCTACCTGTATCATGCCGCTACATGATTTGTCAGTATCCATCAGGTTCCTCCATGTATAACAAGAGTAGATGCGATTATAGGTTCACTACCTGTTTCTATCAGTTCTCCCCAAATCCGGCCTTATCCAATGGGGAAAGTCTCTCCTGAAAGCGGCAATAAGCTTCTCGCCATCATTCTCCATGAAATAGATTCTTGCGCGGGAGCGAATCTCGTTGCTCTCTTTATCGTATGATTCCAAGATTCTTGGCCGGGGATGCACACAATGATGCCACACCTGGCCCAGGGACATGGTCTCGGGCCAGGCGATGGCTGCCAGATACTTGCCATCGCGCGAAACGCATCCGATGATAGGATATACTGGTCGATCCGGGCTTCGTCCTCTCTGTCCCTTGGTTTGCCCCGGATGCCTACGCCAGATGGGGATGTATTCCTGAATCCAGGGGTTCGGCAGATTCGCTTTATCGCCTTTTCGTTCTCGCGTACCGGGGATCCTCTTGGTATCTTTCATCAAGGTAAGACCACTGTCGAGGATGACAAAGCATCGCGCTACGAAGTCTTCTACGTATTTCTCCCTATCCGCACTGGAGAAAGTTGATGACTTCTCGAACTGCCAGCACGGATTCAATCCACCGACTGAGCGAACGTCTTCTTCTGTTGGTCCTGTCACCGTGACATAGATGTCCACTGCACCAGCAGAAGGTACGAATTGGCTGGTTATAGTTGACTTACCGTTCTTGTGGAGCAGTACCAGAGTACCAGTGTCCTCCTTGTAATGTTCCACAGCCGCATTTATATTTTCCTGCTCATAGCACCACATCTCGCATTCCATTCCCTCCATAGCCGGAACCCTGATATTAACCAGACTATTTCCCTTCTGCTCAAAGTATTCCAGGATCGGTATATCTCCGGCTCCTGCTTTTCTCCCGCATTCTTGTCCGACAGACTTGGCAGTCGAAAGTGTTAGTAGGAAAGCAATCGCCAATCTCATCTGATTATCTCCTTGTATAATGTGTGAGGTGCATCGGCAATAAAGAGGCTGATGAGTGCGCTATTCATCTCTGATCATTCCCCATGATGTGAACAGCTTACCCAGAGGCATAACCGCAATGAAAAACTCAGGTTCTCTTTCCATATTAGCTTTCAGATCATCCTGGCTCAAAGCGATCTTCCAGACACGTACTTCATCAATGATGCCAGGAAAATACTGGCTTTGCTGGCCTTCCTGTCCGTTATGTGCTATGGCAGCGCCTATGCAAACTGGAAGATCATTGTCGATACTCCCGTAATCCCTGATCTCAGCCTCGCCATCCAGTTCGCCGTTGACGTAAAAACGCAACCCAACTCCCGCTTCGTATACCACAGCGACGTAATGCCATTCACCGTTCTCGTAATCTGCCTTAGTAACGTTCCATCCGGGATTATAGACCCCATAGTTGCCTGTTGCATCATCAATTCCTGAGTCATTGAATCCCCACTTTCCATCCTGTCCCATGTTGTTTATCTTAACCTGCCAGCCTTCATAGCTTCCACCTGCTCCTGTGCCTCTGTCATTGATTAATCTACCACCTGCATTCCCGGTCATCTGCTCTACGGAGAGGTTAACCCATGCTTCTGCTGTGAAGCTCCCTTCGCCAAAGCTGAGGGAATCGCTCTTGGGGATCCGCACATAATCAGTTGTGCCATTAAGCTCCAGAGCTTTGCCAAACTTGCCCGCCACCTGTTCTGGATCGCCCTCTACAGTGCCGCTGTTTCCATACTGGGAGTAATCCTGCGCAATATCTGCCTTAGTTCCATCAAAGGTTAGATATAACACCAGGGATTCGCTGGGAACTCCGTTTACGCTGGAGGTGAACAGGACCATCAGAACTGACACTAGCAAAAATAATAATAACGTCCTCATAAACTATCCCTCCTGAGCCACTCTGTGAATAGACCGGAATCTGCGGAAGCAACTGATAAACATTGCCGTTTTCTACAGAATACCAGACCTCTCTCAGTAAGTCAATACATCCGGTAAAACGTTGATCCAAAATCCGCTCTGTGGTATGATCAGTTCACTGGGCCTAAGGGATGGATATCCGTTCCACAAAGTGCAGCCCCGCAAGCTTGCACATGGAGGAAAACACTATGACATTAACACCCAAAGCGACACTCTATGGATGGGCAGAGATTGAGCCAGGTGATGACATAGTCGTGGGAAGTATAGGAACCTGGCGTCTGACATATCATACAGGAGTATACGGGATCGACGACGGTGGAACCATCAAGGTCGCACGAAGATTTGCCAGCGATTGGGGTATCCCACAGATGGAAGATCCAGAAGCACTGGACTACCTGACTGTCAAAAGCACATCCTCCGCAAAGCTGAGTGCACAATATAACCCGAAAGGCTATGTAAGACCGTGGCAGAAGTGCATTACCATAGATGTCTACGACGGCGCCTGGCACAAGGTGACAAACTTGCGGTAACATTCGGCGATACTTCGGATGGTTCTCCGGGAACAACAGCGCAGACATTCTGCGAAGATACGTATGAATTCAGAGTGGCTGTGGACTGCTTTGGG
>Ga0114922_10004439_pt1 | contig 13015 bp, 5 predicted proteins | sample AartaG_FD_100975 | JGI IMG/M metagenome (GOLD analysis project Ga0114922, IMG submission 100975) | Deep subsurface microbial communities from Aarhus Bay to uncover new lineages of life (NeLLi) - Aarhus_00045 metaG | ecosystem: Environmental > Aquatic > Marine > Oceanic > Sediment | place: Aarhus... | reverse complement strand
TCAATAGGAGGCATTGCAACCCTTGTGGGGACACCTCCGAATCTTATCTGTGTTAGAGTTATGAATATTCTGTATCCTGGTGCACCTGAATTAATGTTTAATCAATGGATTTTATTTGCGTTTCCTATTACAATAATCATGTTTTTTATTGTCTGGCTGCTAATAAAAATTCTGTTTATAAAGAAGATCAGACTGGTTAATATGTCAAAAGAATCTATTAAAAACCAGTATGAAAATATGGGTAAATTATCATATGAAGAAAAGATTGTATTTATCCTTTTTATCTTACTCGCACTATTATGGATTTTTCGCCCGGGATTTAAGTTTAATAACTTTAGTATTCCCGGATGGGCAACATTATTTAAGCATTCAAAATATATTAATGACGGAACAGTTGCTATTTTGATTTCTGTAGTCTTATTTATAATTCCCTCAAAGTCAAATGGTACGAAAAGAATTATGGATTGGAAAACAGCAAATAAACTACCGTGGAATATAGTAATACTTTTCGGCGGGGGATTTGCCCTTGCAATGGGATTTGAAAAATCCGGGCTTTCGTTATGGCTCGCAAATCAACTTACTAAAGGCTTTGATGTTAATCCCCTCTTTTATGTGTTAATTATAGTGACATTAATGACATTTTTAACCGAATTGACTTCAAATACCGCTTCAACACAGATGCTATTACCGATTTTTGCATCCATGGCAGTAGGACTGAAAATAAATCCTATGTTATTTCTTATACCTGTTACCCTGGCTGCATCATTTGCATTTATGCTTCCCACTGCAACACCGCCAAATGCCATAGTATTCGGCACCAACAGGGTAAGTATAAGCAATATGATACGCACAGGATTCGTGCTTAATATAATCGGTATTTTAATAATTACATTGATTACTTACCTGCTGCTAAATATAGTTTTTAATATAGAGCCTTATATATTGCCGGATTGGGCGATAGTAAAATAATTTCTGATAATTTTTTTTGTAAATTGCTTTAAAGTTTTAAATTAAAGGTTTTATAATTGATTATAAAATAAGCAACAAATTTTAATCCTTAAATTAAAACATCATGAAAAAAATCAATCTACTGGCAATAACCATTGTATTTCTTATGGCTCAAACTATAGTTTTTGGGAGTGACATGCGAAAACCGGATATGTCCTCCGGGGATTCAGTTGCGAAATGCCCGGAAATGAATATTATAGTAAAAGAGGTTAAGGCAGTTAAAGCTTTGACTATTAACGCAACTGCACCATCAATGGAAGTAGGGGCAAAATTAGGTGAACTGTATCCTAAACTGATGAATTATATTAAAGAAAAAGAAATACAAATGGCAGGCCCTCCCTTTGCAATATATCACAAATGGGATCCCCAGGGAGATACTGAACTCGCAGCAGGAATACCTGTTGCTGCTGAAACCGGGGGTGAAGGAGAGATTGAATATGTTGAATTTCCGGCAATGAAAGTAGTGACATCCATACACTTTGGCCCTTATGAATCCCTTGGTCCCGTCTATGAGGATATTCAAAAATATATCAACAAAAAGGGATTAAAAATTAATGGCTCTTCATGGGAGCTTTATTTAATTGGTCCCGATACAGAAACTGATGCTAATAAATATCAAACTCAAATATATTTCCCTGTTGAATAACAAATCCCTCCAAAAAACGCAGCAAGCATCTGTTAAAAACCTATAATTTCAGATTGCTTGCTGCATTTTGACAATATTACTCCAAATGATATTAATTGCACTTTTGTTAAATATTTCCTTAGGTATAGTGCAGGTAAATCTACAGCTTATTACATTCCGGTAATATCCTGGAAAACATTTATAATAATTGTATAGCTTTGCATTTTTGACCTGTGGAATATATTTTTACAAACTAAATTATATTTCACAGACAGAAAAGTATTGTAAATTTGCTTTCAGGGATAAGAAAATATTAAAATGATTATTATTTATATAATTCAATAAAGTTCATATATTAAATTCAATTAGATAAATTTTCATATTGCATAAATTATGAATAAACCGGATAAATATTGTGATTATTGCCTGGATCATAAAAAGTCAATTTTTAAGATTTTAGAGCCAAAAGAGAAAGAGCTTATAAGGCAAAAATCTTCCTGTTTGCTATTTAATAAAGGTGATACAATCTTCAATGAAGGAGATAAACCTGTAGGCTTATTATGCCTGGTAAAAGGTAAAGTCAAGGTTTTTATGGAAGGAACCAGCGGCAGGGAACAGATTATAAGGTTGGCTAAGCCGGTAGGTTTTATCGGTTATAAGGCTTTATTTGCCGGAGAGAATCATTTCGTAAGTGCTGTGGCAATTGAAGATTGTATAATCTGTAAAATTGATACATCAGGATTATTTAGAGTATTAAAAACCAACAATGAACTTTGCCTAAGTATAATTAAGTATTTTGCTACAGAACTGAAGTTCTCGAACAACCGTACAGTTACACTTACACAAAAGCATATCCGCGGAAGATTGGCAGAATCTCTTATCTTTCTTAAAGATACTTACGGATTTGAAGAAAACGGGAAGATATTAAATATTTATCTTACCCGTGGAGATATTGCTCACTTGTCAAATATGACTACTTCAAATGCAATAAGAACACTTTCAGCCTTTGCTAAGGAAAATATAATTGCCCTTGAGGGTAAAACAATAAAAATTTTAAATATACAGGTTCTTGAACACATCAGTGAGTTTGGTTAAGTGTTAAAATTATGAATGAAAAAACTAGTGATATAAAAGAATTCGATATTATAAATCAAACTATAAGTACACTTGGTAACGACACTCCTGTTAACGAATTACTTCAGCAAATTTGTAATATTGTCCCTAAAGCATGGCCGGAAATAGAAAAAACATCGGTTAGAATAGCCTATGAAAACGATACTTTTGTATCTGAAGAATTCAATGAAACTAAAATCTCCTGCAAGGAATTCTTTGAGATTCCCGGAAAACCTGATGGCAAAATCGAAGTTTTTTTTCATAACCAACTGCCCCAGTCAGGAGCAACGGGCTTGTTGGATGAAGCACAAAAAATACTTGTAAACATAGCTAGTTTAATATCAGGATCAATTTCAAAAAAATTACTTGAAAAACTACTATATGATAACAAGGAGCGTTTAAAAGAATTAAAAGGAATAAGAAAAACTGCTTCAATTCTAGCAAAAAGCAAAACTCTCGAAGAATCGCTACAGGAAATTTGCTTGTTTCTTCCTGAGGCATGGCAGTATCCTGAATATACGGTTGCGCGAATCACATATGAAGATAAAGTATTTATCAGCAACAGCTTTAAAGTTACTCCATGGTTACAAAAACAAACTTTTGAAACCCCCGGGCAAAAAAACGGAAGCATAGAGATATACTACCTTAATGAGTTTCCAAAGATATATGAAGGCCCGTTTCTTAAAGAAGAACGGGATTTGATTGATAATCTCGCAGCATTAATTTCAGGTTCAGCTACAAAAAATACCCTGCAGGAACTTCTGGTACAAAATACAGAACGACTAAAAGAGCTGCGAGGAATTAATCAAACATCCTCAATCCTGAAGCAGGGAAAATCGCTGGATGAGTCACTTCAGAAAATCTGTTATATGTTACCTGAAGCATGGCAATATCCTGAATTTACGGTAGCCCGGATTTCTTATGAAGATAAAATATTCTTAAGTAATAATTTTAAGGAAACAATATGGTCACAAAAACAGACTTTTGAAGCCCCCAATAATAAAATGGGTTTAATTGAAATTTTTTATTTAAAGAAATTTCCTGTACTTGACGAAGGCCCTTTTTTAAAAGAAGAACGTGATTTATTAATTAACCTGGCAGATTTAATTGCGGGTTCTGCTACAAAAGAAGTTTTTAATATCCTGATTGCAGAAAACAGGGAAAGACTAAAAGAATTAAGTGCAATTAATCAAACAAGCCGCATTATTGCTGAAGGCAAATCAATTAATGAGACACTGCAAAAAATATGCAATTATCTTCCCAAATCGTGGCAATATCCAAAATATACCGTCTCAAGAATAGCATTTGAAGGAAAAATATATACAAGCAGAAAGTTTGATGATACTGAATGGTACCAAAAGGAGCATTTTGTTACTATTGATAATAAAAAGGGGACCATCGAAGTATTTTATCTGAAAAAATTTCCCAGGCTTTATGAGGGCCCGTTCCTGAAAGAAGAACGTCATCTGATAATAAATATAGCAAAGCTTATTAGCGGTTATTTAAATAACATAAAAGGAAGGGATATTTTTAACAGGCGCTTATTAAAGGATGAGGGCAGTCATAAATCAGAAGAATACAGGCAATCATTAGTGAGAAATAAACAACCGTTGCAGCTATTTTTTAATAAGCAAATTATTGATAAGTATATCTACCTTGATATGATGAAATATAAGGTAAAAGAGATTCTTTTTGTAGCAACCTTATATGATGCTTTTATCCTGGAAAATGAAGATAGCTTTTTTGAACAGTTCATGGGTATAATTTATCAGTACAGTTTGTTTTCCTTACCAAGAATCACAGGTGTTTCATCACCTGAAGAAGCGATGGAATTACTTGAAACAACAAGGTTTGACCTGGTAATACTCATGGTTGGTATTGACAAGGAAAGTCCTGTTGAACTAAGTAAAAATATCAAACAGACAAAGCCTGAATTGCCTATATACCTTCTTTTAAATCAAAAAAGTAATATAAAATATTTCGAAGACCTGGTACCCAATACAAATTCCATAGATAAACTATTTGTATGGAATGGTGATTCACAAATATTCTTTGCAATTGTTAAGTCAATTGAGGATATGGTTAATGTTGAAAATGATACTAAAATAGGATTAGTAAGGGTTATATTATTGGTTGAAAACTCTTCGCAGTATTATTCAAGATACCTTCCAATGCTCTATTCAATTGTATTCGAACAAATACAACAGTTAATCTCAGAAGTGGAAAGAAATGAGCTTGACAAAATATCTAAAATGCGTTCAAGGCCAAAGATCCTGTTTGTAAGTAACTACGAAGATGCCGTTCATATTTTCCATAAATATAAAGATTTCCTGCTTTGTGTTATTTCTGATGTGGAATTTGAAAAAGATGGAAAAACAAATAAAAAGGCAGGTATAGAATTTATTAAATATGTTAGATCCCACATTAAAAATTTACCGGTCCTATTGCAATCATCCGATAGTAGAAATGAAAATATAGCAGATGAACTGAAAGCAAATTTTATTAATAAAAATTCGGAAAGCCTTTTAAATGATTTAAAAAAGTTTGTTACCTATTATCTGGGATTTGGTGATTTTATATTCAGAAATAAAGACGATGGCCAGGTTGGAGTTGCCCGAAGCATAAAAGAATTCGAGAACCTGTTACGAACCGTTTCCGATGAGTCTGTGCTTACCCATGCCTTAAAGAACCAGTTCTCAATATGGTTGATGGCAAGGGGTGAAATTCAGCTTGCTAAAACACTTAATCCTGTTAAGGTTTCTGATTTTCCTGATATTGAGAAACTTCGCTCATTTCTGATTGATACTATTGGCAGCTACAGAGATGACAAAAGGAAAGGCAGGGTTATAAGCTTTGAAGAAACTGAAATAATTGATGAAAAAAATATTGTGAGTTTATCAAGTGGTTCAATGGGGGGAAAAGGAAGAGGACTTGCATTTATTAATACACTCATTTATAATTTAGATTTTGCCAAATATACCAAAGGAATAAATATTAGAACACCAAAAACAGCAATTATCGGCACTGATGAATTTGAATTGTTTTTAGAGAATAACAACCTGCAGGAAAAATTACTAAATAAGGAAATAAAATATGAAAATATAAGGGAGTTATTTGTAAAATCTGAACTGTCACCTGATATAATAAAAAAACTAAAAGTATTTATAAAGCAAATTGATAAACCGATTGCCGTTCGTTCGTCAAGTATATCAGAAGATTCATTAACACAACCCTTTGCAGGAATATTCGACACCTATATAGTACCCAATAATCATAATAACAATGATACAGCGCTGGAACAGTTAAAGACTACTATTAAACTTGTTTATGCCTCAATATATTCTAAAACTGCGCGAAAATACTTTCAGGCAATACACCATAAGATTGAAGAAGAAAAAATGGCTATCGTTCTTCAGGAACTTGTCGGTAACCGGTTTGGCAATTATTATTACCCTCATATTAGTGGTATAGCTCAATCATATAATTATTATCCTGTTGAACATATGCAGCCCGAAGAAGGTTTTGCCATTGCAGCTTTAGGACTGGGTTTGTATGTTGTTGAAGGTGGTAAGGCATATCGTTTTTCACCCAAATACCCAAATGCAGAGATTTATTCAACCGCTGATTTAATTAAAAGTTCCCAGGTTCAATTTTATGCGCTTGATCTTGCCAAACATGATGCTGACTATCTGAAGTATGGTGAAAAAGCCGCCCTTTCCTTATTGGATATCAGTGTTGCAGAAAAACACGCAACTCTTAAACATTGCGCATCAGTATATAACAGAGATAATGACATGATAGAACCATTAATCAAATCCGGCGGCCCGAGAATATTAAATTTTGCAGATATCCTTAAATTTAAATATACTCCGTTGGCAGAGACTATAGAGGTTATGCTGTATACTATTAAGGAAGCATTAGGTTCACCTGTTGAGATAGAATTTGCAGTAGATTTAACAAAAAATGAAAATAATTCCACTACTTTCTATTTGCTCCAGATTAAACCATTAGTCGGAAGTCAACTGGTTTATGATATAGATTTTAATGAAATCGACCAGTCAGACATTATCCTGTTCTCTACTATAGGACTGGGGAATGGCAGAATTGACAATATATATGATTTGGTTTTTATAGACATTAAAAAATTCAGCAAGCTGAAAACAACTGAAATGGCCGCTGAAATAGAGAAAATAAATGATAAAATGATTAAACAAAACAGAAAATATATATTAATCGGACCGGGGAGATGGGGATCAAGAGATAGGCACCTGGGTATCCCTGTTAACTGGTCTCAAATATCCAATGCAAAAGTAATAGTTGAAATAAGCCTGGCAGATTTTCCCCTTGATTCATCATTAGGATCACACTTTTTCCACAATATAACTTCAATGAATGTAGGTTACTTTTCAGTTCTTGATTCGGTATCAACTGACTATATAAAATGGGATATATTAAATGACCAGGAAATAATTTATAAATCTCAATATTTTAATCATATACGTTTTAATAAACCATTGACTATCTATATGGATGGCAGAAAAAGAATTTCAATAATTCGCATGAACAAATAATTAAATACATGAGTAAGATTTCCGTTGCAATACTTGATGAACATAAAATAGTCCTTGAAGGAATTAGTGAATTATTGAATGATGTTGAAGATATAGAAGTAAAATTAAAAATCTCTGATAAGGGAACCCTTATCCATGATATTAAAATCTCCGGTATCCATATTCTTATTTTAAATATTCATAATTTAACTAATGAAGTGCTGGATCTGATAAGAAAAATAAATATTGATTTACCCAAAATACATATTTTAATTTTATCGGTGGAATCAAATGAAGCATTAGTATTTAAAACAATTAAAGCCGGGGCAAAAGGATTTCTTGCAAAGGATACAAACAGAAATGAATTAATTGAAGCAATATATACATTAAGAAACGGTTTTGATTATTATAGTAAGTCTATTACTAATATATTGTTAAATAAATATATTATCTCCATAAAATCGGATAAACAAACACATCAGAAAAATAACTTAAATAGTCTAAGTGCAAGAGAATTAGAAATTATGGAGTTATGGGGCAACAGTTATACAAATAAAGAAATTGCCGATAAGCTATTTATTAGCATAAGAACTGTAGAATCTCATAAAAATCATATAATGCAGAAGCTTAACCTGAGATCCATTGTTGATCTGGTTAAATATGCAATAAAGAACAACATCATTGAAATATAATATCTCATTTTAACCTCATTTCAGTGTTACACTTAATTTTATAAGTAATCCTCGTAATTTAAGTGTTATTCAGTACTTTAGGGACTCAATATTTTCGATATTTTTATATTTTCGTTGGCAGAAAATAACAAGTACCTGCAACAGGAAAAGAATCTTTTACTATTAACAGTTCTAAATCAAAGTATTGATTAACAACTTAAAAATAATTACGGATTATAAGCTGTTTCAGGGTATTGAGTTTTATCAAAAATATAACCTGCCTGGTTTTATATACCCGGTAGGTTTTTAATTGATAAATGTTAAATCTAAATATATTGATATGGCAAATGTACTAGATGTAAAAGTTGATGAATTTATGGCAAAAATAATTGCCAAAAACCCTGACGAATCGGAATTTCATCAGGCTGCTAAAGAGGTTATTGAATCGGTTATGCCTTTTATTGAGGATAATCCGCAGTATAAACATGCTAAAATTCTGGAAAGAATAGTAGAACCTGAAAGGGTGATAATGTTCAGGGTTCCGTGGATCAATGATAAGGGTGATATTCAGGTAAACAGGGGATTCAGAATTGAAATGAATAGTGCTATAGGCCCTTATAAAGGAGGCCTGCGTTTCCATCCCACGGTCAACCTTGGTATATTAAAGTTCCTGGCATTTGAACAGGTTTTTAAAAACAGTCTGACTACCCTTCCCATGGGAGGAGGTAAAGGAGGTTCTGACTTTGATCCTAAAGGTAAATCAGATAATGAAGTGATGCGTTTTTGCCAGAGTTTTATGAATGAATTGCAAAGGCATATTGGCCCAGATACTGATATTCCTGCGGGAGATATTGGTGTTGGAGGAAGAGAAATAGGATATCTGTTTGGTCAGTATAAAAAAATAAGAAATGAATTTACAGGTGTGTTAACAGGTAAAGGTATTGAATGGGGAGGCAGTTTAATAAGGCCTGAAGCTACTGGATATGGCGCTGTTTATTTTGCTGAAGAGATGATAAAATTAAAAGGAGCCGGTATTAAGGGAAAAATTGTTTCTGTCTCAGGTTCAGGAAATGTTGCACAATATGCTATTGAAAAGGTTAACCATCTTGGCGGAAAAGTTGTTACGCTCTCAGATTCTGCAGGTTATATTTATGATCCCGCTGGAGTTGATGAAAAGAAACTGGAATATGTTATTGAACTAAAAAATATTAAACGCGGAAGAATTAAAGAATATGCTGAAAAATACAAGGTGAAATATTTTGAAGGAAAAAGGCCCTGGGAAATTAAATGTGATGTTGCATTACCTTGTGCCACTCAGAATGAAATAAACGAAGAAGAAGCGAAAATCTTAGTTAAGAACGGATGTATAGCGGTTTCGGAAGGAGCAAATATGCCATCTACTCCTGAAGCTGTTGAGGTATTTTTAAATGCAAAAGTCCTATTCGGACCGGGTAAAGCGGCAAATGCAGGAGGTGTGGCAGTTTCCGGATTAGAAATGACACAAAACTCAATGCGCCTGCCATGGAGCAAGGAAGAAGTGGATGAAAGATTACATATAATTATGATTAACATTCATGAAACCTGTGTAAAATACGGTAAAGAACCATCAGGCTATGTGAATTATGTAAATGGTGCCAATATCGGGGGCTTTATTAAAGTTGCAGATGCGATGCTTGCACAGGGAGTGGTATAAAATTACATAAGATGCAAAATAATACCCGGCAAATTGCCGGGTATTATTTTGCCCTTCAATTAACTTTTCAAAAACTAAGGGGGATTTAAAAATTCAAAACAATTTGTTAAATTCTTTAAAGATTCATTTATTTGTGATCGCATAATTAGTTATAGTTTAATTAAATCAATATTAGATAATAAGATGCAAAAACCCTCTCAAATCAAGACAGTACTGATAATCGGATCAGGCCCGATAATAATCGGACAAGCTTGTGAATTCGACTATTCAGGGACACAGGCCTGTAAAGCACTTCATAAACTTGGCTATAAAATAGTGCTGGTAAATTCTAATCCCGCAACTATTATGACTGATCCCGGGATGGCTGATGTAACCTATATTGAACCCTTAAATATAAACTGTCTGGAAAGTATCATTGCAAAAGAACGGCCCGATGCTTTGCTGCCAAATCTGGGAGGACAAACAGGATTGAACTTATCTTCCGAACTACATAAAAAAGGAATACTTAAAAAGTATGGCGTAAAAATTATTGGTGTCAATGTTGATGCAATCGAACGTGGTGAAGATCGTATATCCTTTAAGAAAACAATGAATAAACTTGGTATTGAAATGCCACTTAGTCGGCCGGCTCATAGTGTGGAGGAAGCCGAAGAGATAGCTGCCGAACTTGGCTATCCTGTTGTTCTGCGGCCTGCTTATACAATGGGAGGTACTGGCGGTGGCCTTGTTTATAATAAGGAAGAGCTTCATATTATTGCTGCCAGAGGTATTTCTGCCAGTATGGTAGGCCAGGTGCTTGTAGAAGAATCAGTACTGGGATGGGAAGAATTGGAGCTGGAGGTAGTCAGGGATGAATTAAATAACATGATTACCGTATGTTTTATTGAAAATGTTGATGCGATGGGTGTACATACCGGAGACTCTTTCTGTACTGCACCTATGCTTACTATTGATTCTGAACTTCAGAAACGCCTGCAAAAATATTCATATGACATAGTTGAAGCTATTGGTGTAATAGGAGGAACAAATATTCAGTTTGCACACGATCCTAAAACAGGCAGGATTGTAGTTATTGAAATAAATCCAAGAACATCACGCTCATCTGCTTTAGCTTCAAAAGCAACAGGATTTCCAATTGCCCTGGTATCATCGATGCTTGCCGGGGGACTAACGCTAAATGAAATACCATATTGGAGAGATGGCACATTAGAAAAATATACTCCATCAGGTGATTATGTTGTTGTAAAATTTGCACGATGGGCATTTGAAAAATTTAAAAATATTGAAGATAAGCTGGGTACACAAATGCGTGCTGTTGGAGAAGTAATGAGCCTGGGAAAGACATATAAAGAGGCATTTCAAAAGTCAATACGTTCTCTCGAAATTAACCGTTATGGCCTTGGATTTGCCAAAAACTTCAATCAATTACCATTGAGCGAATTAATGAAATTACTCAGTACTCCTACCAGTGAAAGGCAATTTATAATGTATGAGGCATTACGCAAGGGTGCTGATCCTAAGAAAATATACGAGAAAACCCATATTAAATTATGGTTTATTGAACAAATGAAAGAATTAGTAGAAACAGAAAAAGAAATCTTAAAGTATAAAGGGAAAATGGCTCCTGATAATCTATTAATAAAAGCTAAAAAAGATGGATTTTCTGACAGATATCTTAGCCAGCTGCTCAATAAGCCCGAAAAAGAAATACGAAAAAAGCGCATTGACCTTGGTTTGGCTCAGGCCTGGGAGCCTGTACCTGTTAGTGGGGTAGAAAATGCCGCATATTATTATTCAACATATAATGCTCCTGATATTGTTAAATCATCAGATAAACGAAAAATGATGGTTTTGGGAGGAGGGCCCAACAGGATTGGTCAGGGAATAGAATTTGATTATTGTTGTGTTCATACCGCATTTGCATTAAAAGATCTGGGTATTGAGACTATTATGGTTAATTGTAATCCTGAAACTGTTTCAACTGACTATGACACATCAGACAAATTATATTTCGAGCCTCTTACAGTAGAAGATGTTCTTAGTATTTATAATAAAGAAAAGCCTGAAGGTGTAATTGTGCAGTTTGGGGGACAGACACCTTTAAATATTGCAAATGAGCTTGAAAAGGAAGGAGTGAAAATAATTGGTACATCTCCTGCTACTATTGATCTTGCAGAAGACAGGGATCGCTTTCGAAAAATAATGAAAAAATTAGAAATTCCTGAACCTGAATCAGGGATGGCCAGTTCTCTTGATGAAGCACTTATTATAGCCAATAAAATAGGTTATCCTCTTATGGTGAGGCCATCATATGTTCTAGGTGGAAGAGGAATGGAAATCATTCATGACGAAGAAATGTTAAAGGAATATGTCACACTGGCAGTTGATGTTTCACCCGAAAGGCCGATTTTAATAGATAAATTTTTGGAGAATGCTGTGGAAGCAGAAGCTGATGCTATATCTGACGGGACTAATGCATTCGTGCCTGCAGTAATGGAACATATTGAAAAGGCCGGCATTCACTCGGGAGATTCAGCATGTGCAATCCCTCCTTTTAGTATTCCAAAAAAACATATAAAAACTATTTATGACTATACAAAAAAAATAGCCATTGAATTAAAAGTTGTGGGCCTTATAAATATTCAGTATGCTATTGTAAACAACACAGTATATGTACTTGAAGCTAATCCGAGAGCTTCACGCACTGTTCCTTTAGTATCAAAAGTATGTAACATAAACATGGTTCGTTTGGCAACACAGATAATGCTGGGTAAAAATCTTAATGAACTTGACATTCAACCCAAAAAAATTCCCCATTTCGGAATTAAACAGGCTGTGTTCCCATTTAATATGTTTCCTGAGGTTGACCCGCTGCTTGGCCCTGAAATGAGATCAACCGGAGAAGTGCTGGGTTTGGCCGATTCATTTGGTAATGCTTTTTATAAAGCATTTGAAGGAAAACAAACACCTTTGCCGCTTAAAGGTTCGGTGTTGATAACCGTAACAATCGCAAAATATGAAAGAAAGGAGGTAGTCCAGCTGGGAAACGAATTCAAACAACTCGGATTTAAAATCTTTGCCACAGAGGGTACGCAAAAGTTACTGGTTAAAAACGGCATTGAAGCAGAAAAATTATTAAAGCTTCATGAAGGACGGCCAAACATTTTAGACGTCATTAAAAACGGAGAAATTAATTTAATTATAAATACTCCTGTTGGAAAGAAAAGTATGTATGATGATTCATATATAAGAAAATCTGCTATTAAATATAAAATCCCCTATATTACTACTATATCTGCAGCCCTGGCAGCCACAAAAGGAATTAAGGCGCAAATTGCAAATAAAACAGGAGTTA
>Ga0114922_10004438_pt1 | contig 13016 bp, 10 predicted proteins | sample AartaG_FD_100975 | JGI IMG/M metagenome (GOLD analysis project Ga0114922, IMG submission 100975) | Deep subsurface microbial communities from Aarhus Bay to uncover new lineages of life (NeLLi) - Aarhus_00045 metaG | ecosystem: Environmental > Aquatic > Marine > Oceanic > Sediment | place... | reverse complement strand
GTGAACCTCGGTGCGGGCTTGCTCGATCAGGGCCTCAATCTCTTCTTCGGTCAGATGGGCTGCTCGGGCGGAAGCGGCGGCCGAGGCTTGCTGTAGCCGGGCGCGCAACAACTGCTGCTCGGCCTCGACCAGGCGTTGGTAGCGCCCGTATTCGACGATGGCCACGCGGGGCGTGCCGTAGCGCTCCACGATGACGTCGTCTTCCATCATGGCGCGGTCCACAGCCTGGCCGAAATTCTGCTGCACCTGGCTTGATTTCAGTTTCACGGGCATCCTATCCTCCTGGCTTGGATCCATCTTGTCTAACTTCCACATCTTGCATAAGTATAGCGCAGGTGGGAGTTTTCGTCAAATTCAGGTGGGCAGGGGTGAGGGGGTGGGTAGAGTTGAGGAGGATCATGGACGCACGCCTTTCTTCTGGCTGATGCTGCACGTGACAATCAAGATCGCGTCGATCCTTCGGCTCCGCTCAGGACAGGTCTCGTCCTGGGTCGGCGGTTCGGCCGGCAGGACAAGAGTCACGGGGATGGGGAGCCATCTACGACGACGAGGAGACATAGGCTACCTACACCTTGCACCTGCAGCTGGCCTTTCGACCTGGCAGCCGCATCCACTCAATTCGCACGTTTTTGACTTGGGTGTCGCAATTGTTCACAGCGGTCTATCTCCCAGTTGGTATGGCGATGCCAATTCTCTGGCAAGATCGTCCGCCAAATCTCTACCTTGTGCCGTTGTGCCAGAGTCCAGGCCTGTTCAGTAATCCCCTCCGTGTTGCTGACCAGCATTGGAAAAACCCTCACGTTATAGCCTTCTTTCTTGGCTTTCTGTTCTTCGTTTTCTTTCACCACCTTCCAGGTAGTCACAAGCTGTGATACTTCTTTCTCGCCAACCAACTTGCTCTCTTTTTGTGGCATTCTCAGCTTACACTCACATACCAAAACACGATGGGGTTCACTTTCCTCGTCGCGTGCCAAGACGTCCACTTCACCAGCCCCCGTTGCATCTTTCAAGTAAGGCAGATAACGATTGATTTCTACGCGAGGGTATTTATTTCTATAACGTTTCTCCGTCCACTCGCTTACTTTCGACTCGAATAACTTGGAAAGAAAGGCGTATTCTAGAAAGGCCACGGCCTCGGACGAGTAGATTACCTGGAACTCGGGCAAGCGTTGGCACAAAGCATGAACTTTTGCTGGTTCTTGTATGATGACTCTTGGTTGAAGTTCACGATGGGTTATGTCTGGATCTACAGTCCCTAGGATCACGCCAGAATTTGTCGCCAAAGCGATTAACTGCGGCTCTGGCTTGGCTACACACCCATTATCCTTAAGGAAACGAGAGGCTCTGTCATTCAAGTTGCCGGCCTTGACAGTCGTCCAGGTGTCCCATTGGCTCAATAAGTCTGTCAAGAACGAAACGTCAAGGGTCTTGAATCCCTGTTGTAACCTTTGACCGAGGTATTGGTTGTACTCGCTTCGAATTATACCCTCCTCATCTCGAGCTATTTTGACGGCATGATCGAGATTATAGGAATTACTGTCCCATAGATACAGGAGCAGGTCAAGGCTGCCCCTATGATTGAGGGCAACGATGATTACATTCGGATCGAGTGCGACAATCATAGGTACATTCCTTACAGTGTCTCTGCTTGCAGAGCTGCTTTGGTAAGGTTGAAGACCTCTCGTGCGTCGTCTGAGAAGAAGCCTCTGAACCGCTCCGGTGAATCAATAATGCTACCCAGACGGTCAATTACTAACTCCGTCGTGGAACTTTGACCCTTCGCGCGATCCACAAAATAAACCTTCAAGTCTTCTGAGTCTAAGCTCATACTATCGTTAGGAGGAATTATCTTGGCCGTGGTCTCGGCAACACGACGGCGGATTCGAAGGAGTAGATGTTCGCTGTGTGTTTCGACCAGGAAGCGTTTTCCTTCTTCAGTCATACGGATAAACAGATCGCCCAGTTCTGCCTGGGCACCAGGATGGAGATGCGCTTCGGGTTCCTCAATGATGATGGTCGCTCCTTCTTCTGCCAACGCACATTCCAGAACAATCGGTAGCATTTGTGACCAACCAAAGCCTGTATCACACAGACTAGTTCTTGCACCCTCTTTCTCCTGGAATAGGACCTCAAAGATGGATTGGTGCGGCTTGCGTTCTTCACCAAGAGGACGCACCTGTAGTTGAAGTCCCAGGTCGAGTGCTGTCAGATGAGCATTGACTCGCTCTCTCTCTTCCTGCCACTGATCTGTTCCCCAGGTCGCGAGCCAGTCCTCTAGGACGTTCATGCCTTTGAGGCCCGTGCCGCTGGACATCGCACCAGGGGCGTAATAGAATCGCCGTGGCTTGCCACGCACCGGGCCAAGATAATGCAGTGATCTGAGAAAGGCTGATATTGTCTGGCGAAATTCGTCCAGCAAGCCACGGACGATCTCATAGTCACTTTTCTCTCTAGCGATGTCAGAGTCGCTTTTGTACTCATCCTCCCCGTCATCTACTTCAGGTCCAGGCAACATGGGCAGGAAACCGGTTCCCTGACCAAAGTCCTCAAGACTATCCCAGGGGTTCTCGGCACTGGGAACCCAACGCTGTTCGACAAGACTGGGGGGAAACACCCATCTGCCTGCAACCCTTTCGCTTTCCAGCCACTCTGCGCCGAACAATAAAGGACCATCATCTTCTCCTTCGGGATCCAGCCACGGAGCGCGGATTTCAACGGCCCGTAGGCTGATTCTCCGGCCAGTTACTACCGGGCCAAAATCGAGACGCAACGTGGCCCAGGCTTCCTTTTCGCTGACAGCATGTTCTCCCTTCGCCTTTGCCTCCTCACGCCTCTCTTCTGTCTGGAAACTCTCCAGGAGACCTGGGTTGATTCGACACGCAAACCCGAAGGCAATTGTGCTGTGCTCCCCTGGTTCTGGCTCGTTGTTGTCGGGCTTGGCATTTCGGTGCAGAATTTGTTGGAAAGAACCAGCATCTATGCCATCCTTGGAGAAAAAGGTAAGCGCGTCTCCCCCCGGCGGGTTGGCAAGACTCTGTTTCAGCAGCAGCAACGCACGCAAGATCACACTCTTGCCAGTGGCGTTGCGGCCGAACAGCAGGTTGATCGGCCGCAACGCGATCCAGTCGCTGTCTTGAAAGCCCATGAAATTCCAGATGCGGAATGCCTGAACGCTCAAGTTGGCCTCCTGGCTGTCAGTCTGATGCAGGTCTTACTTCTTCAGCCTTAGGCCCCCTTGGTCCTTGAACTTGGCGAAAGATGACCTTCTGCCCCCGAATCAACGTCGTGACATCCGCAGCTAGGTCACTCCTGTGGACAAAGACGTCCGGGTCGCCACCGTCCGGTTCGATGAAACCGTAGGAACGAGCGCGACCCAGGCCAAAGTCCTTCACGGTGCCTCGCCGGAAGCCGGATGGAACACGAGCGGCGGGCCGGGTGGGGGGACGGACCAACTGTCCAGCCACAAGCGCCAGGGGATCGGGTAAGACCGACCGATCTTTGTACTCGTTGCCATGTTGTGGATGCTCGACCTGGAGATAGCGTGTTTGCTGTGTGTCGGGACCGGGCCAGGAGAGCATCGCCAAAAGGACTTGGATCCGCTCTACTTGGTCTAGGGACGTGGCCCCCGTAGGATTCAGGATAGGGTCATTCAGGATTAGCTTCTGGAATTCTGCGATCGGCTGCTCCGCCAGATTCTCGTCTGGCTTGGAGCCCTTTGCCCAATCATGATTGTGGAAGAGTCGCTCGTAGCGCTGCGCCCGGTCCGTTAGATGCAGAGTCGATTCGATCTTGACCGCTCCCATGCCGTAAGGCTTGCCCATGCCCAGCTTGAGCCGGTAGGTGTCATCTTGGGCCTTGTCCAGCACCCAGAGGAGCGCCCCCAACTCGGCGGACGACAGATTCTCAAAATGGATACGAAAGTCGAAGGTGACACCTGCTCGTACTGGCCGGATCTGAGTATGCTGGGTGTCCTGCTTCTCCTCCGGGTTTTCCTCCTCGATGCCTTGGACCCCTACCGACCCCTTGTGCCAGTAGAGCTTGTGCCCCCGGATTACAGTGTCGTTTTGTGTGTCCGTAGCATAGTGGGCCAGGTTGGCCGACTGGTTGGGCGTCGTTTGTACCAGGTAGTGCTGGAAAGTCGTAGGCTTGGGGCTGCCCAGAATTCTCGGCACCAGCGGATCGTCAGTCGACCAGATCTGCTCCTGGCTTGTCCTGAGTGTGGCGTCTGTGACAAGCACCCGTCCCGCATAGGCGCCCACTTTGCCCCTACCCTCCGGTTTGGTGTAGCCAAAGATCGCTTCGGCCAAATCCACATCCATTTCCTGGCGCAATGCCTTGGGTACATAGTCCAAGGGAGCGCTGGCCCGCCGACTCCCCGGTCGTCGGAAAGGCACACGGAAGTTGGGACAGTGTCCGAAACAGACTACCTCTTCGCCCGCGGTCACGTAAAAGACTGGAGCGCCCTCCTCCAAACAGCCCGATTGGGAGCCACCCCAGTCGCTCAGCGCTTCCTTTTGGAAAGGGGTGAGTCCAGCCAAGTAGTCCTGGACTGCTTCGGGCCAGATCTTAAGCGGCTTTGCCCGGCTATCGGGCATCAGCACAAGTGCATGATTCCTCCGTGGCGATTTCTGGCCCGGTGGCGCGGTTTCCAGCATGTTGCCAGAACAGACGAGCACGCCCTTGTAAGCGTAGTCGGCATCCCCAGGACCGATGCGGCTGATCCAGACGTACTTTCCCCTCTTTCCTTGACGAACTTGAAGGTCAAAGCTCACGTCGTGCACCTGGGGGCGATAGTTGGGGCTGTTCATCTCGATATAATCCGGGATGTTCCCATTCTTGACCTGGCGTTCTTTGACTTTCAGGTAACTGCTTCGCTCGGGCCAGCCCATGGAACGAGGAGTCAACGTCGGCAATACATACCACGTATCACCCCGCTTACGAAGGTAGCCGGACTCTACATTCTTGCCAAAGGGACCTATCGCTTCCCGGTAGGGATCACGCAACGGATCGGACCGGGCAGCGGCTACTGCACGGAAAAAGTACCGTTGCTGGTCGGTCACCCACTGCACCTTACCATACCCCACGATCTCCACCATTGCCCGCAACACGCCCCGCAGGCTGCTGCCGGGGATCACCGGTCGGCGCCGTTCGTCAGTGTAGAAAAAGTCGGGCTTGTTCCGCACCTGTTTGTGCCAGGGGAACTCTTTTTCTGCGTCCTCGTCCAGCGACCGCTCGAACTCGTCCGATTCCAGCGCCGCCCGCACGTAGAGGGGCGACTCGGTGGTCAGTTGACAGTCAATCCAGCCAGTGTGCCGGTCTGGGTAATAGCGATCCTGGTCGGGCAGTCTGTCCAGGTCCACCGTCACTACCCGCTCCGGCAGGGGCACAAAGTTGTAGGGCGCTTTGGCAGCGCGTTCTTGGCGTGGATTTTGGTGCACAGGCCATTTACTCATCAGAACCCTCCTCTCGTCCCTCAGCCCAGAGCCTGGTCAACCGGCTCTGAGTAATGATCAATATCCCATCCTCTTTGTCGCGCTCCAGGTAGTGCCGCACCCTGAGGCACAAGGGGTGCCAGCCTGGCGGGTCAAAGGATATGTCGCCGGCGGGTAGTGGCACTGCATGGCGCAGGCCCTCTTGCCCTTCGGCCAGCAGCGTAAAACCATCCTTCTCCGCTTCTACGTGGTCGCCCCACTGCAACTGGGCCTCGTCGAAGCGCCAGCCCCGTAAGTCCGTCCCGTTGTCATCCAACAGACGGCCGTGCCAGTGGCCGTCTCCGTCCCGCCAGACCAGCAACTCGGCCTGCTCGCCAAAGAGCCGGGCCTGCTGCAAGGTGACGGCCCGTAGCCGCGGCGACACTTTGGGGAAGGCGTCACTAGATAAGGCCAGGCGCCCGCCAACCATCCGCCCCCAGATGACCCCGTCGTCGGCGTGAGCCAAGAGCGTGGTCAACCCGTAGGTAATCGCTTGTTGCGCCAACCAGGCGACCGGGCCGTCGGCAAATTCCTCGTTCGCTTCCATCGGTATAATCGAGTAACTACACTCGATAATCTCACGGCTCATCGTTTACCTCCCCGCCAGGTGCTTGTCCAACGCCTGGACAAAGGTTTCCAGGCTTTGCCATACGTCGTCCGGCTCAGGACTGGCCGTGACCTTGAGACCATGTTCTGCCTGGGTGATGTTCCACGTGATCAGGGTGCCGTCCTGCACCCGCTTCAACGTGGCCGACAGCCCGCGCAGCCGGCCCCGGCCCACACTGCTCTCGCCGCCTACCGGCAGGTCGCCGGTCCACAGGTCTTTCAGCAGCAGGAGCAACAGCCCGATTTCATGGTCACGAGGATCGCACAAGGTCAACTCCAGAGTGAGACCGCTGCCCTCGCCGCCAAAGACAGGTGCTTCGTTGAACAGGTAGTTGTCCATCGCCCCACCGGTAAAGCGGTCCACCCGGATGCGGTTCTGCATTAGCGTGCGGACGCCCTGGATCACCGCTTCGTGTACCACCAACTGGCTGGCCCAGCGTTTTTTCTTGTCCTTCCAATCCAAATCCTCTGGCCCTACGCCAAAGAGTCGGTTGACCAAGCGATCAGCCTTGACTTGATCCTGCGTCAGAGTATTGGCGATGCGGAGGGCGCGGGCGCGGAGCACCCCCGCCAGGCTGGTGCCAGGTAACACCGGCTCCCGTTCGGCCCGGCTCAGGTCTGGCTCACCGTAGAGAGGCCGGTGCAGGTGTACCGCGTCGGGTCCCTGGTCTGCCTGACCAAAACCGGAGCGCACCAGAAGAGACCCGTCCAATCTGAATTTGGCGCTGATCTCGAACCGATGACGTTTGTCTGGCACGTCGCCCAGGGTCACACCCAGTTTCTTTGCCAGCGAGTCACCCTGGGATTCCGGCACCACGGGGCGGTCTGGCCAGTCGTGTCCCTCGGCCAGCCAGGCTAGCAGGCCATCGGGGGTGGTCAGGTCGTAGCGCCATACGCGCCACCGGCGTACCTGGCAACGCCCGAAGCCGCGCCGCTTGCGCGCCCCCAGGCCGATCTCGCCCTGCTCAAAACCTTGCAGGGCCAGGGCCAGATCCTGGCAGAGGGCCTCCCGCTGGTCCTTAGGGATCAGTAATTCAAAACGGAGCGTGAAGCACGTACCGGCCCGCAGCAACTCGACATCGAACAGCTTTTTCTCCTCAGCCGTGCGGGTCCGGCCGTCAATCTTGACCCCGTCGCGCAGCTCCACCTGGGGTTGGGGACCAATGCTGTCCTCGACGATGAGCAGGCTTTGGTTTCCTTCCATCTCCTCCTTGGCGCCCCGTTTGGCCCCAAACAAGTCGGAGTCCTTTGCTGCTTCGCCATACCCCCATTTTCGCTCCCGCCAATAATTGCGCAGCGCCCCGGCGATGGACGCCCCCGGAAGCAACGCCGAACCATCGCAGGCGTCGCGTAGTAGCGACAGGTCAGCAGGCCCTTCAGTATCGCCGCTGCCAAAGTGAGCCGGGGTCAGCAGTTCCAGGTCGCCCTCGATGACGATCCGCTCCACGATGCGCCGCGACTTGAGCCAATGTTGGTTCTGTCTACTCATGTCCTCGCTCCTTTGCTGCTCGGTGTAGCACCCCTTCCACCAGGCGGATGGTGTACTCTTTTGCCAGATCTCCGGTCAGTTCAGCCCGCACGTCGCCAATCTGGGGCAACGGGATCCCGGATGGATCCAACCGCTGCCAGATGGCTCCCGGTTCTTCCAACCGTCCCCGCAGCCAGTCCAGTAGTCGCACTCCATCAATCCGCGCTCCCTGGTACTGCTCGCGAGCGCGGGCCTTGAGCTTTTCCTCCGACAGAAAAGCACGCAGACGGCTTACGTCGCCGACCGGCAAGGCGTTCAGGGCGATGGCTCGCAGCCGCGAAAGTTGGGCATTGCTGGGCCACGATGACAGTTTGCCCAGGTGACGCCCGTGGACGTACTCGGCCAGCTGCCGATCCAGATCGCGCCGCAGCAGCCGCTCAACCATTTTCCGAGCCAGCGATTTGCTCTCTGAACTCAAAGGGGCTTCAATCGGGAGTTCGGGCTCAGGCTCAATTTTGCGAATAGTCAGCACTTCCTCATTTGCGTGCCAGTTGACCGCCACTCGTCCGAATCCCTCAGCCCGGCGCTCGCCGATGCCTTCCATCTCCAGCTTTTGCAAGTCAGCAGCGGTGACCGTTCCGATGACGGCAAAGACAAAGACGCTGCCGGCCTGGATCGCCGGCGCCTGGTAGAGAGGCAGGCCCCACTTGCGGTTGAACCCGCCCACGGGCACCACACGCTTGAAAGCTCTTTGGTGTTTCACGGCCTCGCTCACCGGAGCGGGCAGCAACTCGGGCGTCAGGCTATCGGCGTAGGCGCCGTCCTGGTTTCGTAAAATGGCGTCGCTGAGCAGTGTAATCACCAGCGGACTGTCCGGGGCCAAGTCGGTATGGGCTGTTCTCGCTTCCTGCCAGCCGTCCACCTGCTGGACATTTTCGATGCGGACCCGGCCATAGCCCCCACTGCGTGATTTACCCAGCCATAGGTCGCCGCCGGTCAGCAGGCCTTTCAGTATCGGGACGTCTTCTGGCTGGGAGACGAGGATCATGCCACCCAACCGTTCGCCCGCGGCGACGGCCTGATAGCGAAAGACGGCCCCCTCCTCCTCGGTAGCGCGGCCCTTGACCCGCTCCCGCGCGGTGTGGACGTTGATCTCTTGCTGTGGTTTGGTAAACTCGACCTCCTCGCCATCCAGCCGACAGAAGCGTTCGCCCAGGCTCTTGGGCTGCTCTAGGTAGTCGGCTACCTCCACGCTGAAATCGTAAACCGACTCGCCGTCTTGCAATTCTGCTCCTTTTTCGCGGAACCACGACAGCGGCGCGGGTAGGGTGCGTCTCCCCAGACGGTCTAGCGGATAGGCGTTCAGGTAGCGCGTCGAGCCGTCGAAAAAGAGGTGACGGCCGGTGGGGTCGCCGGCCAGGTCAAAATCGGGGGCCGGCAGGTAGCGACCGGCCAGCGCCCCCCGGATGACACTGCCAGGCACGTAAGGATACGAAACGGCGCTGTTGGGGTCACCTTCCAACCGGGTAACCAGCAGTGGCCCCTGGGTGTGAATCTCAAAAATGAAAGCGATCATCGGCATACCTCCTGGGCAAAGATCTGGAACTGCTGTCGAGTGATGTCGTCGCCAGGACGGTCGTCCTGGTCGGCGTGGAGGGATGCTCGCAGCCGGCCCCGTCCCCGGTTGCGGCCAGTGCCTGCCCGCCGCAGGGCCAGGACGCAGGCGGCCAGGAGCGGCAGGTCGTCTTGTTTGGCACCGTTGGGGAAAGTCAGCCGGGCCTCAAAGGGGGTCTGGCGCAGGACGACGCGCATGGCGCGCAGGGTGCCCTCTTCAGGCACGCCGCTCTTTTCATCCACGGCCGTCTGGTGACGGATGGCCGTCAGCGAGTCGAGCACGTCAGCGGGGCGCAGGGTGGCAGCAGGAGTCTCCAGGGCCTGGCGCACTGCTCGGCGCAGGTCAGCCGGCAGCCGGGCGCCGCCGACGCGCAGCCGGGCGTCGGCAGCCAGGGTGCTGCCCGGCCCGCCCAGCAGACGCTGTGCAGCTTCTTTCCAACGTGCCACGTCAACCTCCTGGCGTTCCAGGGCATACAGGATGTTGGCACATTCTTCGTTGAGCAGCCCTTTGAGCGTCCGCCCCCGCAGGTAAGGCAAGCCATACCGGTCGTGCTCCACTTCCTGGTCCACCAGGCCAGCCAATCCCTCGCCCCGGCCAAAGGTGGCGTCGCTCAACAGCGTAAAACAAAGCCAATAAGTTTTCATCTCAAGTGGCCTCCTTTCCCCAATCCAGCGGTAGGAAAAAGTCCAGGGCTTCAACGGCATCAAAGTAGCCACACCGCCCCGCGCCGTCCCAGCCGGTGGTCTGCAACGCTTCGATACCCTCGGCCAGAAGGGGCAATTCTTTCAACCCGTAGGCACTGCGGAACCGGGCCACAGCTTCCGGCCCATCGCGTAGGGCTTGGCGCAGTGCGATGACCTTGTTGCGCTTCCCCTCCCAATCTTCATCGATCAGAAACTTTTTGGTGACGCGGGCAAACCCCGGCCACGAGCGCCATTTCCCTATCTGCTCGTGTAGCAGCACGGGACGCATCACCAAGTGGCCAGCCGGCACAGTGTATTGGCGCCGGCGGATCGCTTCGACGTTGCCGAAAAGCCCGGTGGCGGCAAAATGCCAGTCCAGAGCCGAGTGTTCACGCTCCCAGACCTTTTTGGCGTTGCGGCACAGCTTATCAGCCAGGTCGTAGGCCCGGGCGAAGGGGTAGTGGGCCTTGACGACGGCCACCCCGGCGCAGGCCCGAATGCCGCGCGTGCTTTCCTGAGCGTCCATTGCTTTTTCAAAAGCGTCTAGATAGGCCGCCGCCAGCCCCAGCCCCAGTCGCCCGTCGGTGACGAAAGTCAAATCGTCGCCACCAAAGACGATGGGACGGAAAGGGACGTAGAGGCGCTTCTTCTCTTCGCCCAGCTTGATCTCGCTGACCGGCACCCATTCACCCTGCTCATTCTGCGTTTTGCCAATGATGGCATCCTGGGTGGGATCCCAATGGCGCAGGAGTATATCACTGACGTCGCCGAGAGCTCGTCCAGAGGCGGCTTCGACGGCCCCTGAGAAAGCGCGCATGGCCTGGATGTACAGCCGGTTGTCATCGGGGCGGCGAAAGTCATCCCGCAGGTTTTTGATCCGGCTGCCCATCCCGTTGCCGTCGGCGTGAACCACGGCGATGTAGCTGATCTCGCCTGCCTCTCGACCAAAGTGGTCAAAGTCATAAGGGATTTCCAGGCCAGCTTCTTTGGACTGGGGCAGATAGTTGATCAGACGCTTGTTCGCATCTGGGACGACCTTGAGTTTGGCCAGGATGCCGGCCGAGAGTGGGCGAGTGGCGGCTTCCGGGGGTTTCAGATCGGCGTCGGTGCCCACAGCCGGCAGGCCGGTGGACCGGCAGGCGACGGTGGTTCCCAGACCCAGCAGTGGAGTGGAGATGCGTCGATCTCCTTTCCTGGTGGCCAGTCTGCGCAGGGCCTCTTTCACCTTGTAGGCCAGAGTATCTTCCTCCCAGTCTACCTTTACGTGGGCGACCACCAAGTCCAGGCCGGGTGCTTCGGCCAGTATCCGATGGCTGAGGCGCGTGACAAAATCCCTGCCAGCGTCCCCGTTGGCAAAAAGGACGGCACAGTTGCCGCCTCCGGCATAGATCACCTCGGCAGCCAGGTCATCGTCCTCAATGCGCAGGTTGCCGTCCAGGTCATCCAGATCACAAGTGAGATCGCGCCCCGGTTTGACGTTGGTCTTGCCAGCTTTCCGCACCTCCTCAAAGGGCCAGACGCAGGTGACGCGCCGGACCAGTTCTGAGGCGCCGATGTTTTCGCGCAGCACGTTGCTGCCAAAGATGTAGTCCTGGATACCGACAGTGTCCAGGAGAGTCAGAGTGTACGTGGGCATAGTCGCTCCTTTCCGGCGGGCAGGGCTTCGCCCTACACAGTCTCAAACCAGGTTTTGAAATAGGCCTGTAAATCTGGCAGGTGTTGACGGCCAAAGACGCGCACGCGATTGCTCGCATCCCATTCGTGGGCGATCTCCTGCTCCAGACCCTGGGGGTCGTCCACGGCGCACACCAGGCCGACGCGGGCTTCGTCGCCGCCGATCTGCCGGGCGCGGGTGTAGATTTCCAGAAACTTGAGCTTGGCCCTTCTGCGATCGGAAGTTACGCCACAGGATAGGGCAAAGAGTTGGTAGCCGCGCATGAGGGCTACGTCGATCTCGAACCTGCGGTAGGCTCGCCCCGTCAGGCTTCGCGCTCGGTGCTCATAGCCAAGAGCTTTAACGCAGGCCAGAGCCCAATCTTCCAGCCACATACCGTCCAGCCATAGCGATAGCTCCCTTGGGCTCTTCAGGCCGGCTTCCCTGGCAGCGTCGCGCAGGTTGACCGGCTCTGGAATCTTCAGAGCCAGGGCTCGTTCCAGGTGGCCTAACACGTCGGACGTAGCGCCGGTGCCAACGAGTTCAGCTTTGACCTCCTGCCACGGGCGGCCGTCGCACATTCTCAACACCTGGCGACTTTTTTGCCAGGCCTGGATGCCGGCGGGGGTGCCGTGCATCTGGGCCAGGGCGCGGGCCAGGTCCGGCAGCAAAGGCTCGGTCTGGGGCTGGCCCCGCAGCCGGATGCCGTGGAGATCGAACAGTTCCTTGATAGACAACGTCACCGCCTGTACCACCTTGCGCCGGAAAGCGGGCCGACCTCGCTGGGGCTCGATGGCCATCTCCAGGGTATCGGCGTCCAGGTAGCTAAAGACGACCTCACGACCCCGTCGCTTGCAGAATTCCTCAACAGCCTGGTAAGTGTGGACGGCCATTACCTTGGTGCCTCCGGTATAGTTCAAGCTGACAGGACCGGGCGGCGTGCGCTCCAGGTAACGTTCCACTTCCCGGCGGAGGGCGACGGTGTCCCGCAGGTTTACGGGGATAAGTTGGGGATGGCACTGCGGAAAATAGGTAGCCAGACGCTGGGCCACCCTGCCGGTGCCCTGAGGACCCTCAGAGTGTACCAAGTAAAGCGTTCCCTGTGGCTCCAGCAACAACTTGGCTGCTACAAAGTTCGGTAGTGGATTGTTACCAATCAACAGAAATAAATGCTCCGCGCGATAATCCGCTAGTTCCATTCAAGCCCTCTCGTCCGCAGGTCAACTGCCCAAGTGTACCATGCTAGGCACTGTTTGCCAACCTCCCACGAAAATTCGCTGAATTTCTCTCATTCGTCATTCCTCATTGTACCTCATACCACCCATGCCCAAACGTACACGCCTTGCCTACGTGCACCAGGCTGCCCAGCAACATCAGCGGCAGAAACGGCTCCAGCCGACCCACATACTCCGCCTGGCCGATGAAGCCGCCCAGGGTCATGTGCCGCCGCTGCCGCGTGGACGTGCGCCCCCAATCCACCCACGTCGTCGCCATGCGCGCCATGGCCACCCCCTCGGCG
>Ga0114922_10004437_pt1 | contig 13017 bp, 10 predicted proteins | sample AartaG_FD_100975 | JGI IMG/M metagenome (GOLD analysis project Ga0114922, IMG submission 100975) | Deep subsurface microbial communities from Aarhus Bay to uncover new lineages of life (NeLLi) - Aarhus_00045 metaG | ecosystem: Environmental > Aquatic > Marine > Oceanic > Sediment | place... | reverse complement strand
TCTTGTAGATCTTCTCGACGACTGCGGGGGAGGTCATGAACCACTCGGTGCCTGGACTGCCCTCTATCTTCGCACCCTGGTTGCTTCGTTTCCCGCCGCTTCCCACATGCTCACGCATGATGTGTTTTCGAAGCTCGCGCGTAGCCCACGTTGCTTCTGCGCGGAACGCCCGTTGCACAAGAATACGTATACCTTTCTGATCTAGACTAACGCCTGCGTACTTGTACTGTGCCATCTGTGGTCTCCTGTTCCTTGGTGTACTTTGAATTCACCGCCTCCAGTGCGTCCTTGTAACTACGGCAACGGTTCACCCTCAGTTTTCAGTAACACGAATAAGCTTCCACGACCCGTCAAGCTGGGTACCTGTGTCGCCGGAAAAGTGCTCGTTGAGCGTAAAGCCGTCGTGGCTGAAGACTATACGAATGCTCATCTTGCCCTGGGCATCGACAACAAACTCCCACTTGCCGGCTCCTGCCGCAGAGCCGGCCTTGGTCTTCTTGAACGTGCCGTCGGCGTTGAAGCGCATCTGGACGCCGCCGCTATCAGGCTTCCTGTAGAGCCCAACCAACATTGCAAGCTTGAAGCGGTCGATCGACGAGTAGCCCTTGGATGGCTTCGTGTCGATTTCAACCGTTGCCCGGTTCTTGCCGTCGACAGTTACTTTAGCGCCTAGATCGCGGAACCCCGCTTTCATCAACCGCACGACATACTTGCCCTTCGGCAGCATGATCGTGGTCGGCGCGACTGCGAACTGACCATCTTCAGTAAGCTGCAGTCGATTTGTCCCGATGAGCCAACCGGTTTGGTCGAGATCCTTGAACAAGATGTCGACCGGATACGTTTTCAGCCTGAGCGTTGCTACGTACTGCAGCAGCTTGTTCGGCACTGAGACCGTCTCAGCGTGCTTCTTGTAACCGGCGCCCTCGATTGTGAGGTCGTGCAGTCCGGCGTCCAATCGCACGCGAAGCGGCGTCCTCCCGATTTCCTGCCCGTCCACGGTCACTGCGGCACCGCGCGGTACGGATCTGATAATGACCGTGCCTGCGGCAACAGCCCGCGACAACAGAACCACCGCAGTCAGCACTGTAACAAATCGCATGACTTCCTCCTTTCAAGAGGGTTGGAGATAGCGCTAGCTAATCAAGTTATACTAACGTGGATTCTCAGTAGATTTAGCTACTCGCCACATGCGTGTTACCCGAAGCCGATCCGAAAGGACCGGTTCACAACCGCCGCGCTTTCTTCCAACATGCTGATATACCGCTTAACGCCGCAGGAAACCGGCGAGCTTCAGCGCCTCGTCGGCTATCTGTATTGGCGAGATACGAGTCAGCGCGCGACACTCTTTGCTGCAGCTGTAGCGATCGCATCCGTGGAACGATCTGCGATAACATGGAACCTCGCAAGTAAGCCCGTCACGTTCGACGGGTCCGGCCGTTATAGTTCGGCAGCTTGGGTAGTCGCTTCCGATCGCGGTGCCGTTAGTCTGACCAAACGCACCGACCGCGGGCACCCCCAGCATACCGGCTATATGGAAGAAACCGCTGTCCCCGGTTATGACTACGTTGCAGCGGCGGATTATCTCAGTCAGTACGGCCGGGCGCGCGTCAATCACCGTAGCGAGCCCCAATTCCTTTATTAGCTCCTCGATACCATCGAGCGTGTGATGAAACAGTACGCATTGCGCCCCAAACGACCGCAGCCGCGCTACAATACCACGAACCTGATCCTGGCTCAACGAGCGCCAACCCCAGTAGGAAAACGGCTGCAGCCCCACCACGAATGTCAGGTCATCGCCGAACTTAGCGTGTAGCTCCGCCTGCGCCTGCCGCTGCGCCAACCGGCCGGTCGTTAGCTTACACAGCTGCAATTCCAGCGGACAACCAAGGATCGACGAAGCAACTTCCCTCCACGTAACTCCGCGGTTTCGTGTGATAGGTACGAGCACTTCGTCTTCGTACAGCTCGGATGGATCGTAGAGATCGATGGTGTAATCGTATGGCAACCCAATATCGAGGTAAGGATACAGCTCCGGGCGCGGTACCGCGTTGATAGGGCGTCGCATCGCCGTCGGAATAGACACGGCATACGCCGTCGAGCGATCCAGGTTCACCCAGTCCATCAGTCTGTTCTCGGCAAAAAACCAGACGTCAGCATCGGGAATAGCGACCTTGATCGATCGCGCTACTCCCACACGCCGGAGTACGTCTCCGATGCCGCCACCCTCACTCAGAAGCTGAATCTTCATGCTGTTGCCTGACCTGAATTGGCTCTGTTCCTAGCAACGTTTTGAACAACTCCATTAGCGCCCACCTAGACCGGTTGGGCATGCCCGCCAGATGTAACATGTGCGCCTCTGATGCTTCCGCAAAGTGCGTATGCGACATGCAATTGAACGTCTCCGGAAGCCAGTGTACGTCAAAGGTTCCCTGTATCAGGTGATTCAGCGGGGTCTGTTCATACGTTGCCGAATACGGTCCCTTACCACATCCCAATCCTACAGCGAATGCCTTGAGATGATCGAAACATGGCTGCGTATCCCTGCGCGCGACGAAGAATCCCGAGTTGAAGTACCGCTGTGTCCGAGCAAACAGTGGATACATCTTCTTCATCGTGTCGATCCACCATTGCGCGTCAGGGACAGCAACGAACGCCGCGTCAGGAATCTTCGGTAGCGCGCGCAGTGGTATCATGTCAAAGTCGATGAACATGAATCGCGTTGTGGCCTTTGGAACCACATCCCAAAGCCACGCCTTGGCGTAGGCCGCGTGACCCATCAACGCCGCCTCTGGCAGCATATCCCGCCGTACTATGAAGACTTCTTTGCCATTCAAGCGCTTGAAGCGCTCTGCAGTCCATTCTTCTATGTCTGGGTAGGGATGATCTACCGAAAGCATCACAGGCAGATAGTCGGACATGGTTATCCCCTTTATACGAGTTTGGACAGCCCGATAGCCGTACGCAGCGCGTTCATAACTACCCAACGCGTGTTTCTAGGCAACGCGCAGAAATGCACAGCGATAGCCGTCCTCATCTGCAGCGGCTCGGCAGTAAGCAAGATAGAGTTGAAGTCGTGAGGCAGCCACGCAATTTTCGTAGTCGCCTGCACGAGGAAGTTGAAGATCGTCTGCAGGTAGTCGCCACCCCACGGATCATTTGATGTACGGCTGCTCGCAAACTGCTTCATCTGCTCGAAGGCCGGACGTAGTGATCTGTTGGCAACAAAGAACCCCGCGTTGAACGTGAGCTTCTCCTGCCTGAGCGCGGGGAATATTGCGGTCAGCCGCGCACTGTGCGCAGCACCATCCATTGCTGCAACGAATTCAGCGTCAGGCAGTTCTGGCAAGCTGCGAAGTGGAACCATATCTGTGTCTACGTGCAGGATTCGCTCGGTATCTGCCGGTACGACATCCCAAAGCCACGGCTGCAAGCAGTAAGGGTGTATGTCGCGCGCGGCTGCAGGAAGATCCTTGTCCCGTACGATATACACCCGACGCCCGTTCAGTATCTCAAAGCGTGAGGCGATCCACTGCTCAAGCTCGACAGGGAACTTGTCGATCGAGAGCATCACGGGCAGGTAATCGATAGCCATATGACCGACTCCCCCTCCATAATACCGTCGAGGTAATTATGTAGTCGGCGCTTGGTTACGGCGCAAGCCGCTAGTTGGTGGCCCATCAAGAGTCCCACCAAGTGCCTCGACACACCCGATGAGGCTCTTAATATACACGAAGTACGACCAAGTTCCAAACTCGCTTGCATTAAACTTTATCATGTACGGATGCGGGAAGTAGTACTGTTTCTCGTAGGTGATGTTATGGACCTGGCGCGCCTGACGTGCCTGACGCACCTGGCGCACCTGACGCACCTGACGCGCCTGACAAACCAGACACGCCCTGCAAACCGCTCTCGCCTGGCAAACCGCTCGCGCCGCTCGCGCCGCTCGCACCGCTCGCACCGCTCGCACCGCCCGCACCGCTTGCACCGCTCTCGCCCGGCAAACCGGATGCTCCTGGCGACCCTGGCGCTCCCGACGCGCCGCTCGACCCTGGGGTTCCGTCACCGCCGCCTGGTATAATCGGTGGGCAACAACGCACGATAAATTCCGGCGGCGCCGGCACTTCGCAGTCTTCGACCAGCACACCTTCGATCCGGTGAACGTACGGAATGTAACACGTCTCGCGTATGAGGTACGCAGGAGGTCTGATGTTCACGGGCAAGAACAAGTATGCCAGCGCCGTATACGCGGCGGGGTCCGTCACGTTGGCGCGTGTCTTGATCTTCAGGGTGGAGTAGTAGTCATTGATGTCACCGGACAGCGGGATATCGATGAGACTCAATAGCAAGCTCTGATGAGCATAAGCTGGCAAATCGTCGTAGAGAACGTACGACAACCACGATGGAACCGGATAGTCGGGGTCGTTCGTGATGACCTCGACGGCTTCGAACGGCGTTCCGCGGTCGCTGTCGATCGAGACGAGGACCGGCGGCGGGAACGCCCAGTTCGCGCGCGGTACGAAAGTCACTTCGTCAGGCGCCGCGACGAACAGGGGCGCTTCGATCCATTCGATAGTGATCGGCACGCGCAGCGGCTCTTCGTCGGTCGGCTCTATCTGCCCCGGAATGTACGCGTCGTTGGCCCACACGTCGATCGTCTTCACGTATTCGTCCTGCGGTGGCGGACCTCCGAACATGGTAGGAATAGCGACGTCGAAGTCGACCCACTGTTCGTCTTCCTCTCCGCCGTATTCCCTCACGGACAGCCATGTACCGAGATCACCTACGGCTATCGGGTTCATCGTGAAGTCGCCGACGTTGGTTGCAGCGAGCCGAATCACTGGGTTCGGGGAACCAGATACGTACGAGATTCGCGGCAAATCGGTGGACAGCACAGCGGCTTGGACAACCAGCTCGACCGGCAACGTCCCGATCTGCCCTGGCTCCCCTGACGGCGACGAAGACGACTCGCATTCCGGCGAAGAAGACGACTGTATCCCGGGGTAGTAGATACCGGAGCCAAGCGTGACCTCCCCCGTGTAGACCCCTCGATCTTGGTTAACTCCAGCTCCACGCACGCGCAGGTGAAGCCAGCCGACGCGCGCCCCCGCCTGGTCGAACTCAAACCACGCTCGCAGCCAGCTGGGAAGCAGGTCTTCGTCTACTCCGATCGGACACGCGATGTCGCCGGCTTCGGGATACTTGTTGCGAACTTCCACCACGGTTTCACTGGGCAGCACCTGCTTCGGCGTAATGAACAGCACAGGAGACGGCTCGAACTCGAACTCTGGTACGGGCAACAGTACGTATTCGACGTAGTACGTCCGCAACGAATGGATGCCGTTCAAGATCTCGATGTCTATCTCGGCCGTGTATGTCCCGGGTGTGAGCGTCGTCGAGGCCGGCTGGATGTGAACGTATTGAAGGTCGCCGGATCCGGAGAGCCAGATGTTCAGCCACGATGGTCGCGCCGATCTGAGTCGCGCGCCCAGCAGTGTCTCCAGCGCGTTATCCTCGGGCGTGATAGTGATCACATGCTTGGTAGGCAGCGCCTCGTCGCCTTGCACTGCGTTGAACGTGTGCGTCGGCTGCGGCGGCCACGGGTCTCTGAAGTACGTGCCGACTCGTACGGGCGTGTCGGGGCAGCCGTTCCAGTCCGTACCTGCGAAGACGATGCCGGTGTTGCCTGTCCCATCGGTAACGGTATCCGAGCCCCCCTCCCACGTCGGGCCGTCGATGCCGTTCTTCGACTTCAACGTCGTCTTGACGTCGGTGAACTTCGCATATTCCGGCTCGACGAGAACCTCCGACGAGAGTGTGATGTCGTTGGCGGCAGCTTCCAGCGTCATCTCCGCCGTCACGCTCAGCGTGCAGCGCGTACCGCGTCCTTGCACTTCGATCTCACTGGCGGCAATCCACGAATAGCCGGCTCCCTCGGTCGGATTGCTGCCGTCGTTGGGTAGTCGACAGATGAAGTCGTCGACCGCCGCCTTGAACGCCAACTTGTTCCTCACGTAGAGCTGGTTGCCGGTTTTGGCGACCAAGAGGTTGTACGCCGCCGCGCCCCCCGTGCCAGCCACATCGCGGAACGTGAGATCGTAGAAGTCGTAGACAGCTGCGCCACCCGCTCCGAACGTGATCGTGCGCGACCACGTTTGGGCGCCGTGGAACTCGACGAGACTCCCACTCGCGCAGATGAACTCGACTTTGCTTACGTCTACTGCCAAACCACCGGTACTCGGTGCACCGATCGTGAATATCCCGCCGCTCTGCGGGCGCATCGTTATCGTAGCATTTGCCATACCGACGCGGGAGAAGTCGGTGCATCTAAGCCCCTCGCGAAGCGCGAAACCCGCCACAGGTGCGTCGCAGTAGACGTCGAGCGTACCCGTGACGTCACCAATCTGCTTCACCTCAAACGGCCCGTCAATTTCGAAGTTCCCATGCACCCGTATGACGCCGCTATTCGTCCCAGTGTCGCGGAACCGGCAGTACGTCGAGGCGTCGACGAGGAAGCGGTGGTACGACTCATCGCTGCCTTGATCGTATGGATAGGCGTGTACGGTGCCGTCGCCGCACGTGATGAGCATCTTACTGACGTAGAGCGCTTCCTTCTGCCCGTAGACCGAACACGAACCCGAGGCCGTCTGCAGCCAGATAACGAACTCTGTGATACGCGATCCAGCCGTCGCGTACAGCGGTCGAGCCTCGGAACCGCCGATATTGCGCAGATCGATCGTGTCTGTGTCCAACGGCTTCAACGTGAGACTCTGTCCCGAAGCAGTCAGACGCTTGTTGTAACCGGTGAACGTCAACGTGCGTCCAAGCCCTGCCTCGTTCAGGGTGCAGTTGCCGCCGTTCACGTTGAAGACGACGTGATCTGCCTGTGTCGGCTTGGCGCCGGCGGGCGTGACGAGGCCGGGGTCGGTGTACCACTTCGTGGTATCGCTCCAGTCGTCGCCGGCGCCGCCCCAGTACAGAGTCGCCATTAGACTTCAACCTCGCAGATGCCTTCTTCCTCAAGCCGCACCACGATACGATGGTTGTCGGGATCGGGCGATATAAGAACGCCCGGCCCTCCAATGAGCTGTAGCGCCTCGACGTTGAATCCGTGCCCCTCAACGGCGTACACCATGCCGCTGCAGTCTCTGCACGTCTCGTGGGTAGGATTGCCCTGCTCGTCGGTACGCAAGTCTTCACACTGCATACCCTCACCACGGTTGAGCCCCGATTGGATCGTCACGATATTCTGTATCTCGTCGAACTCGATAACGCAGTTGTAGCCAGGCTTCAGCTTCACGGCGCCGGTGAAACGGCCGTTCGGCAATTCCACACGCGTAGGCGCGGTCAGCTCTGCTGGCTCCGGTGGCAACGGGTCTTCGCATTCCTCCGGCGCCGGCGGCGAAGAAGACTCGCTGGACTCGCTCGACTCGCTCGACTCGCTCGACTCGCTCGACTCGCTCGACTCGCTCGACTCGCTCGACTCGCTCGACTCGCTCGACTCGCTGGACTCGCTCGACGAACTAGATGGGCACGGACATTCCGGGGGGCACGGACGCGCCTCGTTCGCGAGATCGATCGCGTTCACGAACATGTTGACGTTGCTCTGCAAGAGCGCCGGCTCAATCTGAGGCAACTGTGTAAAGTATACATTGCCGCTCGTCACGGAGGCGAGTGCCGTATCCAAGTCGCCAATGGTCAGGAAGCCCAGCCCCATCTCGGGATTCTCTTCGCCGATCAGATCGAAGTCGGTGATACGCGTCGGGATCGCATAGACGGTCGTACCGAACAACGCGTCCGTCGAGAATTCGAATACCCACTCGTAACACAGCATCGCCTCGTACGCTGCCGTTGCGCCATATTCTAGCCGGAACACGAAGCGAATGATCCCGGCTTCCATGTAGTAGCGTTCGAGATAGATGTGGTCACGTACGTGTTCGAAGGCACTCGCGATACCGAGCGTGAAGCCGGCATCGGCGAACGCGTACTTCCCGTCGAACGTGCCGGTCCCGGTCGTGAAGTCGGCCGATGGCACGAACGGGTAAAACCGGTGAGAGTTTTGATTCAGCCAATCAGATTCTGGCATGGCTACTCTCCCCTGAACCTGCGCTGACCGAGAACTTCGATCAGCAACGACGCGAACTTGAGCGCCGACTCGCCGCCAAGGTGCTTCGCTACGTCGTCCGACTGTTGGTTGAGCGGCCTGATCCGCAGGATGTTCGACAGCGATTCGTTGCTACCGACGAACAGCTTGTAGTTCCCCGGCTCGCTCGCCGGGATTCCGTTGATCGTTTCGAGCGGACAGTACGGCTGCAGAACTTCGATATCCTCGTCGCTGATTTCCTCGTCTTCGCATAGCTTGCGCGCGGCGAACGGGTCGCCTATCAGATCCACACGCAACGATCCGTCATCGTCCTTGCGAACTACGACACCGTCTTCGCCCACGAACCATACGTCGTCGCCGAAGATCGTCTCACCCGACGGCAGTAAGAATCCACGCACTCCGATGTCCGGCTGCGGTACGACAACTGCCGTGGCGAACCGCGTCTGTGCCGACAAGAACTCGTACGTCCCGCTGTTCAATCCGCTGAACGCTTCGAGCGACACTTCGGTTGCCAATAGCATCCCGGCCGGGCGCCCGTAGACGTCGTGGAACGCAATCTCCCCCGTCGCGGGGATATCAATCACGTCGTAGGAACCGGTGGCCAGCTCGCCCGCCCCCGTGGCCGTGACGGCGAACGTGATCACGTTACCGCTTCGCGTGACCCGGCTGAGAAACAGATCCTCGTTGCCGCCGATGGGATAGAGCCTACCGTCGATGAACAGTGACTTCGGGATCGTCAACGTGTCGCCGATCAACGTGGCGTCGTCAGCAAACGGATATCTCCGTTGCTGGTTGTCGTCTCGCCAATCGCCGAACACTATCTTACTCATGGCAGATTGAGAATCCCGAAGTTGTCCCAGTGCGGCTCACACGCTACGGCACCCATGCCGCAGTGTCCGTCGAGATCGAAGCCGGTCGCGAACTCACACGTATCGAACGGCGTAGTCGGGTTGACGTATCCTTGCCCGGCCCGGTTCCAGAACCATTCCACACGTACGAGATGGAGCGCGCTGCCTGCGATCGGACTTACTTTCACCTCGGTTCGCACATCGATCCCGAGTAGTGTACCCGGCAACAGCGTCGGAGACACGTAGATGTCGGGGTCCCCGGCCGCGTCGAACTGGTGCCCGAACTCCAACCCGCGCGGCCAGTTGTCCAGCGCGCTGCCGAGATCGCCGGTCTTGTGCCCGACGAAGAGATACCCGTACGGAGCGTCCAGCGTATTGATCGAGAAGCCGGCATACCAGAAGTCGTCGGTTCCCTTGTATCCGAAGACCGCGTAACCGTTCGCGTCGGTCGAGAACGGCCGGATCGTGCTGAACGTCCAGTACCCTTGCGCGGCCTGGCGAACGATGCGCGGATGGATGATGAACCCCGGCGCTTCGCTCTGCGTGAGATGCAGCCGGGATCGGCCTACGATCGCTTCGGAAGTCTCCACTTCCGCGATGTACCACACGCCGTCGATCTGCCGGAGCGCCCCCGTATGCGTAGCATCGCCAAGCGTCCTTACCGGATCACTGAAATCGTCGTAGTACTCCGTCGGCGGCGGTGGTGTCGGCCCCGGTGAGGAAGAAGAAGGAGGCGGAGTCGGCGACACGGACGGCTCCGACGAGGCGCTCGACGACGGTACTTCCTCACACTGATCCACCGGGTCGTACCTCGTGGGGTCAAAATCCACACAAACGTCGTCGAGCCCGATCGGCAAATCGACCATCTGCCCGTCGGGTACGCCGACTTGACTCGCCGATAGGCCGTCGAAGACGATATCGATGTTGCCGTAGCAGTCGGGTACGACACCGTTGATCTGGACGAACGGCTTGCCTTGTGGACACGTCTTATCCTCGGGACGAGGACCGCAATCTCCGGCGTACTTACGTAGCGTGGCAGCAGCGGCGTCGGCCAGGTTCAACCCTATCGTGATGACTTCCTTGCGTCTGCCGTTGATCGTGCGCACGCCCTTACCGATCAGCACGTCGCCGGCGTTTTGAAGCTGGATCAGCCCCGTCAGGGTTGTCAGGCGGCCAGTCTTGCCGAGAGACGCGACGGGCAAATCGCGGTAAGCCCTGACGGCCTTGGAGCACAACAGCCCATCGAGCGGCTCGGCAAATCGGTACGACTCGCTGATCTCGTCCACATCGCTACCGAATGCGACCCAGCCGGCGACGCCGGGATACAGAGCTTCGATCGCGTAGTGCTTGTAGATCGTGACCGGTTTCGCCGCCGTAATCGACGCGATCGGCACGAGAGCTGCGCTCGATTCCGACGGCGACGAGGACGACGACTCTTCCGGCAGCAGTGGATCTCGGTCGGTCGCCAGGAACGTGAGGCTGACGAGCCCCGGCGTGACGGCTGCCGAACTGACGTAGATGAATCTTCCGGCCGACTCCGGCAACATGATGCTGAGATCGGCGATGAGGCCGTCGGGCATGACGGTCCCGTCAGTCGACTGTTTGGTCGCCTGGTCGTGCAACGGGTAGTTGCGTACCTCGTTGCGGTTCATCCAGTCTGCAAAAACGACTGCCATCGCTACTCCAGATCAATCCACGTCAGTTCTTCGGTTTCCGCCTTCGACATGCCACCCGAAATCACGGCAGTGACTTTCAACTCGTCGTCCAACTCCATGTCAGTCAAAGTCACGTTCAGGTTCCACCAATATACCTGATAGGCCTCCAGATCGATTTCGACCGTGGTGTTCGGCGTCGTGTCCTTGTCTTCCGGCTGCACGAACCGCGGGTCGCCGAGGCCGGAGATGACACTTTGTATGACCGTGAATTCCACGCCGTCGGGGAGCGTGAATGTCAGCGTGATGACGACATCGTCGACGACCGGCACCTTAGTGTTATTCCAAACCGATACCTGCACGATCAGCTTCGAATTGCCGCTCTGAGCGATGAACAAGATGTCGTCGGACGGCTGCTTGATCGCAAGTAGCTGGACCAAAGCGGTGTATCGATCCCGCAAATCGTCGATGGGGATCGCTTTCGCAGCGTCCCAGATCTTGCGCAGGTTGTTGTACGCCGCGACGTAATCGTCACAAGAGCAGCATGGGCCGCAAGCATTCCTGAGCCTGACCTGGTTCGGTTCGAGCGTCGCCACCTTGCCGATATTATGTTGTGGTTCCGACACGGAAGTCGGGCCGGTTGCAACGGGGATGTCGAGCCAGTAGCACTCTTCCGGCGCCAGCTTCAGACTACCGTTGTCGTCCGGCCCCGCGCCGTTCAACGTGAGCAGGTACTCGTTCCCCTTGCAGATCAGATAGCGCCCCAACCCAGCGCCGGGAACCGCGTCGATAGCGACGCGTGTGAGTTTTCGCCCCGCGTCCGCCGTGTCGGCGGCACCGTCCTCGATTTCCATGTTGAAGCCCGGCCGTATCGTCAGTTCCTGCCCGGGACCGGCCAACTGCGTGAGCGTCGAGCCGCGTTTCAGGTAGATCCGTTGCACCTTGCCCGGACCCTGCTTCACGAGCGAGGAGAGGATCTTGATGTCGTCGGTGTCTTTCCAGAAGCGGTAGGTCAGGTATGGCCCGTCCGACGAGTCAGACGGTGAAGATGAGGAATCGGTTTCGGCCGCAGCCAACGGGAACACGAGGTGGAAGACGAAGTCCTCCGTGTTGTGACGCCAGCGCACGACGACCCACGAGCCGTACACTGCGATCTTCGCCGTGACGCCGAGGCCGTCTTCCAGCACGATCGGGACGTCGTCATCCGACCAGCGCAACTCTAGCTTCGCTACATCGAACGTCGTGAAACCGTCGCTCGTCTGCAGCTCGATCTCGTCGAGAATCAACTCCGCCGCGCGTCGGTCCGCGGTATATACGCGTATGGCGGCAACGAGCGGCTGGATGTCTTCGACACCGCTGGGCCGCATCACCGCGATGATGTCGCGAAACGGGTATGCTATCTGAAGGTTGGCCGACAAAAAATCGAAATCCATGAGACGTCCCGCCTAGCATACGCCCATCGTGGTGATGATTGTTTCGAGCACGGAGATCCCGGCTTCGAGACGCGCGGCCAGATTCACCAGCGTTTGAACCTGATCTCTGACGCGCTTCTGGTCATCGACAAGCGTTTCCAGCTCGGGACAACCACAACACGGCTTCGAGCACTTGTCCGTGAGTTGCACTTGGTTGTCGGTCGCCTGTGGAGTGATCTGAATGCAGTCGTCCCCTATGAGATTGATATTCCCGAGCGAGTCCGGCGGGACGTCGTTGAGCGTGCGAACGGGGCCTTCGAGCGCGGCCTGACCCTGACACTCGCAATCGGCTATCGTCCCTTCCCCGTCGATTGCGCTGAGCGTGAGTACGGTGACGCCACCGAAATCCGAGACGGTAAATCGCACGTTCCCGCCAGGTTCGAACGCGAGGTCGCCTTGATACAAGGCGCCGATATCCGACCCGTCGAGCACGCGCATACCGGTGATGCCGCGAATATCCGGTACGATCGCGCTCGACTCGATACGCCCGCCGGCCAGCGCGAACTCGAATACGCCGGCACGCTCGAAGAGCGTATCCAGCGCCCCGATGACGACCTTGCCTACGACTCCCTCGAAATCGTCCTGCCCGTTGAGATAGTAGGTGTTGTTCGGCTCGAACGTGTTCGCGTCGATCGTCACGCGGCCGACGAACGACGCGTCGGACCCGGTCCAATACGAGAACTCGGCCGTGACGCCGCTACCGAAGACGGAGAGCTTGGACAGGTAAAAGCTCGACGGGTCATAGTCGAGTACCGCGTTGATCGGCAGGACCATGTCGACGAGGAAATTGTCCGGCAACTCGTAGCTGTCGGTCGTGTCCTTACGGCTAGACTCTTCGCTGAGCGGATACGCTCTGACCGAGTTCTGGTTCAGCCAGCCGACGTGTATGACTCCCTGTGCCACGGGTTACCTCCTCGACATTCTACGACGCGGCGTAGAATCAC
>Ga0114922_10004436_pt1 | contig 13017 bp, 14 predicted proteins | sample AartaG_FD_100975 | JGI IMG/M metagenome (GOLD analysis project Ga0114922, IMG submission 100975) | Deep subsurface microbial communities from Aarhus Bay to uncover new lineages of life (NeLLi) - Aarhus_00045 metaG | ecosystem: Environmental > Aquatic > Marine > Oceanic > Sediment | place... | reverse complement strand
TTCTATTGTTGCTTTTCTGGCTGTGGGTATGTCCTTTGTGATTCTTGGGGCTGGCATAGATCTCTCCGTTGGTTCTGTTTTAGCTTTCTCCGGAGCAGTAGGAGCAGGAGTAATGCAAAACGGGGGAATATTTTTTGGTATTCTTGCTGGGCTGGCTCTGGGAACTGCTTTAGGAGCTTTTAGTGGAATAGTAATTACTAAATTAAAGGTACCAGTCTTTATAGCAACTTTGGCCATGATGGCTATAGCTCGGGGAGGAACCCTGGTTTATACCGATGGTCGCCCGATTACTGGTTTACCTTCTTCTTTTGCTTTTTTAGGAAGAGGATACATAGGAAACGTTCCTTTTCCCATAATTTTGATGTTAATTATATTTATATTAGCATATATTATTTTAAAATTTACTCGCTTTGGTCGTTATGTCTACGCTACCGGTGGTAATATTAATGCTGCCCGGGCATCAGGAATAAAAGTAGATAAAGTTATTATTTCTACCTTTGCTATTAGTGGTTTTCTTTCAGGATTAACTGGAATGGTTCTGGCTTCCCGGCTTAATTCTGCCCAACCAACAGCCGGTATGGGTTATGAGTTAGATGCTATTGCAGCTGTAGTTTTAGGAGGAACCAGTCTTTTTGGTGGAGAAGGAGAGTTATGGGGTACTTTGGTCGGAGCTTTTATCATGGGTATCTTGAATAATGGATTAAACATGCTTAATGTTTCGTCCTTTTACCAGCAGGTAGCAAAAGGGGTAGTTATCTTAATAGCTATAACAGTAGCCCAAAGTGGTAAGAAATGAGAAATTACCAAAAAAAAGGGGGTGGAAGAATAGAAAAAAAGAAGCTTTGTTAATTAATGTTTCTATATCTTTAAAAAATAAGGAGGTTTTTCAAGTGAAAAAATTATTATTTGCACTTTGTTTGGTAGCAATTTTAGGGGTTTCTGCTTTTGCGAGCAGTATGACTGTGGGATTATCAGTTTCTACTCTAAATAATCCTTTCTTTGTAATCTTAAGGGATGGTGCCATAGAGCAGGCGAAAGTCCTTGATGTGGATTTGGTAGTGATGGATGCTCAGAATGACCCGGCTAAACAGGTATCTGATATCGAAGACTTAATTCAGAAAAAAGTTGATGTCATTCTCTTGAACCCTACTGATGCCGATGCTTTGGTTCCAGCAGTTGAACAAGCTAATAAAGCTGGTATTCCTCTCTTAACTATTGACCGTAGTGTCAGCGGTGGAGATGTTGCCTTGCATATCGCTTCCGATAATGTCAAAGGCGGAGGGATGGCCGCAGCCTATCTGGTAGAACAATTAGGAGAAAAGGGTCTCGTGGTAGAATTAGAAGGAATTACCGGTTCATCTGCTGCCCGAGAGAGAGGCCAGGGTTTTGAAACTTATATTGCTAAATTCTCCGATATCAAATTAGCTGCCAAGCAAACCGCCGATTTTGATAGAGCTAAGGGAATGAGTGTTATGGAAAATATCCTACAGGCTCAACCAAAAATTGATGCGGTATTTGCTCACAATGATGAGATGGCTCTGGGTGCTATTCAAGCTATTAAAGCTGCCAAAAGACAGGATGAGATGTTTGTGGTAGGGTTTGATGCTGTACCTGATGCTCTTGATGCTGTTAAAGCAGGAGATATGAAAGCAACTGTTGCTCAGCAACCCTGGATGATGGGTGTTCTGGGAGTAATGAACGGTTATTTAGTAGTAAATGGAGTGGAATTAGGAGTAGAATTTATTCCCGTTCCCTTAAAAGTCATTACCGAATAAAGTAAATTAGTGAATCAGGATGAATCAGGGGATGGTTCTTTGAATCATTTTTGAAACAAAGAACCATCCCCCTAAATATCTCAAAAAGGGAAAATAATTTTCTATCTTCTTTTTTATTCTTCATCTTACATTCTATATCTATTTTTTATTTTTTAAAATTGCAGAATAAAACAGCTTAAAAATTTGCTCATATTTTTATTTCTACAAAAAGAGGATTTTTAAAAATTATGTGGTATAAATATATAAGACACTTTTAAAGAAAAGAGACGGATTAATGAGGAGAAAAAGAAAAGACAGTGGTTATTTAAATAAATTGGTAAATCAATTAAAGCGGATAAAGGCCGAACCGAACAATAAAATTAACAAAACAAATTTAAGGGCAAAACCTATTTTTAGTAATACATCCAGGTTTGAAAAGAACGAACAGGCACTTCAACGAAGTAGGCAGGAGTTTATCGGTCTATTTAAAAATTCGCCAGAAGCATTAGTCTATACCGATACGGACGGAATTATCCTGGAGGTAAATAAACGATTTGAAGAGCTTTTAGGTTATGAACTTGAGGAGACGAGAGGTAAACATATTGAAGAGGTATTGACTAATTGGCATACTCAAATTTTGGGTAATGAGCGTGTTTTTACCGATTTGGAATTGATAGCAAAGAAAAAGAATAATAAATTAATTCATGTTTCTGTTAATGTTACCTTTAATCAAGTTAACGGGCAAATTACCGGAAAAATTTTTTTACTAAGTGATATTACTTATCGTAAAGAAAATCAAACGATAAAAAACGTATTATATAATATTTCCCGGGCAGCTAACTCCGATATTTCCTTAACGCAACTTTATTCTGTTATTCACGACGAGCTCAGTATTATTATCGATACGACCAATTTTTCCATCGCCTTATTTGATGAAGAGAAGAACGAACTTTATTTTTCTTACTACGCTGATGAAACAGGAGAAAGAGATAAGGATTTCTTAGTCTCAAAATACAGTATCTCCGATAGTATTTTTAACTATATTTTTAAAACCGGGGACTCATTACTGTTGAACTATAATAAATATAAAAGGATGATTGCTCAGGGGAATTTTATTTCCTATGATGTTATAACCAATAAACAGATATGGTTAGGTGTTCCTTTAAAGATAGAAAATAAGATTATCGGATCCATGATTTTGCAAAGCTATACTGATCCGAAACTTTATTCTAAAAAAGATATTAAACTTATGGAATTTGTTTCTCAACAGATAGCTACTGCAATTGAGAGAAAACAAGCAGAGGAAAAATTAAAATTTCTTAGCCTGTATGATTCTCTAACCAGATTACCCAATCGGGTGTTATTTTATGATCGAACGAAACAGGAAATAGCTTATGCCAAAAGAGAACAGAAGAAATTTGCACTGATGTTTTTGGATTTGGATAATTTTAAAGAAGTTAATGATAAATTTGGTCATGATATTGGAGACCAGCTGCTTCAAGGAGTAGCAAAAAGATTCAGCAAGCTCCTGCGAAAAACCGATACCATTTGTCGTTTAGGAGGAGACGAATTTATTATTTTATTACCCCGCCTTACCCAACCCAGAGAGAATACTGTAGATGTTGCCCGAAAAATACTCAATTCTCTTAATGAACCATTTTTATTCAAGGTTAACAAGATATGTATAACTACAAGTATTGGAATAGCTTTATACCCCGATGACGGCGAAGAAGAAGAGGTTTTGATAAAAAGTGCAGACAAGGCTATGTATTTAGCAAAAAAAGAAGGACCTAATAATTATCATTGGGCAGAGTTTAAGTTAACCTGATAGGGAACAGTCTTCTATTATAAACCTACCAGGGGACGGTCCTCTGGCAGGTTTTTTAACTCACCACAGGCATAAGCTCATCTTTTTCAGTTCATTTCTTAAAAACAAAACAGTGAGGACTACCGACAAAATATCAGCAGCAGGATAGGCAATCCAGATACCTAAAAGTCCAAGTCCAAGAACCCGCGGTAGTATGATAACTAAAGGGATAAATAATAGAACTTGTCTGAGTAAAGCCAGTATCAACGAAGGAATTGCTTTCCCCAAAGATTGAAATAGAGCAGCCCCTACTATCTGTATACCGATTAGGGGTATCATAGAGATAACTATCCTCATTATAGTAGAACCTTTTTCTACTATTTCTGCATCCCTGGTGAATACACTTATAATTGCAAGGGGAAACAGCTCTATTATCAGCCAGCCAAAAGAAGCGAAGGCGGTAGTGATAATAAGCGATAATTTGAGAGTTTCTTTTACTCTATCAAGTTTTTTCGCTCCGTAATTAAACCCTACTATAGGTTGCATCCCTTGTACTACCCCGAATAAAGGCATAAATATAAACATAGTAACCCGCTGAAGTATGCCTACAATTATTAAAGCCATATCTCCACCAAAAATCCTCAGAGAATTATTTACCACGATAGCTACTACGCTTCCGGTAACCATTCTGGCAAAAGCAGCAGATCCTACGGTAAGTATTTCGATTATGATATGCATCTTAGGCTTCAAGTGGTGTAATTTTACCTTTAATGAACTTTTACCACTATATAAATAAGTTAATACATAGAGAAAAGAAACAAATTTAGAAATTACCGTAGCCAGGGCTGCGCCTTTAACTCCCATCTTAAAAACAAATATAAAAATCGGGTCCAGGATTATATTTAATATTGCTCCGATAAGCATGGTGGCCATTGCTACTTTGGCATTACCTTCAGCTCTGATTAAGTTATTAGAAGACATGGCGAAAGAAAAGAAAATACTACCCCACAGTATTATAGTAATATAGTCTTTGGCATAAGGTAAAATAGTGTCTGTTGCACCGAAAAGTCTTAGCATCGGTTCGGTAAAAGTGAGGCCGATAGCGGCAATTATTGAACTCAGTATAACTATAAGCAAAAAGGAATTTCCGGTAACATAATCTGCTTTTTCTATATCCTTTGCTCCCAGGCTTCTGGATATGGCTGAAGCTGCTCCGATGCCTATCATCTGGGCGAAAGCCATAATGACCATTTGAATGGGGAAGGCTATGGTTAATCCGCCGATGGCTAAAGCCCCCACTCCTCTTCCTACAAAGATAGTATCAACGAGATTATACAATGCATTTACCATCATACCGATAGTTGCTGGTACAGATAAATTTATCAAAAGTTTACTTATTTTTTGTTCCCCTAATCTGGTGGTTAACTGCTTCATGAATTATCTCCTGTTAAAATATTTGTTCCATTCTTCCTTGGTGAGTGCACGGTTAAGAATTTCCAGGCCTTTGATTATATCTTTTATTTCCTGTTCAGAAAGATTTTTTAACAGCTGGGTAAAATACTCTTCTCTTTTCTGGCGAAAATCATTGCAGAATTCTTTGCTCTTTCCGGTTAAGGATATTTTTACTACTCTTCGGTCATCTTTAGTGCGTTCACGTTTTATAATACCTTTTTGTTCGAGTCTATCCAGGATTCCCGATACAGTACTATCAGATAATCCCATTTTCAAACTTAATTCACTTACCTTCTGCTCTCCATGTTTTTCCAGCATCGATATTACTGAAAGCTGGGGAAGAGTGAATCCTGAATTGTGTATAGAATGATGAAATTTATGTCTCATAGATTTATTAAAATTTCTGGTAAGATCAATTATTTTCGAAATGCTCTCAAATTTTTGCTTGGACATGGATATATTTCCTCCTTTTTGATAAATTGAGATCTATTTTATATAATATAAAAAACGTATATAATACACGAAAACATAATCAGATAGAGTGCTTAAAAATTACTTTGCATTAATATATTTATTATACTAATATTTAGGATACGAAATATTATAATAGATAATTATATTTTTGTCAAGCCTATAATTCGTATCGCGTATTGCGTATCAAGTATCGCGTTAAGAAAGAGAAAGAAAATAAATTAAGGGAAAGTAGAGAAAAGATGTAGGCACAACATTTATTATCTAACTACCGCACCAAAGTTTGCACTAACGACCCTGTATAAATATTTTTATGAAAGAAAGTTCCTCTCTTTTGTGGCTAGGTTTACCCCCTTGGGGCAGTTCAGGGGTTTATTGATGGTGGGATAACCGAAGAGAAATTTGAAGAAGTTACCGGTTTTAAAGTACCTGAAGATAAATCAATTTTAGTTAGAGATTTTGTAATTGATAAAGGAATAGAATTCGGAGAAGTAAAAGATAAGTTTGCGGAATAGCAAAAAATGAAATAAAATACGGTTAAAAGGTTAAAAAAAATATTTCCAAAAAAGAGGTTGTTTGCTGTGAAAAAATTATTCTTTTTATTTTTGAGATTAATTTTTCTGGGAATAATGGCAAGCACTTTTATTTATACGACTGTTCTGGTCCAGGCTCAGGAAACCAAACCCATAGCTCAGGAAATAACTATTACTGATATGGTAATAAAAGAAGACCGTGAAGCATTGAAAGTAGATATGGTATTTCCTCTGGTTCAGGGTGTGAAGGATAAGCAGGTAGAAGAAAAGATGAATCAAACCATCAAAAAAGATGTCCTAAATTTTAAAGAAATGTGGCAAACTGAATCGGAAAAATATCTACAAGGGGCAAAAGAGGAAGGATGGGAGATAAGAAAATATGAAGCTTTCGCCCATTATATAGTACATTATCAAAAGGATGATTTATTGAGTCTTTCGGTTTTTTATTATCGCTATACCCTGGGAGCACACGGGCACACCTTACAGCGTGCCTACAATTTTAATCTGGTAAATGGAGAGGAAATTTTCCTCAGCGATATCTTAAAAGAGAAGAAAGATTATGTAGATATTATCAATCAAGAAATAAGAAGACAGATAGAGTTAAGCCCACAGGAATATTTTACTAAGTGGTCAGTCTTCCAGTCAATAGGTAAAGAACAGCCCTTTCATTTAATTGAGGATGGGATTGTAGTTTATTTCGGATTATATGAGATAGCTCCCTACGCTTCCGGGATAAAATATTTCAAAATTCCCTATTCCCTATTCGGGAACTCTTAAGGACAACTTCTGGAGATAGTGATTTACCCGAAGAAAATAAAGTAGCCGATTAAATTAAAGGAGAGGTTACAATGAGTACAATGATAAAAACTAAAATAGTATGTACTATTGGACCAGCAAGTAATTCTTATGAAAAAATAGAGAAACTGATTCAAGAGGGTATGGATGTTGCCCGTTTGAATTTTTCTCACGGAAGTCACGAAGAACACCGTCAAGTTATTGAAAATATTCGCCGGGCCTCTTTGAAGACAAATGAATCTGTGACCATCCTTCAAGATTTGGGAGGGCCAAAGATAAGAATTGGAAAGATTGAAAAAGAGCCCATTCTTTTAAAAGAAAGTTCTTCTTTTATCCTTACTACCCGCGAGGTTTCCGGGGACGAACAGGGAGTATCCGTTACCTTTCCTTCTTTGCCCCGGAAGGTGAAGAAAGGTGACCGTATCTTTTTAGCTGATGGAACTTTAGAGCTTAAAGTTAAAGAGCTTACCCCTACTGATATTATCTGTAGGGTAGTGAGGGGTGGAAAACTCACTTCACACAAAGGAATAAATATCCCGAATATATCTATGGATATCTCCTCCTTGACTGAAAAAGATTATCAGGATATTCTCTTTGGAATAAAAAATAAAGTTGATTTTATCGGCCTTTCTTTTACCAGAAATGCTGAGGATGTCTTAAGGGCAAGAAAAATATTAAAGGAAAATGGAGCAGAAGATATTTCCTTGATTGCCAAGATTGAAAAGAAAGAAGCGGTAGGTAATCTGGAAGAAATAATCGAAGCATCTGATGGTATAATGGTAGCTCGGGGTGACCTGGGAGTAGAAATACCTTTGGAAAATATGCCTTTGGTTCAGAAGAATATTATTAAAAGATGTAATTTTGTAGGGAAGCCGGTAATTACCGCAACCCAGATGTTAATATCGATGGTGGGCAGTCCTCGTCCTACCCGGGCAGAAGTTACCGATGTAGCCAATGCCATCCTGGATGGAACTGATGCTATTATGTTGTCCGAGGAGACTGCAGTAGGCAATTATCCTTTAGAGGCAGTGGAAACAATGAATAAAATAGCTCTAAGAGTTGAAAAGGCTATAGATTATAAAAAAATATTGAGCGAGAGGTCACTTTCGGTTAAGCCTACCAATCCGGATGCGATAAGTCACGCCACCTGTCAGGTGGCTCTGGATCTAGAAGCAAAGGCTATTGTTACCTTCACTCTTTCCGGGAGTACTGCCCGTATGGTATCCCGATATCGTCCCCCTGTTCCTATTATCGCAGCCAGTACCCGGGATTCCACAGTTAGAAAACTTGCTCTTAGCTGGGGAGTTTACCCTTTTAAGTCCGACGAATTGGAAAATACCGACGATATGATTGAAAAATCAAAGAAGATTGCCTTAAAAACCGGATTAGCCAACCCGGGAGATAAAATTGTAATTACCGCGGGAATTCCTTTTAAAGTTCCAGGCACCACTAATTTACTAAAAGTAGAAACATTATGATTAATAGCGGGGATGGTTTTCTCTATCATTTAAAACCGTAGGACGGACAAGAATAATTGTTTTCTTTAAAATTCGCTGCTTTAGGTGGCGAAAATTTAATAAATTTAATTTAGTAGGAGGAAATATAGTAATGAAAGGTAAAATTAAAATTGGAATTATTATCTGTGACCGTTACCATACCTGTGCGGGAGGTAAATGCCTTAGATCTCTCCGTAATAGGGAAGGAGCGTTTAGTATTTATGGTAAAGATGATGAAGTGGAATTGGTGGGATACACTACTTGTGGCGGTTGTCCCGGTGGAAATATTGAATATGCTCCCGAGGAAATGATTAAGAACGGGGCCCAAGTTATTCACCTGGCTACCGGGTTGGTTGTCGGATATCCTCCTTGTCCCCGTATAAACTATTTTCCTAAATTTATTAAGGCAAGATACGGAATAAAAGTAGTTATGGGAACACATCCAATTCCTCAGAAATACTATGATATACATAAAATGTTAGGGACATGGGATTCTCCAAAATGGGAAGAAATTATTCAGCCAACATTGGCAGATGAAAAAACACGTTTATCTTATAATTAATAGGCGAAAGGAGTTAAAGAAAGATGGAAAAGACAGCGTACATTATTTTAATTATAGTTACTATAGCCTGGATTATCGCCTGGATAGTCGGTATGTTCGAGAATACCTGGCTGGGTATAATTGGCCTTGTAACTATAGTCGGTTTGGGGCTCTTATTTATTAAAGCTTTAACAGATAGATTGGCGAGTAAAAAAGACGATAAATATTCAAGAGATGTAAAGAAATAAGGAGGCAATTAAAAGATGTTATTGACTACTCAAGATAATTTTTCTAAATACGAAATTATGGAAACTTTAGGAATTGTAAAAGGCAATACTGTTCGAGCACGACATGTCGGGAAAGATATATTAGCTGGTTTTCGTAATATAGTAGGAGGAGAGATTGAAGAATATACCAAATTACTAGGAGAATCCCGCGAGCAGTCTATTGACCGGATGATTGAAACTGCAAAAAATTTAGGTGCAGATGGGATAGTATGTATTCGTTTTACTACCTCATCAATTATGCAATCAGCTGCAGAGATGTTCGTGTTCGGTACCGCGGTTAAATTAAAGAAAAAGAAATAGGAGGATGTGATACCTCTACATCCCCCTATACTATATTTTTTTAAATATTTATCTTATTTTCGAGCAAATAGGAAGTTGCGGTAAAGAATATGGCGATTAGAATTATGTTTAAAAATACAGCTGTATAACCTCCGGAGAGTAAATTAATATTTGCTCTGCTTCCGACTTCTATTGAAATATGTTTTATTTGATTTAAAAATGGACCATAATATACCTTTTCAATTAAATAAACCAGAAAGAAAAATATACCTATTGATAATAAACCTGAGTATCTTTTGTTTACCAGTAAAGTTTTAGTTAAAGTAAGGCTAAAATGTATCATTAAAACAAAATTAAAAAAAGCAGTTAGTAAAAATAAAACTGTCGGGAAAAAGTAAAAATTGATTTGAGTCTCTATTTGAACCATTTCATGATAAGGTAGTTTTGAAAAGAATATTGATCCAAATCCAATGGTAATAACTGTCCAAAGAATTAATTGTAATAATAGTAATACTAATTTAGAAGCTAGGATAGTTCTTCCCTTTTTGGGTATGGTGAAAGTTAGGTACCCGCATTCTTCAAACAGGTCTTCTTTCAGCATATTAATTCCTTCAACAATAATAATTATAAAGATAACCAAACTGGTCAAGGCAAATTTTCCTATAGATTCTCCTATAAATTCATACTGATAGGCAGGAGAAGAGACTCGGTTTAAAAGTATAGCCCCTATTATAATCAAAGCCGCATATCTAAGCACTAACCATATCCAGCGGCGATAGATTTCATATTTAAGTAAAGTCATCATGATTAAAAAACCTCCTGAAATAATTTATCAATAGACATTCTTCTTTTATTTCTCAATCCTTCTGCGTCCCCGGATAAAATTATTCTACCTTCGGATAAGAAAAATACATAATCTAATAATTTTTCAATATAGTAAATTAGATGTGAGCAAATAAGTATGGAAGCTTTTTCACTATAAGAATCGAGAATAGAAGTGATTATCTTTTCCCGGGAAATTGGATCTATGCCGTTTAAAGGTTCATCCAATAAGTAAATTTTAGCTTTTCTGGATAATGCCAGGATTAATTTTAATCTTCCCATCATTCCTTTGGAAAGACTGGTCACTTTTTCCTCTTCTTCTAATTCCATAAATTTTAAACTTTCTTTAGCTCTTTCGGTATCAAAATCGGCGTATAGGTCTTTAAAAAAATTCAAAGCATCCTTTATCTTCATCCATCTATAGAGGTAATTAGTTTCCGGCAGATAAGAGACGATAGATTTTGTATATACTCCGGGTTCTTTATTATCAATGGTTATTTCTCCCTGGCTTGGCTTAAGTAACCCTGCTGCAATCTTTAGAAAAGTACTTTTTCCGCCGCCATTTGGTCCTAATATTCCATAAATTTTCCCTTCTTCTATATTTATGTCAACTTTATCGAGAGCTTTTTTTTGATAAAAATATTTGCTAAGTTGAGTGGCTTTTAGTATCTGTTCCATATTTCCTCCTCCTTTTATAAGTATTCCTTGAGAGTATTAATCAATTCTTTATTGGAAAAACCTAATTTATTCATACCTTCTACAAAATCAAGAATTATTTTTTTGGATATTTCTTCCTTTAACGAACTTATAATTTTTTCTTCTTCAGTCACATAAGTTCCCATTCCCCTTTTGCTATGAGTAATTTTTTCTCTATCTAACTCTTGATATACTCTTTGTATGGTATTAGGATTGACTTTTAATATTCCCGCCAATTCTCTTACTGAAGGCATTTTCTGGCTTGCTTTTAATTTACCCACCACAATGTCCTGCTTAATATTATCGATTATTTGGAGATATATAGGAATATTGTTGTTGAACTCCATAATTAAATATTTTCCTTTAAATGTATTAGTGTACTATATACATAATACACCAAAATATTTTTTTGTCAAGGGTTTTCTAAAAAATATTTATTTTTTATAAAAAGAGGATTTTTTAAAATTTTGTAGAAGTATAAATTAATATAGAAAAGTTAACCAAAGGTGCCAGGCACCTTTGGTTAACTTTTTAAGATGTATTTACTATTAGGTAAGGGGAATGCAAAATGAAAATATCATCTGGAAAGGATGAACGGCGACTATACAGTGATCTTGCCTGGACATGGCCGATAATTAGCCCCGTAGAAGATTACATAGAAGAAACAGAGTTATTTAGCAAGTTAATTAGAGAACATTCAAAGATTGAAGTAAAAACATTACTCCATCTCGGTTGTGGTGGGGGTCACAATGATTATACTTTCAAAAAACATTTTAAGGTAACATCTGCTGATATCAGTGAAGATATGCTCAGGCTCGCTAAAAAGCTCAGCCCAGAAGTGAACTATCACTATGGTGATATGCGGACCATACGGTTGGAAGAAAGATTCGATGCAGTCATGGCCCTTGATTCTATCAATTATATAAGGACTGTAGAAGATCTCCAAAGAACATTTATTACTACATACGAACATTTAAAACCGGGTGGTGTCTTCTTAACATTTGTGGAACAAATTGCAGGACAATTTAAGCAAAAAAATTCTACGCACTCAACTCATTCTAAAGATGATGTGGAGATTACATTTATCGAGAACTACTATGACCCTGATCCCAATGATACAAGTTACGAAGCAACATTTATCTATTTGATCCGCGTTGGAGGCAAACTTGAAGTTCATACCGACCGGCATCTTTGTGGTATTTTCAAACTGGAAACTTGGTTCGAACTTTTAAGGGCAACAGGATTCGAAGTAAAGCAGGTGAAATTTACACACTCTACCTTTGCAGAAGGAGAATCTTATCCTATGTTGATTTGCATTAAGCCTTTATGAATAACCTATTTTATGCAAAATGAAGAGGAGTTGTTATGTGATATATTTATGACAAAGAACCGTAGTCCCATTTACCGATAAATATCTTGAGAATAAATTTCACTGATTTTGATAAGAGGATTATATAATTGAAGAATAAAAAAAATATTTCAAAAACAGATAAAAGAAAAGTAGGAGTAATTTCTTATAATCCAAATTGGAAGGAAATGTATAAAGAAGAGTCAGAGAAGATTAAAAATTTATTAGATGATATTATAATCGATATTCATCATATAGGAAGTACCGCTATACCCGGAATTAAAGCAAAACCTGTAATTGATATACTTGTAGAAGTAAAAGATATTGAAGCAGTTGATCAGTATAATCACAAAATGGAAGAATTAGGGTATGAAGTGATGGGTGAACATGGGATACCAAAAAGAAGATTTTTTAGAAAGGGAGGAAACAAGAGGACCCATCATATTCATATATTTCAAGTGGGGAATGAAGAAATTGAAAGACACATCAATTTTAAAGAATATCTGATTACTTATCCGGATAAAGGACGGGAATATTCAAGATTAAAAGAAAAATTAGCAAATAAATATACTTACGATGTTGAAAATTATACCAACGGCAAGAGTGATTTTATCAAAGAAATTGACAGGAAATTAAAATTGAGGAAAAAATAATCGATAATTTTGTCAGTTAATGCGAAACTAATCTTTAAATAAATAGGAATAAAAACATTGAAAAAAAGAAAAAATATTTTTGA
>Ga0114922_10004435_pt1 | contig 13018 bp, 11 predicted proteins | sample AartaG_FD_100975 | JGI IMG/M metagenome (GOLD analysis project Ga0114922, IMG submission 100975) | Deep subsurface microbial communities from Aarhus Bay to uncover new lineages of life (NeLLi) - Aarhus_00045 metaG | ecosystem: Environmental > Aquatic > Marine > Oceanic > Sediment | place... | reverse complement strand
AGGAGGTGTCTATGTTAAAAAAGTTTTCAACTTTAGTATTTATTATTTTATTATGTGCATGCGCGCAACCGAGTGTCAATCTGACGGACTCCCAAACAGGAGCTCCATTACCGAATCCATTATATCATGGAAGAACGATCGGTGATAAGTTGAGTTTCACTTATTATTATGTTGCGGAGTATGGGGTTAAAGATTTAGATCAATCAATCCAGACATTCCCAGTTTATTTGGATAAACGAACTGACTCGATATCCAGAAAGAAGATTCATTCTTTATCGCTTGTGTTACAAGTGTTCAATCCCACAGAAAAGAAGTATGCCATATACTCGGCTAGAAATTATCAATACAACAATGAGAAGCCGAGATTTCATGACTATCGACAGGAGGCTGCAAGTCACCTGCCATATAGAGAGTATCGTTTTCCAATGCCGCTCGATGATAAAGTTAAAGAAGCATATCTTGAAGTTACAGTTACAGATACAAAGAACGGCATGTTGTTTCGGATTGGAAAATTTAAATACTCGCTTAATTAACGCTTATCAGAAAGGGGTGATGTTCGTAACCAAAAAAAGGAGAAATACGCCTATGAAAAAAGTTCTGAGTATTTTGTCAGTCCTCATCATTTTGATGGTGAGTGGATCCATGTGCTTTGCCGATGATCCAGTGATCAAATCGAATATTCCGAATTACACGGAGCACGCGGCACCAGCACCTATTGAGAGTGGAGATTCCCAACCGATTGTCAATTTGAATGAAGAGCCCAACGGGAAACAAATTACAAACGTTGAACAGGCAGTGATTGAAGTTACTACTGCCCAATCGAATACCCAAGGGCGAGGGAATTAAATTCGTTTCATGTTAACCTTTTAATCTAATCTGTTACATTTTACCTTTTCGAAAAGGAGCTAAGAAGTTATGAAAAAGTTACTCGTATTAACGTTAGTCGCCGCAATGGCATTCTTTGGAACAAACGCATTTGCCACCGATGATTGCAACGGCGGGCCGGAATGTTCGGCTCAAGGCAATTTCTCCATTAACACTTTCGCAGCTGGCGGCGGTCTTGACCTTCATGGTGTTCTGCTTACCAAGGGATATCCCGTGAGTGGCGCAGCTGGTGGAGTCAGTGCGGCCGGTGGTATCGGTTTCGGTAACGCCGATGGTGGTTTTAAATCTTTCCGTTTCTGGGGGAAAACCATTACCCTCGGAAGTGCCGGTGCTGAACTTTACAGCGCAGGTGGTGGGCAAGTCCTGGTTGATCAAGCTTACACCATGAATAAACATCAGGTTGAGGATATGTTTGATCCCTCAGCTGATTTTGACAAAGCCATTGGTGTTGGAAGTCAAAGTCATGCCGTTGCCGTAACTGCCGGAAACATCAAAGTTAACGCCAAAGGCCTGGCACTTTCCTACGGTACCATTGGTGGAGCTGCCGGTCAAGTTACCGCAGATGGTTCCTTTGTGCTTGACTCGCCGAAACACTTTCAAAGCAAAGGTATAAGTTTTGGTGTCGCTGCTCAAGGATCCCTCGGCGGATTCCTCGGTGGAGCCGCAACCTTTGGTTATGGCGATGCTGATGTAGGTGCCGACATTACCATGAATGGCTGGACCATTTCAGAATCTTATCGTGCAATCTCAGGCGATACTGAAATCATGGGTACCAATGTCTTAACCCAAACGATGGTAGATTCCAATGTCCACAACGATGCCAATTATCTCGCAGTTGGTTATATTGAAGGTGGATGGGTTGCAGGCGGTGTAGCTGCTTCCGGTACAGTTCAGGCTACCGATTATGGTATTGCCAAAGCTGGAGCCATCGGAACTTACAAGGCATCTGGTGAATTGGGATGTGATTTCAACGGTTCGGCCGTTGGTTATACCCAGACAAGTGCCACGCAAACTTCTGGTTACAGAGGGTCGATTATGACCTCCTCAGCCGGAATGCAGGTTACCAGCGGAAAACTTCCGTCTCCGCAACCTGAATAACCAGCACTCACTTTGACCGGTCACATTACCTGTCAATAGTGTTGGAATAGCATCACCCAAAGGTGGGGAGGAGCAATCTTCCCCACCCCTTACTTCTGGTAATATTTGTCAAGAAGCAGTAATAGTTACTAAACCCAAAAATATTAAAGGGAGGATTATCCTCATGAAAAAGTTACTTGTATGTGCAATAGCAACCGCATTTATCTTTACCTTTGCCGGAATCGGTTCGGCCAGTGATGTTAACACCGGAACAGGCGTCGTAACTAACGCGCCAGCAACCCAAGGTCAGGGGCAAGGCCAAGGCCAGTCCATTGATGATCACAGCGTTACCAATAACAGAAGTGAAGCCCAAGATCGTGCGTTCCCGATTCCCGGTGGCGTAGGATACGGCCCCGTCATTAATTACTTCGGAAAACCGCTGCCAACGGCGGGATTTCGCCCTGTTGAAACTCTGCTGATGTATGGTGGATGGTTCAGCGAAGGCACCCTGGAACGAATTATCAAAAAGAGCGATATTCTTCACGAAATGGAAGTTGTGAATGAAGCTCGTTATGTTCCGCGCGCCAAGGCCGATCCGAATGGGACCAAATGGATTCGCATTATTGCGACGATGAATGTCCAGGACAAACATGGCCTTGTGGGTTACATTACCTGCGAAGCCGATGATCGCAAAACGGACATGCTGGAAGTTGTAGCACAAGCTGCCCTGGATGCCTTACGGGCAGGTGCCGACGTTCTCCAGATTACCGCGCAGGGTGCTGCCAGAGATACCGTGACCAGTGGTTGGGGAATCGGGTTCAATACGACCATGGCCTCTGACTTAGGAAACGGTAATGGCACCATGGGTGTTGCTACAGGCGGTACCGGATATAGCAAGGCATGGGCTGGCATGAGAGACAAACCCTGGATTCAGGCGAATGCTCTCGTTGCTCCCGAAGCTGTATGGACCAACCTGGAAGCAGCCAAACCGGAGAAGAAAGACAAGAAATAGTCGGAACATTCTTCTCTGATTTAGAACAAAATAAAAAGGGGTGATGCTAGGTGTATTTTACCACCCCTTTTTTTTACTAGAATTTTTTTACGAAAGGATTATGTATGAAGAAGATCGAAGATATAAGAATTCTTGTAGTTGGTGATATTATGCTTGACAAATATGTAGTTGGTGAAGTCAAAAGAATATCACAAGAAGCACCAGTTCCAATTGTAAAAGTTTTAGACGAATATTATACACTTGGAGGGTGTGGAAATGTTGTTAGAAATATTGCAGAGACAGGAGCAAAAGTTGATTGTTCTGCATCTATATCTAATGATATGCATGGAGTAAAGATTACAGCTCTATTAGATCAAATTGGTGCAGGAAATCTATTAGTTAAAGGATCTGAAGTCACAATAGTTAAAGAAAGGATTATCGCTGATCAACGAAAGGTTCAAATGATTAGAATTGATAAAGAGACTACCGGTGAGGAAATTGAACCAGTGCCATTAATTGAAGAAATAGAAGCTAGAAATAAAAAATATGATATTATTGTTGTTTCAGATTATGCAAAAGGAGTTATTACTTGGGAACTAATGGCCTATTTATACAAACTCGATATTCCTGTTATAGTCGACCCCAAACCACAAAATGATCATCTGTATAATAGACCATATATGATCACACCAAATAAAAAAGAGTGGACCCCGATGGAGATTGAAGACAGAGTAAGACCAGAATATGTCTTGGTTACAGAGGGAAAAGAGGGGATGACTTTAATTGACTATCATAGCTCTATCATTGGACGCACTAAAATTGAAGCTGAACCAGTTGAAGTCTATAATGTTTCTGGAGCTGGCGATACAGTGACTGCTATGATGGCAGTCTGTTTATCTATTGGTCTCACTCCTCGCAAATCTGCTGTAGTTGCAAACAAATGTGCGGCATATGTTGTAACACAGACAGGAACTTCAACTGTTCCCAAAGAGATTTTTACCTCGATATTAAATAAGAACAAATAATAAATATGTATTACTATGAAGTCCAATCACTATGAGGAAAAAATAAAATGGCTAGATTAAATAAATATTACGAATCACGTTCAAATGATAAGCGATTTAAATTGCTACATGAGGATGCTTCATATCTTGATATTCTCAAACACGGCGGAGGACTTACAGAGCAAGATCCTGATGCCGAAGTTGTTGAGGAAACTGTACTTGAAGATGGGCAGACTTTGCTTAATGAAGAAGTGGAAGTTACGGATGAACAAATTATGGCTGAATGGGCGAAAGATAATCTTGATGAAATCAGCATTTCAATTGTAAGACAAACTGCAAAAGAGACTGCTAAAAAAGCATCCAAACTGAGGAAAGTTAGACGAACATCAACTCTTGCACCGACTGGAAGAAAAGTGAGAATGGGAAGGGTATAAACTATGGCCTGTTGTGGAAAGCGAAAAGCAGCTAAACGATTACAAGAAGCTAGAAAGAAAGCTCTAGAAAACAATGTAAGTCTTGGCTCATATAGAGCCATGAAAGATAAAGATCCTGCATCATTACCGCCTAAGCTCCTCGTAGAGTATCATCGAAAAACTCATATGCTCTACGGAGGAGCTATAAAGCGTAACCCACCAAATATACAATTCATCAATTCAACCTTTGATATACATAAGAATTTAGTTACTGAAATGTTAAAACGTGAAATGAAACATAACACACCCCTAAAAAAGATTTGATTTTAAATAATTCAACTGCTATATATATTAATTGATAAATAGGAGTTGTTCGTGAATATTTTACGAGGGGGTTGCTATGTATAAACCGTATACGATACGTCCAACATTATCTTACGCTTTTTTTCTATCTCTATATGAGCTGGTTATCATAGTCTGTCTAGTATTTTTAGTTCCAATGGTTGAACTGAGCATATGGAGTGTAGAATCGCTTAGACCTTATAATTTATTGATCGTTCCACTTATTGAAGAATCTTTTAAAACACTAGCAATTATTTTTGGCGGAGTGATTGCTTTTGGTTTTACAATTCTTTTCGGAACCATTGAAGCAGTAAACTATGTTTTTCATGCAATTGCTAAAGGACCTGTTCACTATTCATATATTATATTTAGAATCCTTTGCATTTTTTTACATCTTGGTCTTTTATATACACAGTGGTATGGATTTAAATTGTATAAACAAGGACAAGGATCCATTAACTGGTTAATTGGATTTCTAACAGCATACACTATTCATTATTTATGGAATGTTGGAGCAGGAAAAGTATTTTTGATTTTAGTACAAGATGTGTGTATTTTTTATCAAACAATGTTTAAAATGTTCGTTTCGCTCTTTGGATGATTACTCTGTTGGCAACCCCACAGAGGATCCAAAGAGAAAAGGTACTACCCCGGTTTCTCCGCTCGGCTGGGGTGGTACCATTTTAAAAGGAGGTACAAATTTGTTAAAGATTAAGCAGGATGGTCCGAAAGAATGGTCGGTAACGGATGAAAAACATGAACCAATAAAACTCATGCTCTCTCCTTCCTCAGTTACAAATAAATTCTTTATTGTAACCAAATTTATTGAGAGAGTTGCTAAACAGCACGGGGAAGGGTTTAGCGACTGGTTTATGAAATTACTGGCTGATTGTCAGGACGAAATTGTAAGACCGAAAGCAATAGTCGATAGTTTACCTCAAATTAAAATGTTTGTTGATGCTTATATTGATAAAGAAGCATTTGATTACAGTCAATTTGTTGATATAACAAAAATTAAAAAGAACTCCATTCTGTTTCAACCAGACGAAATTCAAAAAATAATCAGATTATCATGTTACCTCAAAGTCTATTCTGTCATTTCAAACAATGATACTTTGAAATTAGGAAAGTCGTTACACCGAGAAGTTTATAATATATTAGCTGCAGATATAGTTGAAACTGATATTGTAAGAAAGATCTACGATGTAATTAAAACAAAGACTTTCAGGTATAATCTCACGGATAGATTTATGTGGGAATATATCAAAAATGTTCAGGGTAAGGATATCGGGATTCATATCATTGAGATCTTCAATTTTATTATGAATAATATTCTAATCCTTTGTGAAGAAGACAAAAATCCGATTACATATTTTGTTGGTGTCATTGATGAGTCAGTCAAATGGTTTCTTAGATCTGTCTATAAAGGTTCAATCGTTTATGATGATAGTATCTCAACAGAAGATATCCAGGGCATCAATACCGACAATTTAAAAACATATAGTTACAATGATACTCTTGGTAGATTAAAGGGTATTGCGTATGAAAAGATTTACGAGTTACTCCAGAAACAAGGCACGATGACTATGGAGAAGGTTGATGACGATGAGTTTATTGTAAATTTCCACGATCGAGCTTCAACAATAAATTTTATTTCGCCCCTTTGTGAGACTTTGGTGTTTCCCATCCTTTCAAAAATGACAAGCATTCCTTATCATCATTTTAAAACTTTGTCACCAGAACATTCTGCAGTTATATCAGTTTATATGCAAGTATTGTTCAGAAAGGTATTCGGAACGGAATATAAAAATATGTTGGGGTTACTCAATTTTTATCCTTTAAGGAGTCCGTCAATTTCGACTACTTATAAGATAAAAGCTGTTCATAATTATATCAATATACAGCAGGAAACAATGAACTTTTACGGGTTCACTACAAAAATTCTACCTCACAACCTTCTCTGTCATTATGTCGGAAGAGTATCTCGAGTCGATTTCTGTGATATTTTGTCTGGAAATAAGATGGGAGGCATTCCCCTTTCAAAAATAGAGCAGGATATGATTCGATTTTATACTTTTCTGTTTGCTGGAGAATTGGATGCTGAAGTAGTCGAAATGACTAAGTTAATGAACTCAGACTTCTAAGGGGGTCGCTATGAACAGATATTTCATCTACGGTGTGGCAATCATACTTCTAACAGTTGTGGTTGCAATCATTAATTAAATTTGGAGCAGCGATGTGGAGGGAGGGGGCAGAGATGTCTATCCCTTAACAAATAGCTATATCGCTGCTCCATTTTTTCGGTTGATTTTTTTTAGAACAAATTAAAAATAGTATATTACCTCAGCGCCGGAGGAGATTAGTATAATGACACAAAATATAAATGAAGAATTAAAGGTACTTTCAGAGTTAATTAGAAAAGCAGATAAGTTAATCAATCCAGAAGATAGCTTAGCATATCTGGTTCATAAAGATACTAGAGATAGACTTTATGGAAAGAAACCTGCTTGTTTTATGAAACTACGACCAATTGGTCGAGACACCTCAGCATACCTCTTTCCAATCTGCAACAGAAGTGGTATGGAAGATCCAAAAGTTATCAAGCTTTCGATCTCCATGCTTCAAAAATCAATGGTAGATTCAAGATTTGATCCGAAAGATATACAAGGAATGTTGGGAAAAATGCAACATAGGCATGATACGTTTATCAAGAAAATTCCTAAACCTGCGTCAGCAGCTGCAAAAAAAGCTAAAGTAACTAGGATGTTTGATAATATCAAAAAGTATTTAACATTGAGTAAGACGGGAGAAATGTAATAATTGATTGATTTCTTAGACCTCAATAAATTTAAAAAGGGGTTAAAACCAGTAACATCTACTGAGTATTTCTCTAAACCTGGTGAGTTTCATCCTGACGGATTATTTTCTGAACCCATCTTTGGACCAGAAGAATCTGTAGATAGAAAGAAAACATTTTCATATATCAATCTGAATACTCAAGTTATACACCCAACTGCATTTCAAGTTTTAGTAAAACTTGATATGAAGATTAAAGATTTTCTTTCATCTCAAGAATCATTCTCACTCGATTCAAACGGTACAATACAACAAGATCCGAATGGTGTAACTGGAATAACTGCATTTCTGAAATTATTTCCAAAAATTAAATTCAGAGGTGGAACTCCAGATAGAGAAAAATTCATAAAAAAAGTAGAAGGTGCGTTCGTTGACAAAACTTTATGGTTAGAAGTAATTCCTATCATCCCACCTGAACAAAGACCCGCATATGAAGATGCAAAAGGTATGTGGGTAATAGATGAACTCAATGATTATTATGTCTCAATGATGAGAAAAGCAAGTCAATTAAGAGGAGCAGCTAAGTCGAGTGCTCTTTACGATTTGTTAAATTATGAACTACAAAAATCTGTTTTAGAACATGATAAGTTCATAAGAAAACTAATTCAGAAGAAAAGAGGATTGATTAGATCACAATTGCTTGGGAAACGAACCGACTTTTCTGGTCGAGCTGTTGTTACTCCGGGTCCAGATTTAAAAGTAAATGAGATTGGTATTCCTTTGAGAATGGCAGTTGGTTTATTTGAACCATTCATCATCTATAGAATATTCAATTCTGGAAAAGTAGATCTTGTAAAACTTGGAGAAGAAGTCAAAAAATTTACTAAATTAGAGTTATCAATTGATAGTATCAAAATGGTATTTAAATCTATCAAGGCCGGCGATGATGTACCTGAACCTCTATTTATGTTTATTTTTGATGCAGCAGAAGTTGCTATGATGGGGCGTGTTGTATTAGCAAAAAGAGACCCTGTTCTTCATGCTGAGGGTGTTCGTTCGTTCACTCCTATATTAGTAAGAGGAAACACAATTCAAATTTGCACCTTACAAGTTGGCGGATTTAATGCTGACTTTGATGGTGACACAATGGCAGTCTTTCATCCTATTACAAATGAAGCACAACAAGAAATTCAAACTCGAATGATGAAATCTGAGAGCGGTGAAAATGCAAACTCTGTTAACTTTTCATTATCAAAAGAGATGACAACTGGTCTTTTTCTTATGACTAAAAATATAAAGAAAACATCATCTCCTGTTGCTGTAACAAAAGAAATTTTAACTAAAGCAACAGACCCATATATTCCTGTCAAATTTATGGGGCAAAATACAACAATGGGTAAAGCAATATTCAATGCTATAATGCCCACTGGAGTTCCATTTTATAATGGTGTTGTAAATAAATCCTTTGTTAATGGTTTGATTCCAAAGATATTAAAAAAGTTTGGGCAAGAGGTAGCAATTGATACATTCTCTAACTTAGAAAAAGTAGGATTTAAATTTTCAACTATTATGGCACCAAGTATAACATTAGAGGATGCAGATATCTCAGCAGACCTTTTGAAATTAAAAAAACAACTAAAAGGGGCATCTATTGAAGAAGCTGATGTTATCCTTAAAAATATGGAAGAAGGATTAAAGAAACATTTTCAGAAAACAGGTTCTGGAGTATATGATTTGGTAGAATCTGGAGGCGCAAAAGGATGGGGGCAACCAAGACAAATTTTTGTTGCGAAAGGTAGTGTAGCAGACCCAACTGGTAGAGTATTACCACCAATCGAAGGATCATTTACAGATGGATTAACAAACAAAGAATACTTTGCTTCAGCAGCAGGATCAAGAAAAGGAATTATTGACCGTGTTATCAATACAGCAGACACAGGATATATGGCAAGAAAACTCGCGTATGTAACCAATACTGTTGAAATTGATAGAATGCTTAAAGATTGTAAAACTACAAGAACTCTTAATCAAAGATTGAATAAAGTTCTGATGGATCGTTTAACTGGGCGTTATGTAATCTATGGGGGGAAAGTCGTAGAATACGAGTCCAGCAATTTTAAAGTTGGTGATGTTATTCATTTAAGAAGTCCTATTTATTGTGAATCCGCAAAACTATGTCATACTTGTTATGGTAAACTATTAGACAGACATAAGAGTCCATATGCTGGTATTATGGCAGCACAGCTTATCGGTGAAGCAGGAACACAAACCATCATGAGAACATTTCATACCGGTGGTGCAGTTACAGTTATGAAAAAAGATATGATCGGTGACATTGTTCAAAATGATCCGATGGTTACAAAAGCTAATGTTGTAAAATATTTAGGTCAACAGGAAAATGCTTTAGTTCCTAAACAAGACTGCACAGTTACAATTACAGTTGGTGACTATCGTAATCCAGGAGACTTGCAATTTAACCCACAGAAGACTTTTTTAACAGCTAAAGGTTTAGTTTGTACAGTTGAATTTAAAGATGTGATGTTTAATATCATTTTAGATTACCCAGTTATTTTGCAAGTATATAATCTGGAGCAAATAGGAAAAGAGTTTATCAAATTACATTATGAGAAAAACAGTACAATGCTAGATGCTTCACTTGAAATGGATGATACTAAAAAACAAATTCAATATGCTGAAAGATTAATCAGTGGTCGGGAAATATTTAAAGATGCAGATCATTTATATAGAAAACTTCTGAGAGTATATGCTCCTTTAAGGGATATGGATTCAGTCCATTTAGAAGTACTACTTTCACAAGTATTAAGGGATAAAGCAAACTTAAGCATGCCAGCAAGACTAGCAAAGAAATGGGATCCTGTAATGTTGAACATTAAACAGGTGGTTTTCAAAACCAGTTTTATTCAAGGATTGGCATTTGAGAACATCAATGAAGCAGTTAGAACAGGACTGATTAATGAAGAACCAGAAGAACCAAGCGTATTAGAAAAAGTATTAACTGGCACACTTGCAGAAGGGGCAGTCAAAAAATGATTCAATTTAAAGTTTGGAGACAATACACTCATATAGTTGATGGTGTCAGGTTTCCGCCGAATATGAAGGAACCGTTTATATTGGTTTATATGGCAGAGAATTCTTTATTAACTGATGATTATCCGCACCTTAATATACGGAAACAGGACGTTAAAACAGTTGTGGTTCCCATGACAAAAATACCCAGAACTCTATTAACCGGTGATTTAAGAAAATTATATAGAGGAATGGGATTATTACCATATACAATAAAGCAAAAAATTCCGACTGGAAAGAACGCTTTTGTTGATCTGTCTCCCTACTTAAGAGCTATTCAAACAACATTCAAACCATCAAACTATCGACAGCGAGCTGGTTTCTTTATTCTAGATGCAATCAAACAAGCATTTGCAGCTTACCCAAGTAATTATCAAAAGATATTATTATACTCTATCAATACAACAGGGGATATGAATACATTTATTAATCGAAAAGTATTTCCTGTATTAAGAGAAATGAGAAAAGATGAACCTCTTTCTTTTGATCATATGATGATGGCATATATTACCAATGGAAGCACCAGATATAGATTGCTAGTAAAAGATGGAGAATATAAATACCAAAGACTTCTCCACTATATGAAAACAGTCAAAGGAACTCCAGAAGGTGAACAAATTGAAACTAGTACAAAACAAGCTGCTAGGATAGTTGTTAAATCAATTCAAAAAGATTTAGATCCTGGAACACAAGCAAATGTGCAGGGAGCTATTGAAGATTATCTTTCAAAAGATGAGGATGAAGTTATTAAAATAACATCCGGTGATGCTGATAAGAATGATGTAAGAAAGGTAGCAACAGCTTCAATCCTATCTAAAGTTAGCGGTAATGTTGATAGAGCTAATAGTATCGCACAAAACATTCCGGCTGCTAGAAAACAAGCTGCCCTCAAAGCGATTAATAAAGGATTTGCAAGTGAACTAATCCGATCACATAAGACAGTTAATTTGACTACAGATCCAAGAGTAGCAGTATATAGTCCGGAGAAAATGGTTGATAATAAATCTCCTGAGCATGTTTATGAAAAAAGAAAACTCGATTTTGAAACAAATCTAAAAAAGGATTTATCAAATGCTTTTAAGGTTTTAGAAAAAACAGACATCCCAATTAAATTTGAAAAGATGGTTATCGTTCCAAAAGGACAAAGACCTGGCGAGCTAATGAAGTCTGATATTAACATAGCTAAAATACAACTAAGAGATAAATTTGGAAATGTTCATAATATTGAAATGGAGCTTCCGAAGATAGATCCGAATACTGGCACATTTAGATTATATGGACAAAAGAAATGCTTAATCAATCAACTTGTCCAATGCCCAATTACTTTTCCCAAACCTGGTCATTCAAGATTTGAAAGTTCATATTCAAGATTTAGAATTTATATAAAAGAATTGAGAAGCAAGAAATATATAGAAAGTTATATGATCTACAAGATGCCATACATATTTTTAATCGCGTATAGTTTTGGTTTCGATACTATAATGAAGATGTATAAAATAAAATATGAAATTGTTGATAGTAAACCAACAGGTGATTATGTTAATAAACTTGGCGATGGAAGATTTCTTATATTCACCAATGTAGATTCAGACTTAAAGAAATATATCTGTGCTTCATTTGCTCAAGGCAAAGTTGAACAATTCAAAACAAAAGCTGAATTTCCTTCTCCAGAATATTTTGAAAAATGGATAATCAATCATACCGGCAGATTAAATTCAACATTTCATATTATGCAACAAGTAAAGAATATTGTTGACCCAGTCACAGTTCAAGTTTTAAGAAATATGCAACTACCATCTGATCTTCCATTGATCATGAAATATATGGCAGAGAAAGTAACACAAGGATATGTGATTGAACGAAATGATTTAGGAAATTTAAGAATAAGAAACTCAGAAATTCTTGTTCACTTAGCACAAAAACAAATCAGTGCTGCTTACACGACATATAAAGAACAGGTTTTGTCGGGTAATGAAGAAGCAAAACTAACAGTTCATCCGACAAAAGTATTAACTGAATTTAGAAATACTGAGTTGGTTGTTAATATGGAGTATGCTAATCCAGTTGAAGAAATGGCAACTATGACCAGAACTTCACCTGTTGGAAAAGAGGTTAGTGGTATTCCTGATAAAAGAGCAATCTCAGAGTCAGCCAGAAATTTACATGATAGCTACTTTGGAAACATTGATCCTCTTGACACTCCAGAAGGTGACAATATTGGATTGGTTCAACAGTTGACAATTGATGCTTTAGTTTCATCATCTCGTGGATTGTTTGGAATTAAAGCATTGAATGATAAAGAAGGAACAGGAATGTTATCAACTACAACCTGTATGATTCCATTTCTTGAAAATACTGATGGAGCAAGAGTTATCATGTTAGCTAACCAAGCTAAACAATCGCTCCCTCTTAAGAATCCTAGT
>Ga0114922_10004434_pt1 | contig 13019 bp, 9 predicted proteins | sample AartaG_FD_100975 | JGI IMG/M metagenome (GOLD analysis project Ga0114922, IMG submission 100975) | Deep subsurface microbial communities from Aarhus Bay to uncover new lineages of life (NeLLi) - Aarhus_00045 metaG | ecosystem: Environmental > Aquatic > Marine > Oceanic > Sediment | place: Aarhus... | reverse complement strand
CGTACAATGCGTGACCTGGTCGAGCAACACGCTGCGCGTCGAGCCGCTCTCACGTCGACCGCCGACGAGCCACCACCACAACCAGGTGACACCTAGTCAGTCAGGGCGGAAACCCGCCAGATGTAGCGATTTTCGACACCCTATCGCCATATTTTGGGGCATCTGCTTGCTGACAAACTGGCTGTACAACAGCCATCACTTACCTCTATACCACTACCCAAACTTTTTATCGTATTTACAGGAGGGGAACCTTTATTACACCCTGACATTGTTGAGTGTCTGAATTATGTCAAGGAAAAAGGATTGCATTGTAGCTTAGTGACCAACGGCTGGACCCTGGCTCAGCACGCCGTAGACATCGTAGGGAGCGGTTTGGATTTGTTGGCTGTTTCCATAGACGGTCCCGAGGAAGTTCACGACAGGATTCGAGGTCGAACAGGTGTTTACCGTAAAGCGTTGGAGGGCATCCAAGAAGTGACAAGGTTCAAGAAGCGTCCTCTGCTCTTCATTAACGCCTCCATTCAAACAGACAGCTACGCACACATAGATCAGTTGGTTGATGAGGCAATTGAAGCTGGAGTTGATGGTATGAATGTTCAAGTCCTCTGGACACGCCCACCGGACAGAGCTACCTTGCACAACCAGCTCTTCCCCGAATACCCGGTACGCGATGGGTGGGCCGACAGGTCTCTCCTCCAAGTTGATTTCGGGATACTAGACGATGTGCTAACAAGGGCGAGGAAAAAGGACTTTCTCGTAAATGTGTTCCCAGCTTTTTCGATTCAGCAGATGCGCACCTGGTACACCGACCCTATGCAGTTACTCAAGAACCATCGCTTAAAGTGCCCCTGGATGATGGCCAACGTCTTTCACGATGGAACAATGCGCATGTGCGATGATATCATCATGGGCAATCTAAAAGAGGAGGGCTTCTGGGAGATATGGAACGGTGAGAGGATGGCGAAATTCAGAGAGAAACTGAAGAGGAATAAGCATTTTCCAATCTGTGCCGGTTGTTGCAGTATGTATCGAGATCGTGCTATGTGATCGTCCTACTGGCATCAAGCCAGCAGAGTTCGTAGGAGAGGTGAAATTATGAAACCAGACCTATCCATTATTATCGTCTCATGGAATGTCCGACAGTTGCTCAGACACTGCCTGCTGTCGTTATATGACTCGATCGGGGACATTACATTTGAAGTCTTTGTCGTGGACAATGCTTCGAGTGACGGCAGCGTGGAAATGGTTCGTACTGAATTCGAGGATGTTGAATTGATAGCGAACCGTGAGAATGCAGGATTTGGACTGGCAAACAACCAAGCTCTGGAAAGGTGTCAAGGGAGATACGTTCTATTCCTCAATCCTGATACACTCGTCCCAGAAGGAAGTATTGAGGAGATGGTGAGGTTCCTCGACTATCACCCGAGCGTGGGCATGGTTGGACCAGAGCTTCCCGACGGCAGGGGCAGGCTTCTGTTCAACTGGAGCCGCCTCTCGCTCAGAGGTATTGCCGAGTTCATAGTGGAGAGTTTGGTTTCGATAGTGGGTCGAACACGCCCCGTAATCCTTTTCAACCAGCCCCGCGCCGTCAGGTGGCTGACGGGTGCTTGCTGGTTGGTCAGGCGGAATGCCATCAACAGCGCCGGTCTGTTTGACGAGAACTTATTCCTGTACGGTGAAGAGCCAGACTTTTGCTATAGACTCAGAAAAGCGAACTGGGAAATCTACTTCGTACGCAACGCGCGTATAATACATTACAAAGGTCAAAGCGTTAAGCAAGCTGGCAAAGCAATTCCCATATTTCTGAAGAGCTTTACATATGTGATGCAGAAGGTTGCCCGAGACAAGTGGGGTAGCAAACCACTACCACGCGTCAGCGGGGTGGAGCCACTAAACTGAGCTTTATCAGCGTCTCATCGTGAGTCCCGTAGTTGCTCATTGTTTCAATTTGTAGTACACTGGCAGCATAAATCATCATAACACCGTCGTAGCCCTTACCGCAGTCACAGTTTATCGAGGAGGGTAGCGTGAAAGATTGGCAGCCGACCTCCACCCGGGGAGCGATCTCACTGGTTGGTCGGCTGTGTTGTTTGTGTGAGATTATTAGATCAGGAAAGGAGGTTTCCAATGGCACAAGCAGGGATTCATAGTATAATCGGCATGGCCGTACGCAAATGGACACCAGATCGAAGTGGTTAATGCTGGGCATCGTCCTCGGTAACCCGCTGCCCGGCGCCGACAATCTGGCTGTAGCCGTCGCTACGCTCACCGGACGGTCCACCGAGGGGCTGCACCGTACCTTTACCCACAGCCTCTTCACCGTCGCCGCCGTCGTCATCGCTTTCTACGTCGTCGCCTGGGCCACCAAACGGCCTCGCTGGGGCAACCTGGGGTTGGGGTTGGGCATCGGCATATTGATGCACATCCTGCTCGACCTGCTGATCTGGTTCAACGGGGTCGAGATCCTGTGGCCCATCCCGTCGTGGGTCAACCTGTGGAGCAACGTCACCCCGCCCGAGTGGTGGAGCAGGCTGATGATGCCGGCCGAGTTTCTGTGTTTCGCTCTGTTCTTTGTCCTGCTCGACGCGACAGCACGCAGGCGCAGCACCGACGGTGGCTTCTTGCGCCCGCTGCGGGTGTGGACCGTGGTGCAGGGCGTGCTGTTCGTGGTCTTTACTGTGCTGGTCTACACGATGGAGAAGGGGTTTATGACTCCCTACGGGGCGCTCTACCTGCTGTCGCTGGGGCTGGCCTGTGGCGTGACGATCCGCATGCGAGAGACGGTCGAGGCGGTTGTCCAGTAGCTGAAGGGGCGCTCCCCCGCCGTCGAGTTGGGGTGCGAGCTGGCCCCCTCTCTGGCCCTCCTGTGCTTTGCAGTGGAGGGAATACAAGCGCAGGCAGGAGTGCGGCCTGCCGTGGCCTGACGAGGCCCAATGCGTGCAAGACCAGCCCACGGCCCCGCATTTTTCGCCTACCGGCACCTGCTGGGATGGAGGAAGCGAGGCTGCGGGCGACGTTCGTTTAGGGAATTCCAGAAAAACAATCGTCCCAAAGCCAGTTTCGCCAGCACGACGACCGAGGCATAAAGGCACTTCTGAGAAATTCCCTATGATTCACCCTGGCGTACGGGAGGACAACTCAATGGAAGAATTCGGGCACATCGGCAAATACAAAGTTCTCGAAGAGATCGGTCGGGGCAGCTTTGCCGTCGTCTACAGGGCGCGGGATACTGAGTTAGACCGGGTCGTCGCGCTCAAGGTGCTGCATCCCTACTTGACCGCGGACCCCAGTTTTGCGACCTTCTTCCACCAGGAGATGCGCGCCGCTGCCAGGCTGCAGCACCCCAACATAGCCACCGTATACGAGACGGGTGAGGCGGAAGGTCAGCTCCACACCACTCTCTACATCGCTATGGAGTACCTGCCTGGCCGCACGTTGCGAGCGTTGCTGGAGGCCGAGGGCGCGCTGTCGCTGGAGCGGGCGTTGCCCATCCTGAAGCAGATTGCCGAGGCGCTCGACCGCGCCCTCGCTCAGGGTGTGATCCACCGGGACGTCAGGCCCGGCAACGTGATGGTGGAAGAGACAGAGCGTGGCGTTCGGACAACGCTGATGGACTTTGGCCTGATGAAGGCGATGGAGCAAAGTGCAGCGCTCGCCTCCCAGGACAAGTTGCTGGGCTCACCGGAGTATGTGGCCCCCGAGCAGGCCGACCCACAGCGGGCCGCCGAGATTGGCCCCGCTGCCGACCGGTACGCCCTTGGCATAATAGCCTACCAGATGCTCACCGGGCGGGTACCCTTCCCCGGCAGCACCCCCGCCACGCTCGACGCGCACACGCACGAGCCGGTGCCGCCGCCGCGTTCCCTGCGGCCGGACCTAACCGAGCCGGTGGCCGCAGTGCTTGTGAAGATGCTGTCCAAAGCTCCTGCCGACCGTTTCGCCTCCGCCCGCGCTTTTGCCGTCCGGCTGCAGGAGGCCATGCTGGCTGAGAGCCAGATGCCGATGCGGGAGGCGCAACTCACACCTCTCTACAAGTGGTTGCAGGCCGCCGCCGCGGAGGAGGACTGGACCGAGGTGATGGCCCTGGGCAAACGAATGCAGGCGCTGGACGCGAGCTACCGGGACGTGTCGCAATGGGTGACCCAGGCACGCAAGCAACTGCGCCGCCCACAGCGCGGGCGGATGCTGGCCTGGGCCCTGGGTGGGCTGGCCGTGCCGGTACTGGTGGTGGGATTGGTGATAGCAATAGGAGGTTTGAGAGCCAGCTCTGCGCCCACGCCTATGCCTACATCATCCCCTACACCCACGGCCATACCGACGCGCACACCAACTCACATCCCTACCAAGACGCCAACCCGCACGCCAACCCCGACAGCCACAGCGACGCCTCAGCTCACCAGCACACCTACGCCCATACCGACGGACACACCGACGCCTATGCCGACGGCTGTGCCAGTAAAGCCGACTTTGCTCGAACCAACAGCAGGGACCACGATAGATAATGTTCCCGTCTTCAGGTGGCAGGGGAAGCTAAGACCTGGGCAATTCTTTGTAGTCCAGCTCCATCACCGGCCAAGCGGCCGGACTTTGGAAAGCGAACCGCTGACGACTAGTTGCTGGGCTAGTATACTGGCGGTTGAGCAGTCAGGCGAGTGGATATGGCAAGTACGAGTTGTACAAGGGAGCACCATACTGGCACAAAGTGAAGAATGGCATTTTTGGTTCGTTCCTTTCCACTCCTACCCATTACCAACGCCACGTCGTTGTGGTGAGTGAAGATACTGAAGGAATTCCAGAAAAATAATCGTAACTACTTCGACAATGTCACATTAGGCCCGTGATGGCTCAAACTCCATACTCAGGCTCGCGGTGGACGACAGTCCACCACCCCAGACGCGGACTGTTGTCCGCTTGGAGCTTGCAGAAGGCAGTTTTATGTTAATGTGACATTGTCAAGCTACTCAGGCTCTTCCCAAGACAAGCACAACCTGCCGCGAGTACTCGCAGCGGATAGCACACGGATACACACAGATGAAACGGATTCTCACGGATTTTTTATTTTTATCTGTGTACATCCGTGTAATCTGTGTTGATCCGTGTCCCATTTGTGGCTGGCTGAGCAGTTACAAATAATCGTCCCAAAGCCAGTTTCGCCAGCTCGACGACCGAGGCATAAAGGGCACTTTTGGGGAATTCCCAAGCTTTTGGCAAAAAGCCAAACCAGAATTCTCAGAAGCAGTGAGAAAGGCTTCTGGGTTGAGGAAAAAACCAGAAATTGGCCCTCAATCAGCGTTTTCAGGCGCTGGCGGTCTGTTTAGTGCGCCGATGACCAAAAATGCCCTTGGGCAAGTAGTCGCAGACGGAGTCCTTTTTTCAGTCGCTCCGACAACGGGTACAACTTTGGAAAATTCGCCCGTGCCAGCAGTAGGCGCAGCCGTCCGGGTGTGGGCTTGGGATTGCGGTCCCAGAATCCGGTCGGCACTGCGGGCAACGTGGCAGCCAAGTAAGTCACGATTGCACCTGCCAACAGATTCAGTTCCGGTAGTCGTTGGCAACTCTCGGACGCAAACACGAATTGACGCGCACCGCCCAGCATCTGTTTGCCGGCTGCGGGGACCTATTCGACAGGCCAACGGTCCCGATACAATCCACGAAGCGCTCTGCCGCCGAGTCGCAGTGGACAAGCCAAGAGCCACGGTTGTCGAAAGCGCGGGTCGTAGATCGCTACCACGGTGAAAATTGGATTGTCAGGATGCACTTTGACATCGGGCAACAAAGTTGTCCCAGAACTCGGCCCGGAACTCGATGCCGTTTTCCGTCCAGGTTTCCACCCGGTCGGGAGGTGTTGCGGAGATGAGGTTGCCTTTTCTCCCCTTGCGTGCCAGTGGACGCGCCAGTTTGCCATACCTGGGGCGGCAACCTCGGCCCTTGTAAGACGGCAGGACGTTCTGACGAGCGGTAAAGTTCACTGCCAACCGCACGACTTAGCGCGGGAGATTCGCTCCTTGCAGTTCGTGGATCCTGAACCCAGCAATGCCGATTTGCAACGCCATGCAGCCCCTCGTTTCTTACTGTGCACTCTTCTCCTCCGGCGACTCCGCCTCCTCGCCCAGGGGCAAACTGATGTAAAACGTGCTCCCTCTGTCCAATTCGCTGTCCACCCACACCTTTCCGCCGTGCCGTTCGACGATGGACTTGACGATCGCCAACCCCAGGCCAGATCCTTGTATACCTGCTGTGTCGCGCCGCTTGATGCGGTAGAATTTCTCGAACAGGCGCACCTGGTCATCCGGGGCAATGCCGATACCGGTGTCGGTGACGCGGATCACTGCCTGCTGCTCGTTGGGCACCGATAACCCCACCGTCAAGGTGCCACCACTGGGGGTGTACTTGATAGCATTATCCGCCAGATTGGTGATCGCTTGGCGTAGCAAGGCTGCGTCGCCCGAAATCACTGCCGTGCCTCCGGCCGGTTCCAGGCGCAGGGTGAGACCCCTAGCAGTTGCCCGGGCCCGCATGCCGTCTATCGCTTCGACCAGGATTGCTCCCAGGTGACAGGGCTGACGCTCCAATCCCACGCCGGCTTCGATACGTCCCAAATCGAGCAAATTGTCAATCAGTTCACTCATCTGCCCAATGCCGTGCAGGATCTTCTCGACGTACTCGCTTTGCTTATCGTCCAGTTCACCCACCATTGGAAGCATGGTCGTATACCCCCGCATGAACGTCAGCGGCGCGCGCAAGTCGTGCGAGACCGTTGCCACAAACTCGGACTTCATCTCGTCCAATTCCTTGAAGTGGGTGATATCGCGCATCACGGCCACGCGGCCGATCCGTTCACCGTCGGCACTCAAGATGGTCGAAACATTGGCGTACAACGTCCGGCCATCGGGCAGGGGAAGCTCCTCAGTCAATGCTTCCCTCTCAGACAAAGGCTCCTCAAAGACCTGCACCAAGGTGGATGCCAATTCTACCTCACTGACCCTCTGGCCCACGACCGCAGCGGCTGTGATGCCGAAAGCCTGTTCGGCTGCCGGATTGACCAGCAGGATGCGATCATCGCGGTCGGTGACCAGAACGGCGTCAGTGGTGCTGGTCAAGATTGCCGCCAGTCGCCGCCGCCCGCCTTCCGCGGCCTGGAACAGACGGGCATTCTCCACCAGCACGGCTGTCTGGCTGGCCAGCGTGGAGAGCAAGTCGATCTCTGAGGCTTCGAACTGACGAACCTCGTCATATCCTACCCACATCACCGCCGTCACCCGGTCTTTGGTGCGCACGGGCAGTGCGATGGCGGCCTTGATCGGCCCGCTCAGCGCCTCGGGCTCGGCGAGAGTCTTGGCCCGGGCCAGGTTCTCCACAACCAGGGGATGTTCCAAGCCCCTGGCCGCTGTAGCGAGCGCTCGATCAAGTGTTCCCAATCCCTCGCGTAGTTGCCCCCGCGCCATTACCATCTGCGGGTCACCGTCAACCGAAAGGAGGACGATGCGGGTCACTTGGGCATTAGTTGCCTTCAGCACCCCCTCAAGGATAAAAGGTACCCCCTGAGGTAACTCCAGCGTCGCCGAGACTGCCTGGCTGATCTGAAGCAACAACGAGAGATCCTCCAGGCGATCTTTCAAACGCACGCGCATGCCCTCGAATGCATTTCCCACACGTGCTACTTCGTCACTGCCAGGAACCTGTACCGGTTGTGTAAGGTCACCCTCGGCGATTCTGCCAGCCGCAGTGGCTAGTTGCTGGAGCGGCCGGGTCAACCAATTGGTGACCAGCGGGATGACGATCACCAACCCACCTCCCAGCAGGGCTTGGAGAAGAAGCAAGGGGGTGGCAACTTTGGTAGCTTGTTCCAGCACGACCTCGTAAGGAAGGCGGATCACGACCGCCCACGTATATCCTTCCACCGGCAAGTAGTAGACCAGTTGCCGCGTGTTGTCCCTGGGATTACGACTTTCATAGGCCCAACCTGGTGGCATAGAAGCGATACGAGGGCTGTCCTCGACCACGTGCCACTCAGCGAGGAGCATGTCGGGATCGGAATGGGCAACGATACGCTCGTTCGCATCCACTACAAACCCCTCCCCGCGATCCCGCGTCCACTGCAGACTCGCCAGTACCCGATTGAGCACGGGATTCACGTCCAGCCGAGTGCGTCCCAGCAACACCCCTAAACGCTCGCCGGTGCTTTCATTCTCCACCGGTACCAGGAATGAAAGAATGGCTTCGTCCCCTGATAAATGCGCATCGCTGATCTGCGTCGCTCCGCTCTCGAGCACGCGCTGCAAAAGTGTCTCTTCTTTCTCTGTCAGTTCCGGGCCCCCGCTTGGCGTCGGGGGGTATGCCGCAAGTAGCTGTCCATCCATGTCAAACAACTTTAACTGGTCGAAGAAAGCCACAGTTCGCAGGTTGCCGCGCAGGCGATCCTCAAGTGCAACCGGATCGCTTTGCCATAATCTTTCATCGTTAACAAACTCTGCCAGCAATCCCTGTGCAGTATGGATGAAGTAGGGGATATCCTCAGCCGCGCCGTTGGCATCCCGCGCCATCTCATCTACCGCTTCCTGAGTCGCCACACGAAGAGTCGTTGCTGTCACAGCGTAGACCAGCATAAAGGTCATGATCAGGATCAGAGGCACAACTAGGAAAAGCAACCTGCGATTCAGTGTGCGGATGTAAGGAGGGAACCGGTATGCCACGCGTACAGGGCGACTACGCGGAGAGAACAGGTAGATTGCCTGTACGACCGTCGCTGCTACGAAGCTTCCCAGCAACGCAGGGCCAAGATTAGCTCCCGTCAACGTCACAGCGTAATCAAGTCCTGCCAACCCCGAATCGGCCGTGTGAGCGAAAACCGATAGTAAGAACAGTGGGGATGCAAGCAGAATCGCCAGCGGACCCGCGACGAGAGGCAGGCGCACGATACGTGGCACTTGGCCTCGATAGTCCTGGCGTAGAAAGGAGCCAACCAGAAAGCCAAAGAGGGCGAAATAAAAGGGAGCGGTAATACCACCGATCATCATCCCGGCACGCAAGATACCGCCAACCAATCCCATCAGCAACGCTGGCCCTGCGCCCAACCAGGCACCAGCGACAACGACCGGTAGCGCCAGCAGCGACGCAAATGGCTCAGGACTTTCGGCAGGAATGTTAGGAGGTGATAGCAGGTCGGGTCGAGGGAAAGGTAGCCGCAACAAAGCTGCCAGAAAGGAGACCACCATCAGACCCAGAAGCAGGAGAAAACCACGCCAACCCAACCTCTTGAAATCTCGCCGAGCATACACGAGGAGCACAAACATCACCAGTACATAGAATACCAGAATAGGATATTCCCAGGTTTCACGTGGCAGGAAGGCCAACCCGGGCCAGGATACTTCAGGTTTCATAATGATACCCCTTTCCCAGATAGGGGGTGAGTTATTGTCTCTGAAATTATAGCACACCGTAGGAATAATTCAAACTTTGCCCATCCCCTCAATATGGGTATAATATGCCTGAGACACGGGCGGTTTCCTCTATCAAAGTCGGAAGCCCGGCCCGCTGCTGAAGCGCCTATCACGAACCTATGTCCACAGGTTCTAGCCAGGCCGAATAATAAACCCGTCAATAGGAGCGTAAACGTGGAAACTCAACAACTCGTCATCTTGATCTTGGGCTTCGTCCTGCTGAGCGTGCTCATGTTCTGGCCGCAGTGGCAGGCCCGGCGGCGGCGACAGAAGCAAATGGCCGAACTGCATGTGGGCGATGAGATCATGACTGTCGGTGGGATCATCGGCAAACTGACATACTTAAACACCGAGGAAAACCGCGCCCGCATCGAGATTACGCCCGAGGTGGAAATTCAGGTTGTGTTAGCCGCCATCAGCCGCCCGCTCACGTCCTCCTGATCCTGTGCGGTGGAAAACGTGCTTGATTCCTAGCCTGGTTTCACACCAGGAATTGATCTGATTGAAGGGCAAGGATACACGATGCAGTCCCGTGATTTCCGCCGGAACCTGAGGGCCCTGTGGCGTGATACTCGGGTGCTGGTAAGACGATTTCGCTTCTCCCTACTCGCCTTCGTTATACTCCTGTGTGTGGGCACCCTGACATTGCGCTTCTTCTACATATATCCCGACACCGGAGAGGGCCTCAGTTGGGTCCAGGCGCTGCACGCTACCTTCATGTTCATCTTTGCAGAGACCGTCCTCCCGTTCCCCAGAGTGCCGGGACTGCAAATCCTGTTCTTCGCCCTACCCCCCATCGGACTGGCCGTCGTCGCCGATGGTGTCCTGCGCTTCGGTGTGGCGTTATTCAACCGTCGCGAGCGAAAGGAGGCCTGGCAAGTGGCTATCGCTTCAACCTACCGTGACCATATCGTCGTCTGCGGCCTGGGGCGGACCGGCTACCGGGTCGTGAAAGTGTTACTTCGCCTGGGGGAAGACGTCGTCTGCATCGAACACAACGCCGAAGGCCCGTTCCTGGAGAAGACAGGCCAGATGAACGTACCGGTGTTGCTGGGCGACGCCCGGCAGCGGGAGATGCTGGAGAAGGCCCGCGTGCAAGAAGCGTCCGCCATCGTCATCTGCACCGAGGATGATCTGACGAGCCTGGACATCGCGCTCGACGCCAGGGAACTCAACCCCGGCATCAAGGTAGTGCTGCGCATGTTCGACGCGCAATTGGCCAAGAAAGTGCAGCGTGGGTTTGGCATCCACACTGCCTTCAGCACCTCAGCGCTGGCCGCCCCGGTTTTCGCCGCCGCCGCCACACGCGCCCAGATTGATTACTCGTTCTACGTGGACGACGTGCTGATGAATGTGGCGCGGGCCACGGTACAGTCGGGCTCGGCGCTGGAGGGCCGCACTATCGCCCAGGTAGAAAAGGAACTCGATCTCTCGATCATCCTGCACAAGGGGGTGGAGAGTCTCGATATGCACCCGGCCCCCGACGTCACGCTTCGCGCTGGCGATTGCCTGGTGGTTTTCGCCTCGCTGAGGGCTCTGACCCAACTGCACGAGATGAGCGGAGGACCGTGCCATACCTCTTGAGGGAAGACCAAGAAGAACACCCGCTGATCGCCGTGGTCGGCCCGTGCGCCTCGGGCAAAACGCGGCTCGTGCAGGCATTACGGGAGCGGGGATACAACGCCCGCGAGGTAGCCCAGAATTACTCTCACGTCCCCACAATGTGGCAGCGCATCATCTAACCCGATCTACTCGTGTACCTGGACGTTTCCTGGGAGGTCGCCTAGCAGCGCCGGCCCACCGACGCCGGAGCAGACCGGTGGGACGAACTGGCGCGGCGGCTGCGTCACGCCCGGCAGCACGCAGATTTCTATGTCAACACCGACGGGTTGACGCCGCAGGAAGTTCTTGAAAGGACACTGGCTTTCCTCTTTGATGTTGCAGGATTGGGACGCTGAAGGTATAATATAAGCACAAAAACTCGCCTGCTAGATACAGGCTCATATAAAGCGAGGCGGGCGTTGCAAGCGCCCGCTTCTGACTGAGAGTAAGAGAATGAATTGGATCAACGTGGTATTCTGGCTGGTCGGTACATTGGTCGTTGTGCTGGGACCCATCATTCTGATTCACGAACTGGGCCACTTCATCTTCGCCAAGTTGGCGGGGGTGCGGGTCGAGGAATTCGGGTTTGGATTTCCGCCCCGTCTGCTGAAGTTGTGGCGTGGCAAGGGTTATCTCGATATCGGTAGCACGCGCGTGATCATTCCGGCAGGCTTCAGGCTGCCTTCTGAGTTAAACGTAGGATTCTGGGTGGATGCCATCAGCCTGCGACAGGACGACGGCACTTACGTCCTGCGTCGCCTGCAATTGCTCAAGCCGACCGTGGATGACCTGACACTCAAGCGTGAGGGCGTGCATATGTGTGGCGAGTTGACCGCCCTGGAGCCCGGCACTCTGTACAGCCTTAACCTGTTGCCAATGGGTGCGTTCGTGAAAATGACCGGAGAGGAGGATCCTGCCGATCCGCGCAGCCTGGCGGCCCAACCCAAACGCTGGCGCGTGGCAGTGTTGGCAGCAGGGGCAGTGCTGAACATCATCGTCGCCATCATGCTGCTCACTGGTGCCTACGCCTCTGGCTTTCCAGAAAAATGGCAGGTTGAAATCACGCGTGTGGAACCGGGGAGTCCCGCCGAAGAGGCGGGGTTACGGTCTCACGACGTTGTCCTGACCGCTGACGGAGAGCGTATCGAGGAAGGGGCGGAGCATCTGCAGCGCATCGTCCGCGCCGCGCCGGAACAGACCATCGAGCTCACCGTCCTGCGCGAGGAGGAAACGCTAACCCTGATGGCGACGCCTCGGCGCACCCCCGAAGGCTACGGCTTATTGGGCATCGGGATAGCATCCTGGCCTGACCAGGGCGCAGTGCGACGCTACGGTATTCCCGAATCGCTGAGCGCCGGCATCACAGATATCGCCACAGCTATCGTGATGACCCTGCAGGTTCCGGCCCGGGTTGCTCAGGGCGACATCACTCCGGAAGAGGCGCGCCCGGCCAGTATGGTCGGCATCAGCGGAGTGCTGGCCTTTTCCCTCCAACAGAGCATCGAGTGGGGCTTGGCCTTCCCTGTGCTGCAGACCGCGTCGCTCATCAGCCTGGCCCTGGGTCTGACTAATCTGCTGCCTCTCCCCGCTCTCGACGGCGGGCGCATCCTCTTCGTGCTCATCGAGGCCGTGCGAGGTCACCGCGTCTCGCCCGAGCGCGAAGCGCTGGTTCACTTCGTGGGCATGGCGATCCTGCTCAGCGTGATGGTTTTCGTGATGTTTCAGGATGTCGTCAATCCGATCATTCCTTGGTCGTGGTTTAAATGAGATGAAACCTCCATTCGATACCTTGCTCGACGAGTTGCGCTCAAGCACAAAGATACCGACCCAGGCATCGTTGCACCACCTTTCGAACCTTGAGGCTGAAGACGCGGCGCGCGTGCGTGAGGTGTGGCCAGACTTGCCCGTCGAGTTGCGACGGCGGCTGGTCACCCGGCTGGGGGAGATGGCCGAGGCGGATTTCGAGGTGGACTTCGG
>Ga0114922_10004433_pt1 | contig 13019 bp, 19 predicted proteins | sample AartaG_FD_100975 | JGI IMG/M metagenome (GOLD analysis project Ga0114922, IMG submission 100975) | Deep subsurface microbial communities from Aarhus Bay to uncover new lineages of life (NeLLi) - Aarhus_00045 metaG | ecosystem: Environmental > Aquatic > Marine > Oceanic > Sediment | place... | reverse complement strand
GATTCCAAATCCGGCAGTACCAGTAGAGTTGATGGTAATGTTATCAATATTTACGGTTGTCGTATTGCCGTCATTCAGATACCATATACCATAAGCATTTGTCGTTGATGATGTTGCAGTCAGCACATTATCATTTAAGTCAGTACTGACTGTATTATTGGCTTGTAGTGCAATACAATATACTTCTCCTGCATCCGAAGTAGCGGTTATGGTATTCGCAGTTATATCGTTTAAGTTTGAAGTATTCATCCAATACAGCTCAATGGCATAAGCAGCATCATGACCCACGACTGTCATAGTCTCCCCGGTTATGGTGTTGCTACTGAATACGGCTGCCAAAGCCCCACTTATCAAACCAGTCCCCTCATAGCCATGCGCTCCCTGCGTATAGGATGTTACTGAAATCGTGTTTCCAGAAAACGTATTGCTGGTAATGGTGGTGGTTGATTCAAACTCGATACCTTTGGTGGTGTTGGAACCAGTAACCGTTAGTATATTGCCTGTAGCCGACCAAGTACGCAGTGAGGTACCTGAATGTTCTACAAACATTCCCCAGCCCCAACTGCAATTTACTGTTATATTGTTGTCTCCCATGGTTAATGAATCCATAACCCCCGGGTTATAGATGCGAACCCCATAAGCATATCCAGTGGCCCCACTGGCATTTACTAATATACTATTTCTACTCAATTCGTGACTGCTTGAGCTACCGGTGGCAGATGTGTTTATTATTATCCCGGTGGCATTTGCAGATGAATTTACGAGTATAGTATTCGCAACCAAGGAATAGCTACCATAATCTTCCCCAGTGTCATCCAGAAGATAGATTCCATGAGCCATGTTTCCAACGGCATAAGTGGCATTTACCTCTATCCTGCTATTCGTTATATTCAATCCCAGAGAATTAGTAGCATATATACCATATGTTGTGGAAGAATATGAATAAGTAACATTCGTGTTGATTATCTTGCTTGAATTGACATTGCTAAAGAGTATCCCGTAAGTTGTGGCATTGCCTACGGTACAATTCGCAAGAGTGAAGTTAGTGGTAGCTGTGGCATTGATGGCAACAACTCCAGACGCGGTCCCATTAACATTTATTGATTGAGCTCCGAGACAATCCAACGTAACATTGGCAGCAGTGACATTCATACAGGTACGGTTATTATTTAAGATGCTCGAAGTTAACCTGTAATAGGTATTTGCCGTATCTAGGTTGGTACAAGCTGTTATGTCGGTGGCTGAGGCGGCAGGGATTAAAAATGCCAGTCCGAGGACTAATAAACCTAAGAGTATGGTATTTTTCATTTTATTTCTGTGTTTAATATGGTTAGGTTTTTAAAAACTTAACTACCAATATTTGACACTAAAGGCCTGTGGCTGAGATAGCCAGCTACTGGGGTATTCTGATTTTCAAGCTGTCGCTCCCCGGACTCCAAACCCGCCACCGAGCCCACGACTGACTATCTACTCGCCGGCCTTTTTAGTGTGCACGGGGTTGTTGGGGATTCTCACAGGCAACCAAGAGAGCAACTCAGGTAGACCCAGAAAGAAACCATGCAAAGGAACCCCGTGCACTGTTTTTATGGTTTAAAGACTTATAAATGAGGATGAATCAGCAGATTAAAAAAGCAGAGGAGGAAATATCGAAGAAATTTAAGCTGGATATAGAATTTGTTGAAAACCCGCCTCCTTTTACTTTATTATGGTGTTTGGAAGCTACGGAAGAGGATTCGGCACATGAGGAGAGGATTAAACAGACTATACGACAGATAATAGCTTATGCCATGCAATACCAGAATCAGAATGATAACGAAGGGTGGGATAAAGGGCTTCCTGGCTATGACCGCTATTATATCCAAGTAGTTGAGGCCCTGATTCCTTGTAGAATTAAAAGCCTCTATTCGGGTGATTGAGGCAATTCGCAGTATATAGTCTCTTCGGTTCCCCTGTAACTCCATACGCCGTCTCTGCCGGTACATAGACGAATTAGGATTTGAGATAACGTCCATGTCGGCTTGCCACTGCGAGTAAAACTATTTTGCATTTTTACAGCCGTATAATATACTTCATCCTTCTCAAACATTTCAAAAGGCATTACTCTACTTCCCTTGAAATCGGGGTCTTCCTGAAAGTCGGTACAGCAGGAGTAGTTGTCATATAGGTAGGCCCAATATCCTACCACTGCACAGTCCACTAACAAATCCTCATCAAGTAGGGGAACATTGCTTGTGAATACGTCGCTGTCGTATATTCGGTCTATGATTCTCCCCCTGCTTACAGTATGATTTGCACACGAATAGAGGGGGTTGGTGGTAGTTTCAGTACTTTCGGTACTTGTCAACTTATCATAACCCCCCTCTCCTATCTCTATTGAAACGTTGTAACTTCGAGAAGGAAATTTAATCTTGTAATAATCCTCTGTGCAAACAGAGCTAATGCAAATGCAGCCATCCAGAGAGATGTTGAACCCCTTCCAAAGTAGGGTGTTAAGGGAATCCATATCACCAGCATCACATATGCCCTCACAGAGTTCCCTGCTTATCCCCTTCTCTTCCGGGATTACCTCGACTACATTCCCGCTATCAGAGAATAGGAAAATGTAAATGGCACTTACTACTGTTAGGGCTACTACCACTACTAACACATATTCCAATGTTGTCTGTCCTTTGTTCATCTTAATCTAAAACGATTACATGGACTCTCACGGTTCTTTGTGAAGTCTCCCCTAAGCAACTGGCAGATAAGACGGGTTCATAGTCCCCTTCTGGGCAGTCTGTGCTTACTCTAACAGGGAAAAAAAATGTTCTCCTTGCCTGTGGTGAAATTGTCCCAACATACAGTCCAGTTTCGTTGTGTCCCACCCCACCATCTTCCGATATATCCAAAGTGAAGCAGGACTCTGAACTCAAGCTCACATAAGGGTTACATGCAGTTTCCGTAACAGTTATGTCATAATAAATATCAAAAGAACGGCCGTTCTGGACGTAGAAGGGTTCGTCTGATGGAGGGATTAAATCCACTATATTTGCAGGCTCTTTGAGAAAGACATACCAGACAAGGACCCCTATAATCACTACAGTTCCAAAAAAGACTATAGCACCAGTCCAAGTAGTTTTAACCTCTTTCTCTTTTTTCTTGTTGCTCTCTTCTTTCTCTTTTTTCATCTTGCTCCCATTCATACTCTAATCCCCCCTGAAAGCCTTTGAGGAAGATTAGATAAAAGCTTATCCTCAGCTTAGCCAACTGGATGTTGGTGAGGGAAATTCCCTGCAGTTGGCTAGTATTTATGTTGCTAAAAATACCCTCAAGCTCTTCTTCAGCCTTTTCCCAACGCTTATTTGCGTATTTTAATGTCTCTCCCATTCTTTCGAGTTCTCTCGGCCTCCACGGCTTTTCCAATCAGTTTTTGAACTTCGTGTTCTGTAAATGGCGCAGGTAGCGCATATTCAGCCAACCACTTTCTTTGCCATACGTGTCTCTCTATCCTCGCCTCTCTGTCTTTCAGACATTTTGACAGCACCTCACATGTTATTGTTAACTTTCGGTTTTTAGCCTCGTATTTACCAAAGAACTCATTTATCAATTTCTTTATTCTAGCTTCTTCTACGTGGGCGGTAATATGAACAAGTTTAGGATTATTATATTGCTTCCAAAACTCCTCTCTAAGTGATTTTTCAACCATCTGTTATAAAGTACAAACCATCTATATAAATCTCTCCGTTGCCCTGTAGCAGTATGCTATTGATATTTGTTAAATCGGGCGTTCCAGAAATGCTTAATTCGTCTATGCCCCATGTGTACTCCGTCCATTCCGAGGGTGGGGAGATTACTTTGTAGTAGCCCCCCTGTCCACTGTATGCTGAAATCCCAACAGAGGTTCCAGTTCCCTTTACCCATAGGGAAAGTTTCGGATAGTCCTCCATATTCACAGGTTCGGACAAATCTAAATACCCGTAGGCGAAATTAACAAACCATGCAGGCATTGCCTTTAGGCTGTAGTCGCCCACCATAGCATCTTCCGAGAACTCCTGACTTCCAAGTACCCAATCCCACTCTGTTTCTTCCGTCCAAACATCCGCTCCTTCGGGTATTGTTGATTCTGTCGAGCTTCCGTTGATACAATCACATCCTTCATCCACTTGTTCATCACAGTTGTTGTCCATCCCATCACAGCAAATTTCAGGTGCGTTGGGATGGATGGAATTATCAGTATCATCACAGTCTGTATTGTCCTCAGTCCAACCCGGCCCGACAACTATATTCTCCCCCTCGAATGTCCTATTCTCATTTGGATTGCCGTAATTGTCGCCATCCCTGTCCCTATATAGGGTATAGTGTGTTGTATTGTAAACACATTCCAAGAATGGGTCGTTCTCGTCCCAATTACAGCTACCTGCGATACACCCGCAGCTTGAATATGCAAAACAGGCATAGGAGTCATGCCACTGGCAATCCGTAAGCTCTGGCTCGTAGAATTGGGGGACGCAGAGTATCCCAGAGCAACCGTCTGTCCTGCAGTCCGAATCTATCCAACACTCGACACCCGGGGGGAACTCGTCTATCTCCCCATCACAATCGTTATCAAGGCCGTCATATACCTCTTCTACAGCCCCCTCAAACGGGTCGCAGGTGTCGTCTGTCCATATTCCAGCTACACAGGTCTCATAACCCGTACCGGAACATTCTCCTATACCACAAGTAGTGGGTCTAGTCAGACCCTCATCCACCTGCCCGTCATAATCATTATCTATACCGTCACAGACCTCGCTGGGGCATACTGATTCAAGAGTAATCAATTTTAGGCTTTTGCCTCCGTCCCAGATTAACTCTATCTCTAAATGAATGTCGCCCTCTTCTCTTGTGGTGAAGTCAAAATCCCCGACCCACTTTCTTTCTCCTGCCTCCAGTCTGCGAATACTGAACTCATCATCCCATATATCCACTGAATTTTCCTCGATATATAACTCAGCGTCTATGTCCTCGATATCATAGTTCTCCTTGTTTTTTATCTTTATATCAAGCTCGGTTTCAACGTTGCATATTATCTCTGCATCCCCCAACTCATTCTCATACCTGTGTCTGTAAATTTCAATAGAAAAATCATCGTCATTAAGACAAACATCTACATAGCTCCCATATCCATATTGCGCTCCCACGTTAGTCACGCAAAGAAGGTCGTCCTTGCATTCGTCATGGTCGTCACAATCGCCATAGTGCCTGTCGCATCTGCAATCCTCAGAGCAGTAGCCCAGGTCCCCTGGCTCGCCTTCGTGACAGCCATCTAAATCATCAAAAAGATGGCAAAAGTCTGGGTCAGTTTCTATCCATCTCATATCGAATGGTTTGGTATCGTCTTCATCCACATCACACACGTCTATGTCCAGGGGATAGCCGAATTGAGTCCCCGCCCCTGTCCGGCATATCAGGTCGCCTATACATTCGCTATCTCCATCACAGTCGCCTTCTCCGTATGCGCATGGCTCTACTTCACAGAAGTGCTCGTTGCCCAAGACATAATCCCCGTGCATGTATTGGACGCAGACATCCACTTCCGGCAGGTACCCGTATTCATAGCCGATGTCTGGAAGGCACTTCGCAAAAGTGGTACAGTCGCTATTGGTGTCGCAGTCGCCCTCATTAAAACTACAAACACCCGAACAGTAATCCCAACTCCCTTCCCCTTCAGGGCATGAAGTTCTCATTGGCGTTGGGGGCTCAGTAGCATTTACAAGCCCCACTAACAGCAGTATCAGAATAGGCATATATTTTTTCATTTTTATCCCCCAAATAAGATTCCTATTATCGGCAAAGTTAAGAGTATGAAGTACACTAAATTTATCATGTTCCGTCTCCAGAGCAAGAGCAAACCCAGAGGTACTTGAAGGAGGGGGCATAGTATAAATCCCCATGAGGGTCGTAGTGGAGCTCCTAAGACATCCAACATAAACAGGTCCACTACTGCTATAATCCATCCAATCGCTATCAATGGGAATATACAATCCCAGGCCCTTTCATCGTTCTGGTCAATTTTGGCTATAGTAGTAAGAGGTATGACTGATATACCGACAATGACTAGGAACAATGTAGCTCCCACCCTGTCCCGTATATCCAACGGAGAAATGCTATCTATCAAGTGGAGCACCCCCCACAGGAGTAGGAGGCCTACTGCACTGACAATCATAACTTTTATGAAAATTTCCCCTATATTTCTCTTGTCCATCTTACACTGGTGCTGGCAATTTAATCAGGGGGCATGTTGTCCCGCCTGTTACCATACACGCTCTTATCATTATGGTGTTGAACACTCCTATTGCTGCGCCTGTCGCTACTGCCTCTAGAATCTCCATGAACCCCAATCCCTCGACCAACAACGCCACTTTTGAGAACTCCACGTTGTAATGCACTATTACCTGAGCCACTTTATCAGGTGAGAGCCAGGGAGCATAAGCAGGCCTGGTGAATATTGTCCTCAACAGGTCGTCCCATCTGGTGTCGCACTCGCTGTAGCATACCGGCCCTGAGGCATCCTGCCTTATGACAAACCAACAGGTCTTGGTAACATCGCTTTGAAGGTAAATTCGCCCTATGTGGGCTTCAAAGAGCACTATCATCCTCTTAGAGCCGTTGTCTAAGGTTGCATGTTCATAGCCTACCGTCCACACATGCAAAAGGGAGTTGGTTGTAGGAGAACACTCAAATGTTTCTCCTTCATCACTCACGCAAAAATTTAGGAACCCCGTCCCGGGGTAGTCAATACATGTAGTGGCCCAAGGTTTCAGATTGCAAGTCGTGTCCAGAGTAGGCACGTCATACGTGTCCTCGTCACGTGGGTCAAAACAGAAATGCGTCTGCATCACGTCATATTTTACCTTGGTGTCCATGACCTGATACTTCTTAGCACCTTCTAAAGTGTGAGCCAGTTCGAAAGGAACACAATCATCCTCATCCTGCGCACCTACTAAACAAGCAAAAATATCTATATAACTCTCTAGCTTTACGGTTTCCTCGGCCCTAGCGCCATCAATAGTCCTCCTAATTCTCGACGGGGCCTTAGCATAACACTCCTCATCATGATAAGGGTCTTCACAAGGACTCTGTCGGTCTTTTAAGCTCCTGGTAGGAGAGGGTGGAGTCGCATAGAGCCCGCATTCATCATCAAGTTCTGGGTTGCAGCCTCTTGTTGGAGTAACTATTGTAGATACATTGTAGGCATAACCGACTGTAGCCGTAAAAATAACAAAGATACAGGCAAAAACGCCCACTCGATATAGGTTTTTGTGTTCCATTTTGTATCTGATTCGTTAATTAGCGGATTAGGTTAGAAAAGAAAAGCTTAAAAACCAAAAATATCCTTTATTAAAGAATTGGGCCTTTTTGTTAATAAGGGATTCTGTTATTAACGTTTGCTTTAATTAGGGTTTCCTGGGGTTATAAATTTTCTCCTTGCGGATTGTGATGTATGGGTGAACATGCTCCACAAGAGCCTTATGAAATCTCTGCAATGCTTCATCAGTCTTTGAGTCGTCTTGTTTTTGGACTATCCCACAATAACCACATAATACTGATTCTTCATTCTCTATTTGCACTATTGCGCCACATTTAGGACATTTATCGAAAGCCATCATCTCTTTAGTGTCTTCTTTAAGGCCTTAATGGCCTTTGGGTCATTATCAAGCACATCCAACGTCATTTTTTTTAATATATCCCCCTTCCCTTCCTGATGCACCATCCACTCGAAAAGGGCGCACATGGTAATTGATTGGGATATTATAAATCTCCTCTCGTTTGGGGGTAATCGGTCAATCTCGTTTACTGCTTCCCCCATCGCCTCGATTGAGGTTACATTGATTACCTTACTCTTCAATTCAACCAGTTCCATTGCCCTCTCCCGGGACACTCCGAAATACTCCCTAACCTTGGTTACAATTACCGTTGCTCCGTCTTTATCTTCCATCTAGTACCTCCCCTAAACGCCTTGCCTCCTCTCTCTCCCATTCCCTTCGGCCTTTTAAAACAACTCCTGCCTCTTCCTCAGACAGCCTCCCTAGCCCCCTAAAGAGTTTGTCAGCGTTCTTTATGCCGTCTATACCGCATCTGGACGAATACCACCTACTAGAATAATGAGAATAACTTGAGCCTACTTTCCCTGCCCAGACTCGTTCTTCACAGCACCATGAACAGCAGCCATTTGAGCGCCTAACGTGAAATGTTCGTCCATCATGCTCGACTGTTTCTACAAGCTCGCGGTATGTCCGAGATGTCGGTAAAATTTCAGTCATTTTGACCCCCCCACTCCTCTTCAATCTCTTCAAGTTTATCTATATACGCGCCCAATACAGTATCTATTTCCATAACTGCTGCATCCGTATCGCTGATTCTTTGACTTTCTACGTAGAAGCCAATTACGATGGCTAGTAATAAAAGAAGCAGTATGCCTATTATGAAGTACTTGTCAAGGTTCTTCTGCTTTTTCCGGCCACTTATGCTGTAGTTGCCCATAGTCTATGTTTTTTTATATTCAGCAGTTAGTACAATACGCTTATTACTCCCAGGTTCTAGGCGCGCATGGTCAAAAATTATGGTCTCATCACCTAGTACACGGTTAATAAACGCCCTTGCCATCTTATCTGCCTTTGTCATTTTGTTTATGTTTCGATACCTTCTAGGGTACCAATAGCCTCTTCAAGTTTATCTATATTCTCCGATATGCGCTCGTATAACTCGGAATTTTGAAGATTTTCTGGAGCATTATCAACTTTGTCCTGTTCCTCCTCCAACATCTCTCTAAGTTCTCCGATTATTCTTTCAAGCCTATCATACTGTTTTTTATTCATCTTCTCTTAAGCATTATCAATCAACTCCAATGCTTTCTGCAATGTGATATCAAGACCTGTCTTTCTTCTAAACTCTTGAACTTCGTCCCTGATTTCCTGTCTTTTTGCCTTAAATCTCTCCTCTGCATCACGACCCAAATATTCTTTGATGGTATCATCTACAAAGTCTCTCGCTGTTTCTGGAATCGTAACAATAGCGTTTGCCTCACATTTTCTAATGCCGAATTTTTTAATATATTCCTGGACATAAGGCATTTTAAAATTCTTGTGAGAGGGACTCCCCAAATCTCGCTTGCTTCCGGTAATGAGATTATTAATCCACGATAACTTGTGTTTTTCGATAAAATCATAATTAAGCCCGAATCTGATTATTTCAAGCTCCTCTGGGTCATAGCCTTCTCCTCCATTCTCCCACACTACGTTTCTCAAATCTGCTAAGTTCTTCCTCAGAAAATCCGATATCCGTAAGCCGTCTGGGTCATGGTCCCCACAATATAACAACAATGGCTTCAGACCTTGCTCTTCTGCTTGTTTAAATCTATGTGCGTATATTGCTCTCTGAAGCATACTGCTCCATCCCTTACTTGTGGCGATGGGTATTTTATACTTCTTACAGACTGGCTCAAATAATGTTTTCAAGTCAATTTTTTCAACCACCATCTGGATATAATAGTCCTCCCCCTCCCACCAATCAGGTTTATACCTCTCCTCAGTTGTCAGAGTGTTCTCAATCCAGTATCTCAAATCTTCAACGGGCGTGTCTGTATCGGGTATTTCAACCCCGCTGAATTGCCTGCCTTCTTCTTCGGCCGTAAAATCAATAGGCAGTATCCCCTCTTTCCGGCATCTATTTATCAGATTTTCAACTTTGCCAAACTCAGCCTTGGTAATTAAGCCGTCAACCTCAAGCTGGTAACACCAACCCCTTGAAGATAGTCTAAAACCTACTCTCCCTGAAATCTCTTTTAATTCTCCAGCAAACTCATGGAGTCTTCCCGTTGTAGCCGTCTTAGTTAAATCAAATTCCATTTTTTACCTCCCACTGTGCTACAACTGCGTCATTTTCTACCTGGATAATCTCATAAAAATCTCCCGCAATTTCATAGACCTGCAGGTAGGTTTTTGTGCTCGGATAAGGGTCCATTCCAATGAATGCCTCGTAATCGTACCCTTTTTTACTGTGCGTTTCATTTAATTCAAATACAATGGTTCCTAGTTCTCTGTTGTAGTCCTTAGTGTATAGCGTAACTTCAAGTATGTCGGAGAGATAACAGGTGGTGGTGTTAGTCTCATTGTACCAAAAGCCCCCTCTGTCAATACATAGCTGTTTTATAAACTCGTGCACTGGGACTTCTATCCGGCCCAGATGATAGCGAGTGAAGAATAACTCGTCCTTCTCAAATAGCTCCAGGGGTACTGTTCGCGTGCCTTCCCATGCATGAGCTTCGTTGGGACTGCAACAACTCCAAGTTCTTTCAAAATCCCCGAAATAACCTATGACCCCGCAGCTAACCCATTTCCCTTCCCAGAACATTCCCTCCTCGTTTGGTAAAAACACATCGCTTTCATAAATGGTGTCTATGACCTTGCCTTCCCGGATTGTGTGGTTTGCGCATCCGTAGGGGGGTCTGGGGAATTGTGAACATATGCCTTCTACGGCCGTATAATAACGGCATTCAAACTCCCCATTAATCTCATAGAAAACCATGGGGGCTGGACACATGCTCTCGCTTGGTCCGGGCTGCCAGACTATTATCCCTAATGGCCTACACAGCCTATCCAGTTTTACCCATTCGCTCGTGATATTAGCAGGAAACCGTTCCTTCTTTTGTGGTTCTATACACTCCCACCCCCCTGTATTCGGGTCCCATATCTCTACCTCCGGGGCGGTACACAAAGGTTGTTTTGGGTATGCTAGTGTGTACAAACCTCCCAATACAATTACTACCACAATCCCGACTATGGTGATTTTGAATCTTTGCTCCATTTTCACCGTTTAAACCGTAACTAGGGCGAGGGCCGCTAGGGCGAGGGCCGCTAGGGCGATGACCAGTGTTATCCAGTCCAGGAACCTCACCCGGATTCTGTCCCTGCCCGCCTGCGATTCTAGCCTGGCTACTCTTTTCTCCATACTCGGTTTCTTTTCATTAACCTCTTCCCCACCAGGGTACGTGTAAAATACAACCATTCTAGTTGGCTAATTAGTTAGTTAAAGCATAAAAACTAGAGTTTGTTTGTCTCGTCAAATACTGATTGTAAGGACCATAAAAGTTTGGTGTTGCCGGTCTCTCCCATGTATTTGCATACCTCCGAAAGTTTTTTGACGTATAATACCGCTGTTGTGGGATTTGATGTATCAAAGAGCAATAAATTTCTCCCACCCTCCCTTAATAATCGGGTTCCCTTGTTACATTTGAGGCATTTTAGTGTTTTGCGCGCCGAGGTCATCTGGGGGGTGTGGCACTTGGGGCAGATGACTGCCTTATATCGTTTAAGCGGCCTTTCGGGCCTTTTGAGTTTGGGGCCTGCAGACCATAACGCGCCTAATGACTCCCCCTCTCCGCATTTTTTGGCTTCATGCCGTATTGTCCGGCTCTCGGGGACTAGGAGGGACATTACCATGGTCGCGCCACAAGAACAAGGTTTTTCTGTTATGTGGGGGTCCTTGAGAATTTCTGATTTTCCACAGCTGATACATACAAAATTAAAGTTCATTGGGGGATTCATCAGGAGGTGGTTGGTTCAAATAGCGATTTAGCCCGATAGGCTCTGGGTGTTGGTTGATTTCTAGCTTTAGATATGAATAGAGGGCTGGTTTCACGAGCTGGTAAGTCTCATCGGGGATTAGTTTATACACCTCCCTGGTCTGTCCCCTGCCCCCCCGGGTCGTCCTGTCTTTTATTGCTATCAAGTTGGCCCAGGCCAACTCATTTGTCGCTCTCCAGAAGGTCGTGTAGGATACGGGAGGTGTCTTGAGTCTTTTTTTGCTAAAGTAGGAGTAGAGCGTATAGAGTTCACCGGAGGAAAGTTGTTGTTGCGGGGCCTCATAGATGGAGGCATAGAGAGCCTGAACATGTTCGGGATAGGCGTAGAGGGTCTGCAACACCTCGTCTGCTTCATACTTCAAAAAGGCCTGGTCTATCAGCTCCTGGGTGAGTGCCCCCCCCTTCCTCTCAGCAAGGAGGGCAGATAGACGTAAGATTGTGATGCCCACCCTTGCGTCCCCCTTCCGGTCCCTCTTTATGCGCGCGCTTAGGTATTGGATTATGCTATCGTCCCAGCACTCGGCCCTAAGCCCCCGCTCCGCCCTTTCATAAAGAATCTCAATTAGCTCATTCACGGAGTAGGGCTTGAAGTTTGTGCTCAACCACCCGAGCCTGCCTTTCACCTCCTGCCGAATCTGCAAGGGAAACATCTGGTTGTTTGTGATAAGGAGCAGCGTTATGGCTGGGAATTCATCGCAGAGGATTTTGAGAAAGTCTTCCCCATTCGAGAGTTTATCTATCTCGTCAAGTATTAGGTACGTGTCCAAGTTGGCGGGCAGGTGCTTTTTAACCAGGTTATAGAGCTCGTTTTCACTGGGTCTCCAGCTGGATTTAACATAAAGTTGCCGAAGTATCTCGCCCCATACCGCCTTGGGCTTGTTTTGGGACATGCAGGAGACATAAAGCACCTTCGCTTGTGGTTTCTCTTGTAGGATAAATGCGTGCTCCACGTATCTGGCGACCAGCGTTTTGCCGGTTCCTGTCTCCCCGTATAGTAGAATGTTAGAGTTGGCTACAAACGCGTGAGCGACATCTGTTTGCTGTTCTTCCCGAAATTTTAGTTGTTCGGGTATATAAGAAACCTGAAACACCATGGGGTCGGCAATATTAGACTCAAAATCGAAGTTGACTTTCGTTTCGACCATTTTCTTATTTTTTAGAAGGTTGGTAATAAAAAACTTTTCGCTTTTTTGTGGTGGCCCCCCTTTCTAACCCCCCACCACACACCGTTTTGCAAAGTGAACGGCGGGTTTAGCCCTCAACAGTGCGGAGACAGCACGGGGATATGAAAAGTAAGTTGCCCCATTATATGCGCGCATGAGCCGTCTTTTTTGAGGCAAATACTTTTCAGTAAGATTTTTAAAGACTGCCATGGGAACAATATAGGAGTTTTGTTGGTTTCCCCCTTAACCCCCAT